>JABEBW010004056.1_pt1 | contig 26147 bp, 22 predicted proteins | sample 7245961 | NCBI WGS metagenome assembly JABEBW01 (sample SAMN14506364, study PRJNA622280) | hot springs metagenome | biome: hot spring [ENVO:00000051]|acidic hot spring [ENVO:00002120]; feature: spring [ENVO:00000027]|sediment [ENVO:00002007]; material: sediment environment [ENVO:01001048]...
CCATTGCTTTCCAAATTGAAGTGATGAGGAACAGAATATGCAGTTGTATGGACAGCCCCTTGATGTCATAATTGTTCCAAATTCCTTGTTGTCAACCTGATACTTTTCCATTGGAAGGAGATCTAGGGCAGGATAAGGTATTGTATCAACATTCTTTATCAATGCTTCTGGAGGATTATTTACAACAAATCCATTTTTTCTAAAACTCAAACCTTTTATGTCCCTTAACTCCATCTTCCCTTCTAGATGCTTTAGAAGGTTCGAAAATACAATTTCTCCTTCCCCTCTTACAACATAATCAATGCTCTCATTCTCCTTCAATGTGTCATCAGGAACAAAGGTAACATGCGGACCACCAATCACAACCTTTGTATGCTTTGAGATTTCCTTTCCAATCCTTGCAACTTGAAATGCATCAGGGATCATGGATGTCGTTGCAGTTATTCCAATCAAATCAGGAGAATAATTTTTTATTTCTTTCTCCACATCTTTGAACGTATAATCCATAACAAGGGCATCCAGGATCCTTACATCATGACCGCTTTCTCTGGCTATTGATGCAAGGTATGCAAGACCCAGTGGTGGGCCTGTTGTTCCAATTACACTTTTAATTACAGAATCTGTGGGGGGTGATATCATCATTATTTTCATTATGCTCTCACCTTTAAATTAACACTTTCAATCAATTCTTCATATTTTTCCTTGTTGTAAGGACATCCAACATCAGGGGCAAGGTAATCACCGAAATACCCATAAGCTCTTGCCCTGCACCCACCACATGGGTTCCTGAACACACAGGATTTGCAGTTTTCTTCATATTTATCCCTGTTCCTTAAATCATTTAAAATTGGAGAATTCTGCCAGATGTCGATGAAACTTTTTTCCCTGACGTTGCCAACTTTAATTGGTAGGAAAACACAGGGTGTTACATCCCCATTATCTTCCATACCAGCGTAAATTCTTCCAGCTCCACATCCACCAATGAAATCCGCTATTTCCACACCAATTGATCCATAATCACTGCTTGCAAAATGTGTTGGGGAATATGTTTTACCTGTACCCGCAAGAACCTTTTCTATTCCTATCCTGGAATATGTTGGGCTCGTTGAAAATATATCAATTTTCTTTTCCTGCCATCTGTCATAAAGATAGTTAAGCAAATTCTCCCTTTCCTCATATGTAAGATCCTGTTCAATTATATCCTTCCCTCTACCTGTTGGAACGAAATTGAAAACTATGAATTTTTTAACTTTTAGTGATATTGCAAGGTCTATCATTTCCGGTATCTGTGATAAATTGTATTTAGTTGCTGTTGTTGCGATTGCATTATCAAAGTATCCGCTCTCAACAACATTCTTTATGCCCTGTACTGTTCTCTCCCAGGCACCTTCGACACCCCTGAACATGTCATGTGTTTGTGGATCAGGCGAATCTAAACTTATTTCAACATACTTTATTCCAATTTTTTTCAACCTTTCCACATTTTCTTTTGTGAGAAGAGTTCCATTTGTTGCAATTGTTGTGTACATGCCCTTCTTTGATGCATATTCAGCAACTTTCCAGAAATCGGGTGAAATTAAAGGCTCTCCTCCAGAAAATGCTATCATTGTAACGCCCGCTTCATCAAGCTGGTCAACAACCTTTAACTTTTCTTCAATGGATAATTCATCCCTGTGTTTTAATGGGCCCGCATTTGCATAACAGTGTTTGCATTTTAGATTGCATTGCTTTGTAAGGTTCCAGACAATCAAAAGTGGTGCATCAAAAATCTGGGGTCTTGTTATTCCATACCTTGCAACAGATCTTAGAGTTGTTGCAACACCCTTCCTTACATAAGGTTCCTTTAATGCATCTTTAACCTGAGAAATGTCGTTTAAACCAAATGCACTCAATGCCCTCCCCAAAGCCTTTTCTATAACTTTCACTTCCATTCTTTCCCTCAAAGAACTGGGTTCTTCAACTTCAGCAAACACACCAAGCACATGTTCAAATTTTTTTGGTGCTGTCAATCTTTTCAGAATGAACTTTGCAAATCTGTTGTCAACAATTCTCTGAAACTGTGCAATCATACCCGTTGAATCATATTTTCCCGTATATGCGCTTATTACATCTCCACTCATATTATCACCTTTCCAATAAGTTTAAGAATTATTATATTTATTAAATTTTCGGTAAAAATCACCAAAATATTAATTTAATTGGAAATGTTTATCTTTAACGTGGGTGAGATGTAATGAAGAGCATAGATGAACTGGCCCAGAAGGCCATGGAGTTAAAGGAAAAGGGTCTTTCTGAAAAGGAGATAGCAACCGAACTTCACCTTTCAACACAAACCGTTCAATGGTTAATTTCAAGGGAGTTTGAGAAAAAAACCTATGCACCTAAGGATGTTAAAGTTGGATGGAGATCTGTTGGTGTTTATCCTTACAGGATTTCTAAGATAGCTGAAATATTTGCGGATATTATCATTGAGGAAATGAACAAAAGGGATTTTGAGGTTGATACAGTTGTTGGAATAGCAATAAATGGAATACCGCTTGCAACATTTATCGCAGAAGAACTGAACGTCGAAATGGCAATTTACAGACCATACCCGATGAACAAAACAGGAACGTTCAGTTCCAACTTTGCATCCATTTCCGGTAAAAAGGTTGTTATTGTTGATGATGTTCTTAGCACAGGGGAAACAATGAGAAAAGCAATAACGGATGTTAAAAATTCCGGGGGAACCCCTGTACTTGCACTTGTTATAGTTAACAAAACAGCCAACGATGATATCGATGGTGTTCCCCTCAGGGGAATAATAAGAGCAAGGGTGATCTGATCATTCTTTAATCAGATCACCGAGCGTTACATTTTCTTTCTTTGTTACCTCATTTATTTTTGTTATTGTTGGTTTTTCAGTAATTTTAACGTTGTAGAATTTTTCAAGTTTTTTAATGAGATTCTTGTCCGGTCTCATTTCCTCTCTTTCAATTTTAGAAAGAACATTCTTTTTTTCAAGCAATTTTTTTGCAGCATCCTCAAGCGATAAGTTCATCTTCTCCCTGGCGTTTTTCAATATTGTTCCATAGTTTTCAACAAGGACGAACTCCTCTTCAAGTAAATCCTCCTTTTTTGATTTGATTTTCTGGACATTTTTTGCTTGAACATTAACAGATTTAGGTCTTTCATGTTTCTCCTCCACTGGAACACCAAACCTTGCACAGCTATCACAAACATTAAGTATTGCACCTTCTATCATTACCCTGTGCAATCTGGGAACATCCTTACCGCACATTTCACAGATCATATTTTTCACCACATTCAATAACAGGTAAGGATTAAATAAATTTTCCTTAAAGAATTAGACTATCAACCATCTTTTCCAAAAAGTCTTCCAAACCATAAAAAGTAAAAAGTCTCTATTTCGAAAGGATTCTTCCTCTCACAAAAAATAAATATATTAGTAAATAATAAAGAAAACCATATTTAAGGTGAAGAAAATGTCGAAGGACGATGTGGATCCTGGAATAACATATGATCTTGAAAGGGAGGATTTTCTTAAACATATAAGAAGCCTTGAGAGTGAAAAGAGGTACCTTGAAAACGAACTTAAAAGACTTCAGTATGAGATCGAACAGCTCAGGAGAGAACTGAACAGATTGAAGGCACCACCTTTGCTTTTGGGATCCATTGAGGATGTTCTTAACGATAAAAAGGTTGTAATAAAAAGCTCAACAGGTCCTTCATTTGTTGTAAATGTTTCTGATCAAATACCTCCGGAAAAATTAAAGAGTGGTGTTAGGGTTGCATTAAACAAAACAACATTGGCTGTTATTGGTGTTCTTCCTGAGAGTTATGACCCTGCTGTAGTTTCAGCTGAAATTATTGAAAAACCGAACATAACGTACGATGATATTGGAGGCCTTGAGGAACAGATAAGGGAAGTTAGGGAAACTGTTGAACTTCCACTCACACATCCTGAACTTTTCAAAAAGGTTGGAATCGAACCCCCAAAAGGTGTGCTGTTGATTGGCCCTCCAGGAACAGGAAAGACACTGCTTGCAAAAGCTGTGGCGCACCATACAAATGCAACATTCATAAGGACTGTTGGTTCGGAACTTGTAAGGAAGTATATTGGTGAAGGTGCAAGGTTGGTAAGGGAACTCTTTGAGCTTGCAAGGGAAAAGGCACCATCCATATTGTTCATAGATGAAATAGATGCGATAGGTTCAAGAAGACTGGATCTTTCAACATCAGGGGACAGGGAGGTACAGAGAACATTAATGCAACTCCTTGCAGAAATGGATGGTTTTGATCCACTGGGTGATGTTAAGATCGTTGCAGCAACAAACAGACCCGATATTCTTGATGAGGCTCTAATTAGACCCGGAAGGTTTGACAGAATAATAGAAATACCACTCCCGAACCTCGAGGCAAGGAAACAGATATTCATAATTCACACAAGATCCATGAATTTAAGGGATGTGGATCTTGATATTTTAGCAAAAAATACTGAAGAATTTTCAGGAGCAGATATTAAGGCTGTGTGTACGGAAGCGGGAATGAACGCGATAAGGGATTTGAGGGATTTTGTTACCATGAAGGATTTTCTCTTTGGAATTGAAAAAATAAGAAAATCAGAAAAAAGTGGAAAAGAGATATCTGGTCATATGTTTGGATGATCAGTACTCATAGGGTTCATCACAGCAGAGCTCAGCTGACCCTCTTTTCATCATCAGTGAATAAATAAAAAAATTCTATTTAAAGTTATATCCTATTTCCACAGCGTAAAGGTTGTCCCTCTCCGTTCCCTTGGGAACACTCTCCTCAACAGCTTTTATCAGTGAGTCTTTTGAAACAACTGCGGTATTCTTTACAAGAAAACCCAGCATTATCATGTTGACAAATATTGTTTTATTGTTAAAATGATCCTTTGAAAGCTTTGTTGCAGGTATTCCCTCCTTTCTCCCCTGAAACGATGGTGTTACAAGATCGCTTTCATAGATGAGAAAACCATCCTCCCTTAGCGTTGATGATACGGCATCAAAACCTGATTGTGAAAATGCAACAAGAATGTCAGGATTTATCACATATGGATATTCAATCTTTTTTTCGGATATTATCACAGAAGAACTTGAAAATCCACCTCTGGTTTCAGCGCCATAACTTTCAGTAAATACAGTTTCAAGGCCTTCATAAATGGCTGCCGCCTTACCAAGGATCAAACCCGCAAGTATTACACCCTGTCCCCCACTTCCAACAAACCTAATTCCCGGCATAGTTACTTTGCTCTTACTTTGTTTCTGTCTATCTTAATCCCTGATGGAGTAACAAAGAGATACTGTTTGCCCAGTGCAACAACATCACCATCAACATCTTTTGCTACATTCTTAAGTTCTGCTGTTATTCTCCTTAAGGTTAATTCATCATCAGCTATGGCTGTGTAATCAATAATCAGTATATCACCGTTGTAAACATACTGTTCAAGATCGTTGAGTTCCTCATACTTGAAAATTTCAGCAACTCTAACCATCTGGTATCCAGTTCCTGCCTCGCTTCCTACCTCATATTCATTCAGATCAATATACTTCCTTGGTTCTACGTTTGATGAAGGCTTTTCAATCGGTTTTATTGGTTTTCTCCTGAAGAATGTTGGCATAATCGTACCACCTGCAAAAGGTAAGGAATTATATAAATAAAAATTTTTCCATAATGATTCAATGATTTACCATTCTTGTTTTTTAACTAAAAAATTGATTGAAAAATAATTGATATTTAAAGAATCCTTTGCAGTTTAATGTGAAAAGTTCGTTATTTATTAATTTCTCGAACTATGCCTTCCAGCCTAGGATAATCCACAACAACAAGAACATACTTGCCCTTATTGTTATCCAAAATTCTTTTAGCCATGTATTTTTCCCTTTTTTCTTCAATGTTTTTGAAACCTTTAATTTTATTAACTTCTCTGTCCCATAGAACAGAAAATTCTTCAGCATTTTTTGCCTCGAAATTTTTGTCCCATAGTTTACCCTTTCTCATTGAATGCCTGAGAAGCTGGAATGTAGTTATTTCATTAACAAAAAGATCTGAATATTCCTTCTCATCAATATCTATTGCCTCAACAGGTATGTTTTTTTCCATGGCAATTCTTAAAGCTGATGTGAATGAAGGTACCGGCATTTTCACCTCACCATAATTTTTCAATTTCAAACCGTACATGACCTCATAATCGGATAAATCAACATCAAACGGTTCCTCAAGGTATTTTTTCAGACCTTCCAGATCCTCTTTTGATATTCCAAGCATGAGAAGATCAAAATTTTTCTCCTTGAACATTGATTCCATATCAACTTTCTCTGATACAAGGCCTCTTATTGTTCCGTATAGGGTGTAATTTTTACCATTCAAATTTATTTCAACAACCTTTTCCATTCTACCTTCAATAACAATTACAGAATTTTAATTTTATCGCTTTTTTTAGTTAAAATTTTTTACCAGTTTTTACAATAATCTTTCATTGGACACTTTTCACAGGATTTAAAATTTTTTTCAAAATTTCCATTCTCGATGTTTTTTATTATATTTTTTAAATCATTTTCAAAGTTCACCAGATCCTCATCAGTGAATTTGAATTCTTCAAATTCCTCCAGATCCACATATGCTACAACACATAATGGTGTTTTACCAAATATTCTTTTATATGCATATGCATAGGAGAGTAATTGTTCTCTGTATATGCCCTTTCTCTGCCCTGTTTTATAATCTATGATCAGTGGATTTTCATCCAGAACGATTAAATCAAACCTGCCCCTGAATATTGTCCCATCAATATTGATATTGAATGGAAACTCTCTTTTTATACTTGCTTGGTTCTTTAAAATATTACCATATTTGCTTGAAAGAAATTTTTCAGCCTTTTCCAAAATTTCACCTGAATATTCTCCTGATAGTTCTTCAGCCTGAAAATCATAATTCTCCATAAGGGAATGGAATTCAATTCCCCTTTTCGCACTTTCACTCAATTCGGATTTTATGGATAACATTTTTGTCAAATAATAATACCTTGGACAGAGTTTGTAGTTTTCAAGATCGGTAGTACTTATGTATGCAAGTTTTTGAAATTTTTCTTCAATGATTTTTCTCTCAGGCACGAAAGTTTCCTTTTCTCTCTTTATTTCATTTTCCTGATATTGCTTTATTGGGCTGGTTTTCTCCATGAATGTTTTTAAAAACATACTATCCAGTGATTGAATTATCTCCTTTGAATAACTTTCCCTGTTATTTTTATCGCATATGGAAAAAATTAGATAATGTTTTGGTCTTGTGAATGCAACATAAAGAATTCTTATCTCCTCCTTTTTTCTGTACTCATTAATTTTATTTTTCCTTTCCTCGGATCCTTTTCTCAATATATCCTCAATGTTTATATATAGACCAAGATCCCTGTGCATTAGAAGAATATCATCATTTTTTGCAAACACCCCGGGTATATCCGCAACAAAAACCACCGGGAACTCAAGTCCCTTTGCGGAATGTATTGTCATGAGCCTGACACTGTTTTCCTTTGGATCTGTGAGTGGTATGGATGAGATATTTTCAGTGGATTCAATCATTCTCAGTTCTTCATTAAACTTTTTCAGAGAAAGTATTCTTTCCTTTTCAATTTCCCTTGCAATGTCAATGAACTTGTAAATGTTCAGATACCTCTGCTTACCGTTATAATCTCCAAGCACCTTTTTATCAAAGGCTGTTTTTTTCAAAAATTCCAGTATAAGTTTATCCTTTGGCAGATTTTTTTCCGATTTCAGTTCTTCCATATCCTTCAGGAATTTTGAAACGCATGGTGAATCCTTTTTATTTATGTATGAGTAAATTTCACCGTATGTGCATCCATATGCATTAACAAGTATTTCAAAAACCCTTGCATCATTAATGCTCAGATCCTCGGATGAAATAATTTCAATAAAATCCTTTATCACATTTATTTCAGGTGTCTGGAAAAAGCTTTCTTTGTCTATGAATGAATATCTTATTCCTCTGCTCCTTAAAGCATTTGCATAAATACCCATATTCCTTTTGGATCTGAAAAGTATTGCAATATCACCCTCCCTTATTTTTCTCAGTTCATTCCCATCCCTCACCTTCATGTTGTTTAGAAGGTATAGAATTGTTTTTCCAAAGTTTTCAGCCTCCTCCAACCTTCTTTCTCTTGCATATTTCTGTGTGAGGTTAAATATGAAAACACCACCATTCTCAAGATCCTTTTCTGTGGGAACCATATCGATGTAGGCTACCTCCCCAATATTTCTTTGAAAAAGATTCCTGAAAAGGATATTTGAAAAATTTATTATTTCAGGCACGGACCTGAAGTTTTCCCTCATTTCATTCCTTTTGAAATTTTTAACTCTTCTCAATATGCCACTTGGCTCAGCATCACGCCACTCATATATGCTCTGAAAATAGTCACCTGCATAGATCTTCTTTGCGTTTTCACCAACGATTTCAATAATTTCCTGCTGAATGTAGCTTGTGTCCTGATATTCATCAACAACGATATAGTTGAATCTCCTTTTCCATTCGTTTCCTATGGTTTCGTTCTCAAGTGAAAGCTTTGCATAATAGAGTATATCATCGTACGATAAAACACCTTCAAACTTTTTTCTTTCCTCCAGATTATTAAAGAATTCTCTGAATATGTACTCGAGAGATTCTATAAAACTCTTACTCTCATCGCTCATTTCACTGCCACTCTTTTCTATTTCTTCAATTGTTTTCTCCAAACTCCAGCCCATAACCTTTGTTTTTTCGTACAGGAGAAATACAAGCTCCTTTAAACCCGCCCTACCTCTCCTCAATCCCCTTGGTCTTTCCACATTCAGAAAATTCATAATATTATCAATCAGCAGAGGATCTTCATTGTCTATTTTTTCAATTACATTTCTGAACGTTTCGTCCATGATCTTCTTTAAGGACGGTTCATCGCCAACACTGTACTCCGGATTTATTCCAAGAAATATTGATGAATCCTTAAGTATTCTGTTGCAGAAACTGTGAATTGTGGAAACATTCTCCAAAGGCCCTATATAGCCATATTTTTCCCTAAGTTTCTTGATCAACCTTTCCTTTAATTGAGTTGCTGCCTCATCTGTGAATGTTATGATAAGAATTTTTTCAAGTGCCCTTTCGACAGGTAACATTTTTTCGATTATTTTCAGCGCAGAGCATACGAGAACAGTTGTTTTCCCTGAACCTGCAACTGCGAAAACTGATATATCCTCTTCCCCTGCACTTTCAACAATTTCCTTCTGCGATTTTGTGAGGTTATTACAGTCCATTCAAACACCCCCACAGATGTTGTAAAATTCACAGCCTTCACATGTTATTTCATCATCGGTCTTTTGAAAGTTATAGTTCTTTATGGATCTCACAATCTCAGATATCCTTTTTGTAAGTCTATCCTGGAAAATTTTACTGAACATTTGCGTGCCTTTCACATACTTCCACCACGGTGATGATCTGTATTCCTCATTGTTTGTGTAAATGTAAGCCCATTGATCCACATTCTTCTTCACTTTTATTGGATAATAGTAAGCAATTTTTTTATTTTCATTCAGGGCCAGCATATATATTGGTAGAGCAAGATCAACCTTTGACTTTTCAATTTCTCCATTTACAGGAAAAATCTCTTTTACTGTGGAATCTGTGGAGTATTTGTAATCTATTATAACCGCCATATCCTTCCATACATCAACCCTGTCAATTCTACCATGGATTACAGTATTTTCAATTTTTAACTGAAACTCCTTCTCGACAAACTTCACTTTTCTATCATAGGAAATGGATAGATCCCTTTTTATTGCATTTTCAGCATCCTTTAAGATTGTTCTTTTGTGCATGGTATCATTTTCAAGATCGGGATATTCCTTTATTACAATTTCCTCAATTTCATTTTTCAAATCCAGATCCTTAATTTTTGTAAGGTCTGTGTATTTAGAATAAAAACGTTCAAGAATCCTATGGATCCTGTTACCAATATCAATTGGTGAGAACAATTCAACAGGAACTTTTATTCCAAGAATCACCTGATAATAAAATTTTCTCGGGCATTCATTGTAAAGGTTAAGATCAGAAGGAGAAATTGCCATTTCTTTTATTTTTTCCTTCATCTCATCTGTTGTTTCCGGTTCTTTATTCCCGAAAGATCCGTTGTATTCAAGTATTTCAGAATCACTGAAGATCTTTTCGGGCATGACCCTCAATTCAGATGCCTCAAGGTTAACATTTATCCTTTCTAAATTCAAAAGGTTCAGGAACTTTTCAATCAGGTATGATTCAAGAACCCTCTTACCTTCATCGGTAAAGTATGAATATGTGAACATGATGTTTTTACCGTAGTACATTGTTATAAGAAGCCTGTAAAATTCATAGTTTTCATGGATTGTAAATTTTCTGTAATAGATCCCATTCCTTTCCCTGAAGTCCCTTCTGAATATTATTGGACCCGTATAGGATCTCGGAAATTCATTCTCTGAAAGTCCTGAAACGAAAATTGTTTCAGAATTGTTCAGTGGAAGGTTCCCAAGATCAATAACCTTTACAACATTTTTGAAAATGTAATATCTGCCAAACGTTGACATTGTTGAATAGATCTTAAACATGTTCAGTGCAAGATCCTTTGAGAATGGAAGTATTTCAAGTGATTGTAAAATCTCATAATCCGTTTTAAAGCTTGCTATGAACTGCCCAATTCTGTGTGAATGTTTAATATATTCATCTTTCTCAATATTTTTTTTCACAAGATCTTCAAGTATTTCCATAAGAAACGATACAAATTCATCCAGATCTTCTATTTTCTTGCCTTCAATTAAATTTTCAGCAATGTCAAAAGTTTCACTGATTATTGGTAATTTTGATAATTTCTGTCTTGATTCCAGAAAATACGGTATGTTGAATTCTGAGAATACCTCTTCCACCATGGCCTCATATTTCTTTATGTCCGGAAATGCAACAATGAAGTCACCAAATTCTTTGCCATTTGATACACCTTCAAGAATCTTCTTTGCTACAAATTTCATTTCCCTCCTTTTATCAGGCGCAGATACTACGGTAATTTTATCTTTTTTAACCTGGAATCCATACTCCATATCAGGCTCAATCCTTTCCTTCAGAATTTCATAAGGTACACCGGATCCAACCTCAGTGAGAAAATAAACATCGTGATCTTTTCTCAGGGTTTCAATGAAAAGCTTCAGTGTTGGACTAACATAATAGAAGTTTGTAAGAAAGATTTTTCTGTATTTTATTTTCTCCGATCTTTCAACCATTTTCATTATCAGCTCGGGCCTGCTGTAAAAATGAATTATTTTGTTTTCCACTTTTATACCATTTTTGAGTTTTTCAAGATAGTTTGAAAAATTCCTGTCAAACTCAACAAAGAATCTATCATCCCGGATTTTTATTCCCTGGGCAAGAACGGATTCCTTAATTTCCCAGTATTCATCAAGTAAAATTGTTATGAAATCCGGATTATGATGAAGACCGGTGTAGTATCCAAGCCCTTTCAACGATTCCTCAGCCATTTTCCTTTCAACGAATCTTGGAATAGTTGATGAGTTTGGACCAGAAAGGTTCAATGCAAGGGATTCAAGTGTAAACATTCTCTCAATTGGTATGTTTTCAACACCATCTTTTGCCAAAGAATTCTGAAAATTTCTTATTATTATGAAGTCTGGAAATATGAATATTGAATCCTCATCATGCAAATTCTCCTTTAAAATCTGGTATGCATTTCCATGTACAAGTTTTATCATTGGTTACAAATAAGAGAATAAGTAAATAAAAACTTTCTTAGAGCCACCGGAGGGAATTGGACCCCCGACCTGCTGATTACAAGTCAGCCGCTCTACCGACTGAGCTACGGTGGCACTGTTGTGGAGAAAGTGTTCTATTTTAAAAAATTTTTCTTTCTGGATTACAGAAAGGTTAAGTATTATTTGTTCATTTCCATGCTTGATTGTTATGGCTCAAGATCTGTCTAAAATCAAACCAATACTGCAACAGAACACGAAACTTGAACAGAGAATGTCAAAAATTAAGTATAAAATCATGGTAATGAGTGGAAAAGGAGGAGTTGGAAAAACTACAGTTGCTGTCAACCTTGCACTGGGTCTTTCAAATAAGGGTTATAAGGTTGGACTCCTCGATTCCGATATCCATGGCCCGGATGTTCCAAAGATGCTTGGTTTAGATAAAAGCCAGCTTACGGGCGATGATTCGGGGATTTATCCTGTTGAATATTCAGAAAAACTTAAGGTTGTTTCTATAGGTTTTATGCTTCCGGAGGAGGATGCGCCTGTAATATGGAGAGGTTCATTGAAACATAAAGCTTTGCAGCAGTTTCTTGAAGATGTTATATGGGGTGATCTGGATTTCCTTGTTGTGGATCTTCCCCCTGGCACAGGTGATGAACCGCTTAGTCTTGTACAGCTTATTAAGAATGTCACAGGCATTGTTATTGTGATAACACCTCAGGAGGTTGCACTGCTTGATGCAAAAAAGGCGATAAACTTTGCTAAGCATGTGAACGTGAGGGTTCTTGGAATAATTGAAAACATGGCTGGGGATATATTCGGTGTTGGTGGCGGTGAAAGAGCAGCGAATACTTACAACGTACCATTTTTGGGGAGAATACATTTAGATCCAAACATTGTAAAGGCCGGTGACAGCGGAGTGCCATTCATCCTCAACAAAGGTGAATCATCAGAGGAATTCGAGAAAATAATTGAAAATATACTTTCACAGATACAATCATAATCTTTCAAAAACCGTGAGGAATCTAACAAGACTTCTGTGAACATTTATTTTGTGCATTTCAACTACTTTGAATTTCTCCATTGCAAAGAATGATAGACTTTTCTTTGGAAGAAACAAAGAAACATGGCCCCTGGGTTTTAAAATTTTATAAAATGTTTCAAACATTCTCGAGTAAAGATTTTCAATGGATTCAAGATAGGTGGATGAGGCCCTCCCATATGGAGGATCAGTAATAACAGCATCAAATTTCTCAAATTTCAATGCCTCCGAGAAATCTCCCTGATAAACCTGGGATTTAAGATTGAAATGTTTCAGATTTTCCATGCTCGCATGAACCATATGAGGATCCCTGTCAATACCGATGGACTCAAGACCCATGGCAGATGATTCCATAATAATACTTCCCGTCCCGCAGAATGGATCTATGATCCTCATTCCCCTCTTTACCCTTGCCATATTGACAAGTGTTCTGGCAAGTTTGGATTGCAACGATGTATTTGATCTGAATGGCCTTTTTTCAATAATCCTTTCCATGTAATCCCTTTTTGCGTTTTTCACATCCCTTACAGCGAAAGTATTATCCATTTCTATTACGTATATAATTTCATCAGGGTTTTCAAAAGAAACTTTACCGTTTATTCTTTTCCCTATTTCTTTTTCAATTTCTTTAGAGTTTATTCTACTTCCTGAAAAATTCTTATACCTTACCATAAACGTTCTTCCATTTAAATCGATGTCTATTTCATTAAGATCATCAATTTTTTTATAAAGCATGCCGCCCCATCTGACCATTGATGACCTTTCAAGTACCGGATCAATTGTGCTGGAATAAAAAAACATCAATGGGCTCTTAAGTTCAAATTTAAACTTAATACCCTCCCCTTCCATTATTGCGATTATTTCTGAAACAGGCAATGTTTCATGTTCTTTTGATATTTCAAGAACAAACATCCATCACATCCAAGAAAGGGAGCACAAAACAAAATTATCCTCAATTCTAACAAAGTTCTTGCATTTTTTACATTCCTTGACAGGAACTAGATCCTTGTAAAGAGGGCAGTATACCTCATTATCGACGATTTCCCTATACTTTGGCGCAAGTACCTCTGGGCTCTTTCCTTTTTCCATTCAACCACACCAAATATGAATAAGAAAAACGTATTACATAAATTTTTTCTCCATGATCCTCTGTGCATTTTTAAGGGCCTGTTCAATTATGAGAACTGTTGTAACACTTCCAACTCCACCTGGAACAGGCGTGATCATTGCAACCCTCTCCTTTAAACTGTCGAAATCCGCATCACCAACTATTTTATTATCAACACTGTTTATTCCAACATCGATTACAATAGAATTTTCCGATACCATATTCTCCTTCAGAAAATATGGTTTTCCCACTGCAACCACAATGATGTCCGAATCTTTCGTCTCCTTTTCAATGTTTTGTGTCCTGCTGTGACAGATTTTGACTGTTGCATCCCTGTTCAAGAAAAGCATTGCGAGTGGTTTTCCAACAACTGGTGTTCTGTTGATAATGCAAACTTTTTTACCCTTCAGGTCAACTTTTATTTCTTCCAATATTCTTATTACTGCCTTTGGGGTAGAAGGTACATGATCCTCATTACCAAGCATTAAAAGTCCTAGATTCAAGGGATTCTGCCCATCAGCATCCTTTTCAGGATCGATATTCAAAAGAATTTTTGTTTTATCAAGATGTTTTGGTAAGGGCATTTCAACCATAACACCGTGAACAGATTCATCCTTCGATAGTTTATTTAGAAGATCTATGACATCACTCTCGTTAGAATTTTCGGGAAGGTTATGTATGTATCCATCCATTCCAAGGCTCTTTAGTTTTTTGATTTTGGAGTTTGCATATATCCTCGATGCTTCATCGTTCCCAACAAGAATTGTGTGCAATGATACCTTTTTACCATACTTTCTTTCGAAATCTACAGCCTTTTGTGAAAGATCCTTTTCAATCTTTGATGCAATTTCCTTACCATTTATTATCATAATTCATGGTATGCATATTGAATATTTTATTTTTCCATATTTTCAATCCTTTCCATCAGAACCTTTGCTGCAACATTCTCGCTATCCATGCTTAAAATTTTTCTGCAAATTTCAAGGGCAGATGAAAAATTACCCTTCCCAAATTCTTCAAGAGCCTTGGAAAAAAGGTTCTTGAAATCTTCATTCTTTTTAATCTTAATTTTTTCTTCCAGGGATTTTATGAAGTTTAACAGATCATCATAGTTATCTGGAATTTCGGCAGATTCATTCAACATTTCTAGCATATCCCTTGCTTTCGATTTGAGATCCTCAACCTTCTGGTTCATTTCCATTGCATCTATTTCCTTTAGCATCTCCCTTGCTTCCAAATCTTCAGGGTATTTTTGAACAATCGTTTTCAGCACATCCCTTGCTTCATCAAAATTTTTCCCTGAAATCAACACCTTAGACTTTAGTTTAAGTGCCCTTTCATCATCAATTCCTTCAAGTATTTTCTTTGCATTTTCGTAATCTTTATTCTCAAAATATAGCTTAGCCTTCAAAATTTTTGCATCCACACTGTTTTTATCTAATTCCAGTGCAATATCAAGACATTTCCCCGCTTCATCTAAACTTCTTTTATCATAAAAAATTTCAGCCTTTGTTATCCACAAAGAGGGATCCTTTTTGTCAATATCCAGAGCTCTGTTTATCTCAAGTAATGCTTCATCCAGCCTTGATATGGATCTAAGAAAATTCGCAAAATTATGATGTACTTTTTTATTATTTGGTTCAATTTCCACTGCCCTCAAATACGCTTTTTCAGCATCTTCAAATTTACCAAGCCTTGAAAGTGCTTCGCCCAAAATTAACCAAGGTTCATAAATATCCGGTGAAAGTGATATTGCCTTAAGTGTCACATCCAAAGCATCTTCATTCCTTTTCATCCCCAACAAAATTTTGGATTTCATTATTAATCCTTCTGCAGTTTCTTTTATTTTAATTGCACTGTTTACATATTCCATGGCCTTTTCATAATTTCCAGATTTTAAGAATTCGTCAGCCCATTTTAAGTTGCTTTCAATTTCACCAACACTTGGTAAAAATGTCCCCTTTTCCTTCTCCCTTTCAATTCCAACATCATAGTCCTTTAGCATTTTCTTAAACCCATCACCGTTAACAAGGAGAATATCATGCTTTGTTCCAAATATGACTGCTTCTGAATCAAATTTACCTGTGGTTACAACTACCCACTTTATGTCCTTTGAGTTAACATCCACGAGATCACGGAGATCATCCGCATTCACTGTTTCCTTCCTTATAAATATGAACAAGTACCTTTCCTCACCCGGTAAGTTTGAGACCGAATCAACGGCAACAGTATTTTCTCTGGATACAGTGTTCAGGATCTTGAGACCCATAGCTGTGACAAGTTCATTACAGATGTTCGTGAATTCCTTAATATCAATAACATCAAGCTCTGCCATTGTTATTTTTAATTACTTCCACAATATTATATTTTGCTATTCCTCCATTCCATGGGAGAGGACAAGAACATCTATCCTCCTTCCCTTAGATATATTTCTGTGGACTAAAATCGAATAATTCCTTAAATTTATTGAGGATTCATAGATTTTAACATCGCTCTCCAGAATATTTCCATTGAATATTATTGTATAATGTTTTGCATTCTTTTGCAACCATGGTGAATCAAGTGCATCATTTATAGCAGTGTCAAGAGTATCCATCCTTTCAGTTGTACCCATGCCCACACCAATTCTTCCAGTGAATTTTTCGATATCAACTTTTTCAATGCTTTCAGAAAAATTGGATATGAAAAAGTTCACCATTTCGGCCTGTATGCTGAATATGTATTTTAATGGAACGTTGGGAAAATATTTAACAAGAAAATCGTTCTCCAGAAGAATGAATGATGGATAAAATTCCATTATTTTTTCAATTGAGTTTTTTGCCCTTTCACGCCTTGTAATACTCTCGGAACTGAATGGATAGAAGAATATACCAAATGATTTTTTATGCAATTTCTTAACTATTTTTCCAAATATGTTGGAAAGAGCTGTTCCCATCCTTCCTCCAAGACCCGCAATGAAATAAATGATGTCATATTCATCTGAAATTGTTTCCAGAAGAACGTTCGCCTGATCAGTTAAAATTTCATTACCTTCAAGAACGGATGCATCTTTCCAAGAAAAATATATCACATCGTTTTCATTTGTATCATCAATTATAAATTTTTTGAAATTTTCATTTCTTATGTTCCTAACAATATTTTTTCCAAGACCACCAAGGCCAACAATTGCCCCACCAAGCATTCACTTTTCCTCTCCCTGGGAAAATATTTTTTCATACAGCTTTCTTGGATCATCCACCTCTACTGTTTCATTGTAGAGCAGAATTTTTTTAATATTGTCCTTCCTGTACATCCAGAGATGTATCCTCCATTGTCTGCCCCTCAATAGATTTACCTCATAAGATTCAGTCTTCAAAACACCGCACTCTTCGAGGTAATAAAAAATGTCCCTATCTATTGGTGTTAATATATTATCAACCAAAAAATCATCAAAACCAAAAAACCCAAGGATATAATCGGTAAGAGAATAAATATCGGATTTGTTCATTCCTTTAACTGAAAGTATTTTGTTTAATACCTGAAAAAGTGTATCCCTGGTGATTATTTCCAAATCATTCACTTTTGAACAGTAATACCTTTATCATATAAAATTTATCTTGAATTTTTCAAAAATTATTTATATTAATTTTTCAATTATCATTATTTATGAAAAAACTACCATACTATTCTGGTGTAGTTGGTCCCATATTTACAATTCTTTTTGTATATATATCAGCTTTGATTTCCCCTGGATTCTCCTGGGAAAACAACTACCTTAGCGATATTGGAGGAGGACTGTTTGGTACTATGCCCATGATTCTATTCAATGCAACACTGATCATTGGTGGAATTCTCAACACAATTTTCACAGCCAATTTGTTCAAAGAATTTTCGGGAAAGAGATTTTTGCAGATTTCATCAGTTTTCTTTGTTGTTGGAACAGTATGTTTAGCTCTAATTGGAATATTCACTGAAAACTGGCCAATTCCTCAGGATCCCATACATTCAATTGTTTCCGAAGGATTCTTTCTTCTTGTACCCGTGGGAATGTTTTTAACAGGCTTTTATTTCGCTTACAAAAAGAAGTGGATCGGTGTTTTCAACATTCTTATGGCACTGTTCGCCCTAGCATCAATATATCCTTTAATAATTCATGAAGGAAAGGCCATACCGGAAATACTGGAGGCTTTGTTCCTTTCAGTGTGGCTGTTAATATTCAACCTTTACATAACAAATAGTAAGAAAGGTTCGTATTTTAATGCAGGGAGTATGTCAGAGTGAAATAATATGAAGATCCAAAATTCGATAGTTTTATTGATCTTAAGGAAGGATTAAAATGAAGAAAATGTATGAGTTGAAGTATTCCAATGATAACTGGACCGTTCTTGAAAATGGTTCATATAAAGTATTAAAGTATAATGGATTGATTTATTCACGGATTAATAAAAAGAATATTTTCTCCCACGGATACTGGGATTTTTTCATACCATTGTTTGAAAATTTTAAAAATCCATCGGTTTTAATGATAGGTTTAGGTGGAGGGACACTTGTTTATCAAATTAAGAAAATTTTCGGGGAAAAAGTTAATTTTGATCTCGTGGAGATAAGCAAATCAAGCGTTGATGTTTCCAAAAAATTTTATCCAACAATAATCAATGAAAATATATACATAGATGATGGATACAATTTCGTTAAAAATACAGATAAAAAATATGACATAATAATTCTTGATGCCTATTCACATTCCAGGATACCGGAACAATTTTTGACGGTGGAATTTTCTTCAAATGTTTCCAGAATTTTAAAAGATGAGGGAGTATTTGCTATCAACTATGCATTCATGTTTTTAGGAAGAAAACTTTTTAAAAAATATGTTAGTATACTGAAGGAAAAGTTCGCAGTTTATGAGGTTTGGACATACATTACTGAGATGAACATTATACTAATCTGCGTTAAAAGTGATTTAGAAAAAATAGAATTTAACAATAAATATCCATGGTTTTTAAGGTACAGGTACAAAAAAATGAAAAAAATCTAGTTCAACATCCCCTATACAATGCCCTATCCTTTTAGAGGTATGCTAAACAATTAGATATGGATAATTTCAACACTTTACTCTTTCTTAAAAAAAATTGCCACCCAAACATGTTTTTTGTGATTTTGAAAATGAAAATATTTATCTTTTAAAGAAAACAAGGATAGAAAGGTTCGTTTTTTAATAGGGGAGGTATCTCGGATGAAAAAAATTTATAAGGTGAATAAATTGTAAAACTGTGAAAAAGACAGGTATAGTTGATTTACCTTTGCATTATGGCAAAGCACCACCATGGCTGTTTGAAAGAATGGTAAAACTTTCGGGGGAAATAGCTGAAATAATCGTTGATTCTTATGGCAAAAAAGAATTTTTAAGGAGAATCTCAGATCCATTGTTTTTCCAGGCATTTTCTTTAGCGGTTGGATTTGATTGGCATTCATCTGGAACGACAACTGTTTTAATCGGTGCACTAAAGGAATATTTGAAAAAGAAAGATATTGGATTGGCAGTAGCAGGAGGAAAGGCACAGGCAGGTCTGAAAACACCCGAGGATATAGAAAACATCTCAAATAAATACAGTTTGAAAAACAAGGATAAACTCATTTATTCATCAAAAATATCAGCAAGGGTTGATAACAACTTGATCCAGGATAGTTTCAGCATCTATTTTCATGCAATGATAATTACGGATGAAGGAAACTGGGCTGTTGTTCAGCAGGGTTTAAATTATAACGAAAAATATGCTAGGAGATACCACTGGCTTGGTGAAAATGTTAAGGAATATGTTAATGAACCACATTCAGGTATTGTTTCAGATATTTCTTTTGAAAAGGTTCTTGACCTTACATCATCAAAGAGTGAAGGAACAAGGAAAACAACTCTGGATATTGTGAGAGAAAATCCTTTGAAAATTAAGAGTGATGTTGTCACAATCAAAAACAATATGCTAACTATTGATGATTTCACAGATCAAAGGGTAATAAAAATGCCCTGGAAGATAAACTGGGATGTTCTGAGGGAAATGTATGAATTCCAGCCAAAAAACTATGAGGAAATTGTTATGTTCAAAGGTATGGGTGCATCAACAATCAGGGCACTGGCATACATTGCAACACTAATATATGGATCAGAGGTATCCTGGAAGGATCCAGTAAAGTATTCATTTGCTGTCGGTGGTAAAGACGGTGTTCCCAGGCCGGTTGACAGAAAAGCATATGATGAAAGTATAGATTTTTTAAAGAATATTATTGATGGTTTGAATTCAGAGGATAGAAAGGATGCACTTAAAAGGATCATGAAACTAGTCCCTTGAATTGTATTTTTCCTCAATTTCACTGTAAAGTTTTTCAATGTTTCCATTTTTTATCTCTTCCCTTATCCTTTCCATCAGTCTAAGTGTGTAATGAACGTTGTGGTAGGATAGGAGACGTAAAGCCAACAATTCCTTTTCTCTCAACAGATGATGTAAATACGATCTTGAATAATTTTTACAAACAAAACAGTCACATTTTTCATCAATGGGCCCTTTATCAAATTTGTAAATGGAATTCCTTAGATTTATCATTCCACCGGATGTGAAAACCATTCCATGCCTTGCATTCCTTGTTGGAAATACTGAATCAAAAACATCTATGCCAAGCATAACACCCTTTATTAGATCAAGCGGCGATCCAAGACCCATAAAATACCTTGGCTTTTGTTCAGGTAAAAGATCAATGGTGTATTCAAGTATATCGTACATGGTTTCCTTTGGTTCACCTATTGAAAGACCACCAATTGCATAACCATGGAAATCAATGGACGTGATCTGATCTGCACTTATTTCCCTGAGATCCTTGAATACACCACCCTGCACTATACCGAACATTATCCCTTTCCTTGATGCATGAAATCTCTTTGCCCATTCATAGGTTAGTTTTACTGCCCTTTCAACCTTCCTTTTTGTGTTACCGTATGGAATGCAGTAATCGAGAGCCATGGCAACATCAGATCCCAATGTATCCTGTATGTTTGCGCTCATTTCAGGTGTGAGCGTTATCCTTTTTCCATCCATTGGGGATCTAAAGTTTATACCATTTTCATTTGCGCTTATAAAGAAATGTTCCTTTATGACCTGAAATCCCCCGCTATCCGTGAATATTGCGCCACTGTAATTCATAAAATTATGCAGGGATCCAAATTTCTCAATCATATCCAGGCCTGGTCTAAGATAAAGATGGAGAGAATTTGAAATAATCATTTTTGCACCCAGTTCTTTTAAATCTTCAGAGGATAGGGTTTTCACAGTTCCTTTTGTTGCAACGGGCATGAACACAGGTGTTTCTATGGATCCATGAGGTGTATGAATTATGCCCGCCCTTGATTTTCCATTCCTGGCTGTAAGAGTAAATATTGGATTATACATAATTGACCCTTAAAACTGATGCTTCCAGGCCAAAGTGCGCTATTATTGTGTAATAGCCCTCAGTTCTGAATATGAATGTAAATTTTACACTCTCCCCCGGAGTTAAAAGTATCTTATTGTTGTACATTGTTGCATTAAAAATCACATCGTAATTTGGTGTTGAGTAGGGAACAGTGACATTGAGTGTGGAATTCCAGATGTTCATCAATGTTGCATTAAAGTAAGGAGAATATATTGTAACATTTGAAGGTGCCCAGACAAGTTTTTCTGAAAGTGAATATACTGTTAATTGAATTTTTGTTGAATTTGTAATGCCCGTTAAATTGCTTTTCACATTTATGGTCAGATTTACACTGTTTTGTGGCAATGTGCCAGGTGAGGCAAATATGGTGAAATTTACTCTTGCGGTTGAATTAACTGGAAGATCTGAAATATAGTTTTGGATTTTCACACCAATGGAATCGTTTGTATTCACAGTGACAGTAAGGTTTAGCATCTTCTGCCCTGTGTTCTCAACAATAATGTAACCTGATGTTTCATTAATGGATCCAAGAACAAGCGTATTGTTGTAATAGGAACTTACTGAAAAATTTTCTGTGAGAGTTTCCTGATAGATTGGAATTGGTGTGAATGTTCCAACAACAAGTAAAAGCGCAACAATTCCAACAATGTATCCCTTCCTTCCAATCTTTGACACCTCATTCAAAGATGGTGGATGCCTCAGACCTAGCAAAAGGACAAGAAGAGCAAATAGAAGCCAGCCCAGATAGAAAATACCGATTATGAGAAGAATTGCAAGAAATATGTAACTTAGATACCTTGATCTTTCACCAAGAATCGCCCTGGCAATATGCCCGCCATCAAGCTGTCCGATCGGGAAAAGGTTTATGGCAGTAACAATGAATCCAACCCAGGCAGCCAGAACTGTGGGATAAACATTCTTGATCGGTACAAAAAGGCTTAGAAATTCATAAAACAGTGGCAATTGAATATATGTGATTGTTGTTGTGTCCTGTGGAACGGCTGGATATATTATGCTCAAATAATTCCCAATCAATGCAACAGGGATTGCCACAAGGAATCCAACAATCGGTCCTGAAAAGCCAATATCCAGCAAAGCCTTTCTGTCAGGTATGGGCTCCCTGAGTGAAATGAATGCACCAAGTGTTCCAATCATTGGCGGTGCCGGTATGAAAAATGGTAACGATGCCTTCACATCATGCCTTTTTGCAGCAAAATAATGGCCAAGTTCGTGCAGACCAAGTATTGCGAGAAGAGGAAAAGCGAATGTAATTGCCCCCATAAGAAATGAGTTCAATGTGAAGGGATTTAGATCAAAATATCCTGCATAGTTGTATGCACCTGCAATGGTTGTTGTGATCAGTGTAGCAATTAAGAATATTATGTTCAAATGAACCCTGTGGAACCTTTCCTCAGGCAGGCGTATTACCTGTATAACAAATTCATTCTTCAATGGCTGAAGTGCAGGAACAAAATTCTGCTTTTTCAACTCTTTCCACAAAGCTCTGAAATTTTGCTCAACAAGTTTTTTGTCATCGGGCAAAACAACCTTGAATTCCACATATTCTGGAAAAAGTTTTGTCTCATAAACATAAAAGTATTTCCTTACGGTTGAATCTATGAAATAAAGATTTGAATCCATCATTTCAGTATCCTTCCCATTTTTTCAATCAATTCTTCAAACTCAGGCAGCTTACCAATAAACACGTTTTTATTAATTTTTCCCTTTAATTCAATTAAGTTCAGAATATCCTTTCCTGAATTATCAACTATGGTTCCGATATTTTTTCCATACGCAACAAGGATTCCATTCTCTTTTGCGAAAATCCTAGCCAATTTACTGATATCCTCATCATCCGCATCAATTTTAAAAACAGGAACATTGCCTATCTTCTTTTCAGGCTTTAGATTTTCAATCTTTAATTTTATTATTGTTTCCCTGAGAGCATCATTCTCTTTTTTCAGGTCCTTCCATTCGTTGAAGAATCTTTCCACTGTTTTGGGAAGATCCTCCGGCTGAACCCTCAGAATATTTGATGATTCATTAAGAATTTTTTCATAATTTTGAACAATTTCAAGTGCACCAAAGCCTGAAGAATAAACAAGCCTTGAAACACCATCCTGTATTCTCTCTTCCTTTACAATCTTTATAAAACCAATTTCACCTGTTCTTGAAACATGGGTTCCTCCACACCCTTCAACATCATAATCACCGATCTTTACAACCCTTATCTTCTCACCCGGAGGAATTCCACCCTCATAGAGCTTGAATCCATATTTCTTTTCTGCATCATTCCTTTCCATCCATTCCACCCGAACAGGTACGTTCTCAAGAATAATTTTCATTGCCTCCTTCTCAATTTCCCTCAGTTCCTTCTCGCTGATTTTTTTGTAATGTGTTATGTCAAGCCTGGATAGAAAAACATCCTTCTGAGCACCTGCCTGCCATACATGCTTACCAAGAACTTTTCTGGCACTGTACAAAAGAACATGTGTTGCGGTATGGTTCTTCATAAGCCTTGACCTTCTATCCCAATCAATAACACCATGAACAGTTGAACCAGTTTCAATCGGAGAATCAACAAAATGAAGAATCACATCACCAAACTTTTTCACATCCTTTACATTTATTTTTATATTTTTGTAAAGCAAATAGCCATGGTCGGATGGCTGTCCACCACCTTCAGGATAAAACGCTGTTCTGTCCAGTGCAAGAACGCCATCATTTGAATATATAACCTTTGCATCAAATTCTTTCATGTATGGATCCTGGTAATATAGTGGAACTGTGGGTTCAAGATCTATTTTCTCAGCTTCTTCCTCTTTTTCTTCCTGAGCTCTCTCATGCCTGGACGCAACAACAGATCTGAAATTTTCAGGTATTTCAAAATTTATGGCATAAGATTTTGCAACCTCCTGCACCATTTCCGGGAGTATGCCATAGGTATCGTACAGAGATATCAAGGTATCAAGATCCACCTTACCTCTTTTTATTGTCTTTTCAACGATCTGCCTTCCCTTTTCCTTCGTTTCCCTGTACCTGTCATACTCGATTTTCACCATATCCATAACGGTATTATGCATTTCCGGATCCAGCATTCTTTCGAATTTACGCCATTGAAAATCAATAATATCATTAATCCTATCCTGCAAAGAAAGATCTTCAACTATTCTGAAAAATCTTCTTAGGATCAGTCTTGCAAGGTATCCTGCCTTGGCGTTACTTGGTACCGCACCATCGTTGAGCATAAACACTATTGTCCTTGTGTGATCTGTAATTATGTGAATCTTCCTTATTATGTTTATAAAATTCCACTCACTTTCATTGAAATCAATGGAACTTTTATCTATTGCTGTTACAAATTTCTTTACCATTTCCCTGTAATTCTGTGGTTTTTTAATTTTTAAAAGATCAAGCAAATAATCTATAAAATCCCCGTAAATTGCATCAAACACAGAAGGCTCAGCCTGTGACATCCAGACAAACCTTTCAAGACCATAACCGGTATCAACAATCTTCATGGGCATGGGTGAGAATTTTAATCCCTCAATTTCCACAGGACCATTTGGATCTTCTTTCATGTCCATAAAAACCAGTGTTGCAAGCTCAAGCCCCCCAACAATTACCTCAACAGCAAAACCTCCATTCCCGCCACCGACCCATGGCTTTTCTTTAAAAGTAACCAGGTCATTATTTATTCCCAATGTCTCCATGAATTTTAAACAATATGCTACTGTTTCATCCTTCCAGTACACCTTTTTATCAGGATAGTTAAATGCATGATGACCCAGCATAACAAAACTTGTTAAATGCCTTCCTGTTTTGCCAACATCATCAATATCAACCATCCTTATGCATGGCTGTGGAACAACAAGAGGATTGGCAGGTGGTGGTACCTGGCCAGATGTAACATGTGGCTGGAAATCATAGATGGATGCATTAACAAGAAAAACATCCTTTCTCCATCTTGCAACCACTGGATACCTCTCTATGATCCTGTGACCATTTTTTTCAAAGAAATGTAAAAATTCATCCATCATTTCATAAAATCCCAGTTTTTTGTTCATTAAAGGTCTGTCAATGAACACATAAGGATCACATGGAAATTCTCCGCACGTCTCCTTCGAACTGTCAGTTGTCCAGAACTTTGCACCGCATTTCTTGCAGGTTTTTCTCACATAACCGTTCTCATGAAATACATCCAGATCTAATGGATCCCTTTCCATCGAAATAGTGAAAATGTGAAGGTTCATAAACCTTTTCTTATTATATTATATGAATGAATTATCCCAGTGAATTTGGAAGTGAGATCAATTCGCTCTTAAAGAAATTGAAAATCAGTGAGCTCTATGAACCCCAGAAGTTGGGTATGGAAAAAATATTCTCCGGAAAAAATGTGGTAATATCCATGCCAACAGCCAGCGGGAAAACATTACTTGCGTATTTTGCAATCCTCAGAGCAATGACCTTGAAAATGAGAGCATTATATCTGGTTCCGTTAAGGGCTCTGGCCATGGAGAAGTTTGATGAACTGAATGAAATTTTTGGAGATAGATATAAAATTGTTCTATCGATGGGCGATTATGATACAAACTCAAAGGAGCTTGAAAAGGCAGATATTATTGTTGCAGTTTTTGAAAAAATAGACTCTGTTCTACGCCATGATCCGGATTTTATTTATTCACTTGGTGTTATAGTGGCTGATGAGGTACATATACTTGGTGATGAATCAAGGGGACCCACACTGGAAATGATTCTAACC
>JABEBW010003664.1_pt1 | contig 26094 bp, 25 predicted proteins | sample 7245961 | NCBI WGS metagenome assembly JABEBW01 (sample SAMN14506364, study PRJNA622280) | hot springs metagenome | biome: hot spring [ENVO:00000051]|acidic hot spring [ENVO:00002120]; feature: spring [ENVO:00000027]|sediment [ENVO:00002007]; material: sediment environment [ENVO:01001048]...
TTCATACACTATACCTCCAAATTACATTTATATTTCTTAATTGTAATAAAATAAATTAAAATTGCAAATTAATTTTTTTAATTACCTTATTAATTCCAATAAGTTTTTAAAATATACAACTTTACCAATAATAGTTAATAATCACTTTATTGCTAAATAGTTAACTAAAATTTTAAAATTTTTTTAAAAAAAATCTTGACATCAAATACAAATTTTCATATCATTTCATTAGAGACATATCATAATATATAAGGGGGGATAGAAATGGATGAACGAACTTTTAAAAGCGACGGTTTATTGTTACAAACATCAGAAGAATTTCTTCAAAAAGCAAACCTAAATGCCAAACTGTATGAAGATTATCTTCAATGGGCAAAGTCTGATTGGGAAGGCTTTTGGGAATATTTTGGGAAAAACGAAATTACATGGTTTGAGCCATTCAAAAAGGTTTTTGATGATTCTAAAGCGCCTTTTTATAAGTTTTTTGTAGGCGGCAAACTAAATATTAGCTATAACTGCATTGATAGGCACCTATCAACTTGGAGAAAGAATAGAGCTGCAATAATTTGGGAAAGTGAAATAGGTGAAAGTAAAACAATTACTTATAGAGAGTTGTATTACCAAGTCAATAAATTTGCAAATGTTCTTAAAACGCTAGGTATTAAAAAAGGCGATAAAGTAGTTCTTTATATGCCAATGATTGTGGAACTTCCAATTGCAATGCTTGCATGTGCAAGGATTGGCGCTATACATAGTGTGGTATTTGCTGGATTTTCTTCTGCAGCTCTCAAAGAGCGTATAATTGATACAGAAGCAAAAGTTATAATAACAGCAGATGGTGGAAGAAGGGGTGGTAGAGCTATTCCACTAAAAGACACAGTCGATGAAGCAATAAAAGACATTAAAAACATCAAATATGTAGTTGTGGTGAAGCATATTGGCAGGGATGTTTTTATGAAAACTTTGCGTGATTTTTGGTGGAATGATTTAATGAGTGACCCAGATTATGCAAAAAATTATTGCGAACCAGAAGTCATAGACTCTGAAGACCCATTTTTTTTGCTGTATACATCTGGCTCTACAGGCAAACCTAAAGGCGTTTTGCATACTACAGCAGGCTATTTAATCTGGAGGATATTAACTGCTAAATGGGTATTTGATTTAAAAGATGAAGATACGTTTTGGAGCACAGCTGATTTAGGCTGGATTTCAGGCCATTCGTATACGTTATATGGACCTTTGTCAATAGGGTCTACTACACTCATTTATGAAGGTATACCTACTTATCCAGACCCTGGCCAGTGGTGGCGTTTGATTGAAAAATACAGTGTAAATGTTCTCTACACAGCTCCAACTGCAATTAGGGCGTTGATGAAATACGGCGAAGAATATCCAAAAAAATATAATTTATCTTCGTTAAGGTTATTAACAACGGGTGGCGAGAGATTAAATTCTGCAGCATGGTTGTGGTATTATAAAAATGTTGGCCAAGAAAAATGTCCTATTATAGATGCATATGGCCAGACAGAAACAGCAGGTCATATGTTATCTTCTTTGCCTATAGCTCCTCAAAAACCCGGTTCTGTAGGCATCCCTGTCCCTGGAGCTTTTCCTGAAATTGTAGATGATGATGGCAATATCATTAACGAACCATACAAAACAGGTAATTTAGTATTTACAAAACCGTGGCCATCAATGATTAGAACAATTTGGAAAAACGATGATTTGTATAAAAAAATTTATTGGGATGCTTATAAGGGAAAGTATTATTTAACAGGCGATATCGCATACAAAGACGAAGACGGTTATTATTGGATGGAAGGCAGAACAGATGATGTAGTTAATGTTTCTGCTCATAGAATTGGATGTGCTGAAGTTGAAAACGCACTTACAAGCTACCCTGCAATTGCAGAAGCAGCAGTTGTTGGTGTACCAGATGATGTAACTGGCGAGGCAATTTTTGCTTATGTCGTACTAAAAGAAGGTGTTGATTTAACACACCATGATGAACTTGTAAGAGATATTAGGGATCATGCAGGCAGACAAATTGGCCCAATTGCAAAACCATCAGAAATTGTCTTTGTTGATCAAATGCCCAAGACAAGATCTGGTAAAATTGTAAGAAGATTACTAAAAGCTCTAGCTATGGATAAGCCCATCACACAAGACACATCAACACTAGAAGATGTAAATGTAATAGAAAAACTAAAAAAAGCACTCAAAGAGAGAAATGACTAATAAATCCAATTGGTCAGCAATCGCTGACCAATTTCACTATTATTTACGTCTCAAAAAAAACATTATATTTAAAGCAAGGAGGTCTAGATGTATCCTCAACTTTATATTTTATCAAGCGGCATGCAAAAGATAAAAAAACAAAAACTATTATCAACTGCAGACAAAAATGAAGAAATTGATATCCCTGTTCCCTACTTTCTTGTTGATTTTGGAAATGATAAAGTATTAATCGATACAGGTATTTCTTTTAACTCGGAAGGCTCAAGCATTGCAAAACCTCAAGAAATTAAAAATCCACTTGACGATTTGTACATTTTGGGGATAACTGAAAATGATATCACTTATATCATACAAACGCACTTGCATTTTGACCATGCAGCTAATACTAAACTGTTTAAAAATGCAAAAGTGATCGTTCAATTAGAAGAATTAAGGGCAGCTTATTTCTATGATTCAAACATAGAACATGGCTACGTAGATAAAGATATTAAAGATCCATCAATTAATTGGGAGCCAATTGTAGGCATTAAAAGCTTATTCAATAATAAAATGCTTATTTTACCTACGCCAGGGCATACCGTCGGCCATCAAAGTGTAATTGTAAATTTACATCATTATGGACCAGTGATTATTGCTGGAGATGTTGCACCGCTTAAGGAAAATATTGAAAATAATATAACTCCTGGTGTTGCATCAAATACAAAAGAGGCTTATTATTCAATTATATCTTTAAAAGAACTTGCTAGTTTTTTGAATGCAAAAATATGGTATGGTCATGACCCTCAGTTTTTTAAATCAATAGAATTTGCACCAAAGTATTATGATTAATTTGCATTGATTGTATTATCTATAATTTTTCCTATTTGCGTATGTTGTTTTGATACAATCAATGCAAATTTTTTAACATTAGTAAGAAAATTAAAATAACTTTCTTGCCAATTCTTACTTGTTGTATTGTTACGATTTTTGACAAGCTTAAAATAGCTTAGATTTAAAAGATACAACGGCAAATTATGGAGATTTGAGTTTTCTTGTGCATATTTTATTGCTTTTTTCTCAAAAAATACAGCTTTATTAAAATTTCTATTAAAAAAGTACAAATAAGCTAAATCGTTAAATATTTTAGCATAATAGGTTCTGTTTGAAAATTTTAAAGATTGGTGAAAATACATAATAGCTTTTTTAAATAGTTTATTAATCAAATTCAAAGCTGACAAATTATTCATTAGCATATACAAGTTTGTTTGATATCCCTCACACAAAGATAAAGTTATGAAATTATCTTTATAATAAAGGAATTTATTATTAAGGTATAAGTTTAGGTATGAAATTGCTATATACCTATCAACTTTACCTATTGCATATTCTTTGGTAGAATAATGTTTAAATTTCTTAAAAAAATCAATTGCTGTTAAAGGTTGATCTAAATTTAAATATACTTTCCCTAAATAAAAATAACCGCTTTTGTGCTTATTCAAAATTGAATTTTCGCAACTTTTTATTGCTCTTTTATAATGTTTATCCAATAATTGCGTTTTACAGTTTTCGATTGTGTTTGCATGCGATAAAGAAGAAAGACTAAATATAAAAACAAAAAATAAAATGGCAAATAGTATTTTCATAAACTATCACGGACATGGCAATAAGCTGTATGATCTAAAACACGGCAAATAGTTGTTATTTTCTTTTTCTTCTTTTGGCCATAAATATAAATTTTTTGCATCAACAACTGGATAAAGATATTCAAAATCCCCAACTTTTTCTTTCTTAAGAGACGATATTGTTCCAATAAAGGTTATTTTCATGTCTTTTTGGTAAATTTCTGGATCGTAATAGCCCTTTGCGCACGAGATGAACCTACCAACAAAATTCTGTGGTTTTTTATCATACGGCTTTCCGTTATTGTGTAATTTTAATCCCAATACCACAAAACACGTATTACCATTAGATAAGGGTAGTGTAGATATTATGGTTCCACCAAATCTAACATGCTTGCCCAAAAAACTATCATTTTTGACTTGCATAGGAAGTATTGGTGCGAAATTTCCACTTAAAGATTGAACACTAACACAACTGTTTAATGTAAAAAAAGAAATAATTATAAATACCAAGCCAATAAATTTTGTTAACACACTCATCGTACTCTTAAAAATCGTCAAACAATTTTGCAATACCTTTAAAACAACAAATTACATAACAAAAAACCATACTCTATAAACCAATTATATATATTTTAGAAATTGTTTGTAAATATTTACCTGTTTTGTCAAAACTGCATAATCCTTAATTACATTTACTCCATGAAGCGTAAGATAGTAATAAACCAACGTATATAACAAGGTGCTTACAACCATGGGTATGTAAAAATATACAACTATATTTTTCTTATCCTCTACTAAGCCAAACATTAATGCAATAAACAACTCACCTACAAACAGCTGGCCAACAAAAAAACCAACATATGCTCCACTTTTTACCCACTTTTCATCTATATTAGATAACTTTTTGCTAAAAATTTTTAATTTTCTAAAGTAATTTGCAAAGTGAAAACTTATTGAGCAAAATACAATTTCAGTTAATACAATAACAAGAATAGATAAAAAAGGATTCAAATTTGCAAGACTTAGATAAGCAACAGCTATTAGCTTCCCGCCAAAGATTGGGTTAATATTAAGAAATGTTAAGATTAAATAATCCAAAATTGAGTTATTCATAAAAATAAATTATAGCTCCAATAAGCGCAAAGTCAACTATGTGCAAAAATTAAATTTTTACTCAACCATCGATAAATTATTTGAAATTAAAGCGCTTTAGTATATAATGCTATAATATGATTGAGTGTAGAAACATTGTCAAAAAGTATAAAACAAAAGTTGCCGTCTCTGGCATTAGTTTGATTGCCAAAAAAGGTGAAATTGTAGGATTGCTCGGTCCAAATGGAGCTGGGAAAACTACCACCTTTTATATGATCTCTGGCTTTATTAAGCCAAATAGTGGCCAAATTTTGCTTGATGGTCAAGATATTACAAAGATGCCCATTTATAAGCGCTCTAAAATTGGAATTTCATATCTACCTCAAGAACCATCTGTGTTTAGCGGTCTTAGCGTAGAGCAAAATATTTATGCTGTACTTGAATTTATTGATGTAAAAGATAAAAAAAAACTCTTAGAAGAATTACTTGAAGAATTTAACTTAACAAGCATAAGAAAAACCAAAGCTTACGCAATAAGCGGGGGAGAGCGCAGACGAGTTGAGGTTGCACGCGCCCTTGCAACTAATCCCAAATTTTTGCTTTTAGATGAGCCATTTTCTGGTATAGATCCATTAATGGTAGAACAACTTAAAAAAATGATTTTTGATTTAAAAGAAAAAGGTCTTGGCATTATAATTACAGACCATAATGTTAGAGAAACACTTGATATAGTCGATAAAGCCTATATACTATATGACGGCAAAGTTATTAAAGAAGGCTCTAAAATGGATATTGTAAATGATGAAAGGTTAGCCAAGATATATTTAGGCGAAACATTTAAACTATAATTATGATAGAGCTAAGGCATGAATTAAATATAAACTTAGGTTTGGTTCTTACCCATCAGCTTGATTTATCGCTAAAGATTTTGAGTGCAAGCATGATTGATTTGCAAGAACAAATTAATGAATTGGTTTTATTTAATCCGCTAATTGATATAGATAGAGATTATAAGTATGCGCAAAATAATTATTTTGAGAGTAAATTTAAGGAGTTGAAACAAAGTTATAAAGTAAGATTTGAAAACGAAGAAGAATATGATGAATTAGATTTTATCGAGGAAGAAAAAACCCTTGAGCAAAAATTATTTGAAGATTTAAGCCTATCATATAATTTAAGCCAAAAAGAATTAACAGTAGCTGAACAAATTATTAACAATATTGATGAAAAAGGTTTTTTATCAGATTATGAAATAGATGAAAAATTTGATTATATAAGATTACTAATCATGAATCTAGATCCGCTTGGCTGCGCAAGTAAAAATACGCAAGAATTTTTTTATTTACAAAACGAGTTTTTTTATAAAAATGAACCGTATTTTGAAAGTCTGAACAAATTTATCGAATCTATCTTTGTTTTTGGCCTTGACATGAGGAAGCTTCAAAAGCATCATTATAGTAACAAGCAAGTACAGTTTTTTTTAGACAAAATTAAAGCTTTTAAACCTTACCCGCTATACGGCTATATAAAAGCAAATAATCAAGACCTAATATACTACGATATAGAGATAAAACAGATTGGTAGTGATTTTATTCCTATCATTAATGATGAATTTTTAAATAAATTAACCATTGATGAGAAATTAATTGGCCAAATAGGAAATGAAAATTTTTTAAAAGATAAGCTCAAAGAAATAAGAATTATACAAGATGCATTAAATATGCGCTACCAAACACTTCTAAAAATTGCTAATATTGTGGTGGAAAAACAAAGATCTTTTTTTGAAAAAGGTATATTACAACCTCTTTCAATGTCACAAATAGCATTGTTGATTGGATACAGCGTTTCTACAATAAGCAGGGCTCTTTCAAACAAATATATTTTGTTTAAATCAAAAATCTACCCATTCAAGGTATTTTTTTCCAATGAATCAAAAGAAGGAATCTCAAAACATAGAATTTTAGAAATCATAAAAACAGCCATTATGCAAGAAGATACATCAAATCCGCTTGACGACGAATCGCTTAGACAAATATTAATAAAAAATAACATACAGGTCACAAGGCGTGCGATTGTAAAATACCGCAAAGAACTCAAAATTCCAAAATCAAAAGATAGAAAAACACATATTTATGTCTAATATATCTAAAAAGCATAAAAATAAAAAGCTTAATATAAAAGGTCTTTTAAAAGTTGATAAAACCTGTTATTCAATTATAACGGACAAAAACATTTACAATGTAGAAAAAGATCACTTTGATTTTTCAGATAAATTTGCTCAAGATAGTGACGAAATTGAAGTTTTGTTTATTTGGAATAAACATCCAAGAGCAAAACTGCTTAATGTCACAAAAAGGTACAACAAGTATGTAATTGGCTATGTAAGAAAAATTAACTCATCATTCTTTTTTGAACCATTAAAAACAAAATTTCTTATAAAGCTATCTGGTAAAGCAAATGAAGGTGAACTAATAAAAGCGCATATCAATCAATCCAAGAACACAGAAATAGCAAATATTGTTAAAGTCTACTCTCAATTTAGTATTAGCGATGAGGAAATTGTAATTGACAAATATAATCTGCCTACGGAATTTAGTGATGAGGTTGAAAAAGAATTAGAGATTATAAAAGAACCAACAGATAAAGATTTTGTTGGACGCAAAGATTTCAGGCATTTAAATACCATAACAATTGACGATAAAAGTGCAAAAGATTTTGATGATGCAATTGATGTTGAATTTTTAAAAAATGGGTATAGGCTTTATGTGCACATAGCAGATGTATCATATTATGTAAAAGACAACAGCGCAATTGAAAAAAGCGCATATGAAAGAGGATTTAGCGTATATTTTCCACAAAGCAATATACCAATGTTGCCTAGAAAGTTATCTGATGATATCTGTTCTCTTGTACCAGATAAAGATAGACTAGCCTTCAGCGTGATTATAGATTTTGACAAAAAAGGCAAGCGTAAATCTTATAAATTTGTAAAAAGCGTAATTAAAAATAAAAATCGTCTAACATACGATTTCGTTGAAGATTGTATAAATGGCAAAGTTACATGCAGTGAAAGCTTGAGAGAGTATTTAATCAAAATGAAAATCTTAGCAAAGATTTTAAGGGCAAGGAGATTTTTAAAAGGCAGTTTGGAGTTAGAAATCAAAGAAGCATCGTTTGTAATAGAAAACGAGCAAATTGTAAATATTGTAGAAAAACCAAACCTATTTTCCCATCACATAATTGAAGAATTCATGCTTGCAGCAAATAAAGCTACAGCTGATTATTTAAGCAATAAAGTACAATTTTTGCGCAGAATCCATGAAAAACCTCAAACATCTAAACTTATGGACTTAGGTGCAAAATTAAAAGCATTTGGTTATCAATTTCCAAAAAAGCCAAGCGCAAAAAGTATACAGCATTTTATTAAATCGATAGATGAAACTCAGCGCCCTATTGTTTCAAAAATGGTTTTAAGAAGTTTAGAAAGAGCAGAATATTCACTAAAAGAAACTGGCCACTTTGCGCTTGGCTTTGAAAACTACACTCATTTTACATCACCAATTAGACGATTTCCAGATTTGGTTATACATAAAACACTATACAATACACTTTGCTCATTACATCCTTATGCCTATAAAAAGCTTGAAAACATAGTAAGGGATGTTCAGAAAAAAGAGCTTGTAACAGAAGCAGCCCAATATTATGCCAAAGACATTAAACAGGCCAGATTAATTAGTAACTATATTGACAAAACATTTCACGGTATTATTTCATCCTTTATAGGAAGCGGTATGTTTGTTGAGCTAAAAGAAGTGTACGCTGAGGGTTTTGTATCTTTTAGTTCCCTCAAAGATGATTATTATATGTTTTATGAACAAAAACAAATGATTATTGGAAGAAAATCTGGAAAAACATATAAATTAGGTGATTCAGTTAAAGTTAAACCTTCAAAAGTGAGTATTTACGAAGGAAAAATTGATTTAGAATTACTAAAGGAGTGATGATGAAAGTTTGCGTTAATATTGGATTTGGCAATATTGTAAACAAAGAGCGTGTTATTGCAATACTAAACCCAGATTCTACGCCTATTAAAAAATTAAAAGACGAGTTTAAAAATACCGGAAAAATAATAGATGCTACAAAAGGTAAAAAAACACGCGCCATATTGATAACAGACTCAGGACATATTATAATGTCTGCAATTGCGCCTCAGACATTAGCTGAGCGCATAAATGAAACTAAGTTATGATTCTTATTATTTCAAGCCCAAGTGGCGTAGGTAAAACAACTATAGCAAAAAACCTTGAAAAAATTAATTTTGAACGTATTGTAACGTATACTTCAAGACCAAAACGTCCAATTGAAATTGATAATGTTGACTATTGCTTTGTGGGTAGGGAAAAATTTGATGAATTAATAAAAGAAGGTTTTTTTGTTGAGTTTTCATATGTGCACAATAATTATTATGGCGTATCAAGAAAATCTCTTCAATCGAATTCCAAGCATAAGATACTAACCATAGATGTTCAAGGTGCTGCAAAAATAAAAGCAATTATGCCATCTGTAATAACAATTTTCCTGCTACCTCCATCTTTTGAAGAATGGATGAGAAGAATTAATAAAACACAAAGAAACAATTTTGATATTCGCTTAAATAATGCTATAAAAGAGTTAGATGAGGTGTGGAATTTTGAATATGCAATAGTAAATTATTCAATAGACAAAACAGTTAAACAAATTCAAAATATTGTGTTTTGTGAAGAAGCTAAACATAAAAAAGACATAGAAAATTTAATTAATGATTTAAAATTGAAAATAAAAAAATTCAGGGAGGATTAATGGAATCAACTGTTGAGCTCGTACATAAAGCGCTAGAACACATCGAAAGCAAATATGCATTAGTAAGGATGGCGGCTATTCGCACACATGCATTATATAGAGGAGATAAACCTCTTATTAATGTAAAACCAAATGCGCACAAAAATACTGTAATAGCATTAAAAGAATTATCACAAGGACTTTGGAGTATAAAATAGAACCAGATATTGAACTTTTATACGAAGATTTGAAAAAAACCATAAAAAACACAGCCATAAAGCAACAAAGGAGCGATTTTGATTTCGATATTATTGATAGGGCTTTTTTGTTTGCTTATGAAAAACACAAAACGCAGAAACGTGCATCAAATGAGAGCTACATTGTACATCCAATACATACAGCAAAGATTGTAACAAAATTGTTGTTGGATGAAAATACAATCGCCGCAGCATTACTGCATGATGTTTTGGAAGATACGCAAACAAAAGAAGATGAAATAGAAAAGGTTTTTGGTTCCGATGTCTTGGAACTTGTTAAAGCACTAACAAAAATAGAATCTTTGCAGTACAAAAGCGCAGAGCAAAAACAAGCAGACAACTTTAGGAAACTTTTAGTTTCAGTTGCAAACGATTTAAGAGTTATTCTTATAAAATTAGCAGACAGGCTTCATAATATGCGCACAATCGTATATTTGAACGAAGAAAAAAGAAAAAAGATAGCTCAAGAAACGCTTGATATATATGCTCCAATGGCTCATAGGCTTGGTATATATTGGCTCAAAAGCGAGCTTGAGGATAGAAGTTTTGAAATAATTGATTACAAATCATACAATAAAATAAAGTACTATTTAGAAAATCTTTTGGAAAAAAAAGAAGAGTACATAAAATTTATAGAAAACTCCCTAAAAGAAGATTTATTGCAAAACAATATTAAATGCGAGGTTAACGGCAGAATCAAACATATATACAGCATATACACAAAGATGCAAAGAAAAAATATTGATCTTGATAGTATTTATGACTTTGTGGCGTTTAGAATTATCACAGAAACCGAAAAAGACTGTTATAATGCTTTAGGCGTCGTACACAAACTTTACAAACCACTACCAAATCGTTTTAAGGATTATATAGCCCTGCCAAAACAAAACATGTATCAATCCTTACATACCACAGTATTTGGGCCAGGCGATGTTATACTTGAAATTCAAATTAGAACTCAAAAAATGCATGAGATAAACGAAGAGGGTCTTGCAGCTCACTGGCGTTACAAAGAAGGAAAGAGATTCAATTTAAACGACAAAATGTTCGTGTGGCTAAGAAAATTGCTTGAAAATACTCAAAATGAAAGCTCACAAGAATTCTTAAGGAATATGAAAACAGACTTAGAGAGCGGGGAAATATATGTTTTTACGCCTGCTGGAGACTTAAAAGTGCTACCAAGAGGTTCTACTTGTGTTGATTTTGCATATGAAATTCACACTCAAATTGGCGATATGTGTACAGGAGCTAGAGTAAACAATAAAATGGTGCCCCTAAGACATGAATTGCAAAGCGGTGATATAGTAGAAATTTTAACAAGTCCATCTCACAAACCATCTAGAGATTGGCTTTCTTTTGTAAAAACAACTAAGGCTAGAAACAAGATAAAACAAAGAGTAAGAGAATTAGAAAAACAAGAAATGATTGTAATAGGCAAAAATTTATTATCAAAAGAATTACTTAGACACAATATTACGCTTCAATCTTATTTAAAATCTAAAGATTTTAAAGATAATCTCTCAAATTTAGGTTTTGCCAAAGAAGATGATCTGTTTGAAAATATTGGATTGAAAAAAATAAATCCATTAAATCTCATTGTCCCTTTAGGGTCTCAAAAAGATACAGTAAAGAAAAAAGAAGTCAATCCAAATACGAAATCCGGGTTTATAATTAGTATTGACGGCCAACAAAATTTTGATATAAAATTAGCCAAGTGTTGTAGCCCTGTTGTTGGAGATGAAATTATTGGCTATATTTCAAGAAACGGCATAATTATGGTGCATAGGATTGATTGTGAAAATATTATGAGACTAGGTTACAATTCAGAGCGTTTAATTAAAGCTCAATGGGAAGAATCAGAAAAGAAAGTAAAAACAATACTTACAGTATATGCAAAAGATACGCTTGGTCTAATTTCAAAAATTTCTTCTGCTGTAGCAAATTTAAATATAAACATAACGGATTTCAAAATGAAAAAACTTTCAAATCAAGATGTATTTTTGCTTGAAATAGAAGTATCAAGCATCAAAGAGATTAATGAGTGCATAAATGCATTGACTAAAGAACCCAGTATAATAAAAGTTGAGCGTGGTTTAAAAAAAGATTTTCAAATAGGAGTATAAAATGACTAGCTTGTTTGGTAAAATTATTAATTACTTTTCAAACGACATAGCTATTGATTTAGGCACAGCTAATACAGTTGTATATGCAAATGGTAAAGGCATAATATTAAATGAACCGAGCGTAGTAGCTGTCAAAAAAGACTCAGGCGGTGTAGAAAAAGTATTGGCTGTTGGAAAAGAAGCAAAAGAAATGGTGGGTAGAACACCTGGTAATATTACAGCTATAAGACCAATGAAAGATGGTGTTATTGCTGACTTTGAGATAGCAGAGAGAATGATAAGATACTTTATAAAAAAATCTAAAAATTCAAAAACAATTTTTAAACCAAGAATCATCATAGCGGTGCCACATGGCATTACACAGGTTGAAAAAAAGGCCGTAAAAGACGCAGCAAACGATGCGGGCGCCAGAGAAGTTTACCTAATTGAAGAACCAATGAGTGCAGCAATTGGCGCTGGACTGCCAGTGCAAGAAGCAATTGGCTCTATGATTGTAGATATTGGCGGGGGTACAACTGAGGTAGCCGTCATATCGCTTGGTGGAATTGTAAATAGCGTTTCTATTAAATGCGGCGGTGATAGGCTTGATGCGGCAATATCAAACTACATAAAAAAGAAATACTCTATTTTAATTGGCGAATCAAGCGCAGAAAATATCAAAATCAACTATGGTAGCGCTTACCCTCAAGAAAACGATAGTCAAAAAATATCGATTAAAGGTATCGATTTGATAACTGGAATACCAACTTCTATAGAAATTTCTGTCGAAGAAATTCGCGATGCAATTAAAGAGCCTATTACATTAATTGTTAATGCTGTAAAAGACGCGTTGGAACAAACACCACCAGAGCTTGCAAGTGATATCGTAGATAATGGCATTATGCTAACAGGCGGCGGAGCTCAAATTAAGGGTTTGGATATTTTGATTTCGAAAGAAACAGGTCTATCTGTTAAAGTTTTTGATCAACCTCTACTTGCTGTCGTATTAGGAGCTGGTAAAGTGCTTGAAAATCTAGACTTCTTAAGTGAAGTTGCCATTGAATGAAAAAACTTTTATTTTACATCATATTAGCAGCAACTTTATCGCTAATAAACTATTATACGAATTTTAATTTTTTTATTTCAAAAAGCGTTTTATATGTAATGAATCCTATTGAAAGCAGTGGCAATTATGTTTTAGATTCTATTTCAAATATCGTAAAAAACTATATAGTTTTGCAAAATACTCAAATTAAAAACACTCACCTATTAAGTGAGATTAGTAAATTAACTCTTGAAAATAAAATACTAAAAGCAAAATTTCGTAATTTAGATGTGCAAACCAGCCCTTATTTAATAAAATGTCCTTTTGTTTTCAAAGATTTTTCAGATATTAATTATATATATATAAAATCTAATGCTCCAGAGCAAGATATATTGCATAAAACAGTTGTATCACAAAAGCTTAATCTAGTGGGAAAAGTTGAATCAAAAGTAGACGGATTATACAAAGTTAAAACTGTGTTTAATAGTAATTTCGTAGCAGATTGCTTTATAGACAACAATAATAATTATTATAGAGGTATTTTTAAAGGTTCTCTTGTTGAACCAAAAATTGAGTTTCTAAACACACAAAGCAATATTAAAAATAATGCAAAAGTGGTAACTTCTGGTTTAATTGGCAATATGGTTCCAAATATAAATATCGGCACAATTGAAAAAATTTATGAAGTGCGTGGTTTTTACAAAATTGCATTAGTTAAAATCGATAAAACATTTTTAAATGACAGTTTTGTATATGTGGTAAATTACAAATGAAATATCTAGTATTTATGTTAATTTTTTTTATTGCATTTGCATTTTCAATATTTAGTAGCTACATATTTTTTATACCATATGAAGTTTTTTCTTTTCTAATACTAACAATATTACTTATATCAAATAAACAACATTTTAGCTCATACCACACAAATCAATTCTATTTAGCTGCTTTCTTTATTGGATTTATAATGGATTGTATGCAGCACAATATTGTATTTTACAATGCTTTTGTATTTGTGTTAATAGTATATTTAAATGATTTTATAAAAAGCATTTCAGGTTCTAAATTTATTATAGGCCTAATTTTATTAATTGGTATATATAACAATTTGGTTTATAATATACCTTTTGAAATTTGCCTGCTCAATATTTTGGTGCTTTGTATTTTTTATTATATAGTCCAAAGACTTCTATCGATAGCTTATGCAAAGAAAGATTGATATTCCAGTATCAAAAAATTTTAACACATCAAAAAATTATATAAAACTTGTTTTGATTGTGGCTACTTTGATTATTATTGGAAAATTGTTTTATTTGCAAATCATAAATTACAATCTATACAATGAGATGGCAAAAAATAACTGTTTGCGACTAATTGGCATAAGACCAGCACGTGGTGAGATTATAACTTCTGATAACTATATTATTGCATCTAATCAACCTTCATTTACACTTTACTTTACAAGAAATCTTAGGACTAACCCAAAAGAGATAGATTTGCTATCTAATATTTTAAAAGAGCCCAAAGGAAAAATTGAGAAAAAAATTGATTCTATCAGTTACTTTTCAACACAAGTGTTGGCTAATAATATAAGTCATGATCAGGTATTTGAGGTATTATCACATAAAGATATATTAAAGAATGTTGATGTTGAAATCGAGCCAAAAAGGGTATATTTAGGTAATCCATTAATTTATGCACCAGTTGTGGGCTATATTTCTGAAGCTAATGAAAATGATATAAAAAAAGGTGCTGTGGTAGGTTCTTACGTTGGTCAAATGGGTGTTGAAAAGTTATTTAACAAAGAATTAGAAGGAACATGGGGTCAAAAGGAAATTGAGCGCAATGTTTCTGGTACAACAGTCAAGCTGCTTGGACAACAAAATCCCAAAAAAGGCGAAAATATACGCTTGACAATAAATTATAAAGCACAGGAAATAGCCTACAATGCGCTTGGAAACTATAAAGGGGCTGTAGTGATTTTAAAAAGCAACGGAGACGTATTGGCGCTTGTTAGCAAACCATCGTTTAACCCGAATGATTTTGTGAATGGTCTTTCTGAACAAGAATGGCAAGAATTGCAAAAAGGAGATAAAATATCTTTGTTTAATAGAGCTGTTCAAGGAGCTTATCCTCCTGGATCAACCATAAAACCGTTTTTAATTTTTGCCGCACTTAAAAAAGGCATAATTACACCAGATACCTATCTATATTGTCCATATGAAATTAGAATTGGCTCATACACTTTTAAGGATTGGAAAGTAGGTGGTTTTGGCAAAATAAATTTATACACAGCTTTAGCTGGCTCATCGGATGTTTTTATGTATCAAATTGGCATGAAGCTTGGCATTAAAACAATTGATGAATATTTAGAAAAATTTGGATTTGGTAAAAGCACTGGATTGTTTGGGTATGAATCAAAAGGCATTATTGCATCACCAGAGTATAAATACAAAATGTATCATAAACCATGGTATCTAGGAGATACAATTACAAGCGCCATAGGTCAAGCATACACACTATTTACACCTATGCAACTTGCTGTTGGATATTCTGTTATAGCAAATGACGGTATAGCCTTTAAACCGCGTTTAAGCTATGTAGAACCTAAAAAAATTCTCTATGACATAAAAGATTCTAAAAAAGATTTTGAGATAATTAAAAACGCTCTCGAACTAACTGTATCAAGCCCCATTGGTACAGCTCATAACGCATATATACCAAATTTAACAATTTGTGGCAAAACTGGCACAGCTCAAGTGGTTACAAGCAAACAACTAGAAACGTTTCTTATCCAAAACAATTGGGATTTAAATAAAATACGCAAATACTTACCGCAAGCTTGGTTTGCATCTTTTGCGCCAAAACATGACCCTCAAATTATTATGGTTGTATTTTTAGAACATGGCTATGATAGTCATTACGCTGCAGCTGTATCGAAAAAGATTTATAAAGGTTTGTTGAGCCAGCATATAATAAACCCGAATAAATAATAAAATCAAATATTCTTTTCGTAAATGCGGTAGGTTTTGTAATGTTCTGCATTCATTGAAACAATAGCTTTGTTTATTTTGTCATTGTCTTCTAGCGTCCATGAAAGTTCGCCGCCTTTGCCGTTTCTTTTTTCGACAACTTCAAAACTTTTTACATATAAAAGCAAATCAATGCCCAACTTTCTAAATTCTGGAATAATTCCAAGTGTAATCAGCCTATAATTATCAATTTTTGGTATAGTAGAAATAATAGAAACTAGGTTTATTGGTGTAATTGATCCTTTGGCTTTTTTTAATAAATAGTTAAAATCTGGTATAATGGCAGAATATGCACATGGTATGCCGTCTTTTTCTGCTATAATCACAAGTTCTGAGCTAACCAAATTTTTCATATCTTTTGATAAATAAAAAAACTCTTCTTTGGTAGGGGGCACAAAACCCCAATTATCAGCCCATGCTTTGCAATAAATATCCCACAAAATTTCTAAATCGCGCTCAAAATACTTTTTTGATAGGCTTCTTAATACTACATTATATTTTTTTGCTATTTTTTCAGATAATTCTATGTATTTATGCTGTGGTTTGTTTGCAACAGATAAGTAAAATGCAAATAAATCTTTTGTTTTTTTAAAGCCATAATGTTCTACTAAATCCACATAGTATTTTGGGTTATATGGCATCATATAAACTGGCTCTTGGAAAAACCCTCTATATAACAAACCGCATGTATGATTGAAAGATGGATTTGCTGGACCCCTTATGGATTTTAAACCATTTTCTTTCAAAAATTCACTTGCACTATCAAACAGTTTGTTTGCTACATCATAATCATTGATGCATTCAAAAAAACCAAAAAAACCAACTTTATCTTTGTGGTAATCGTTATGCCATCTGTTAATAATCGCAGCAATTCTGCCCTGTATTTGGCCATCTTTTTTATAAAGAAACAATTTGATTTGTGCGTTTTTATAAAATGGATTTTTGGTGTCGAATAATTTTTTCTCCTCAAAGCGTAGCGGTGGAACCCAAAATTTATCTTTTTTATAAAATGAAAATGGAAAATCTATAAATTCTTTTATTAAACTATCGTTTTTTGCTTCAATTATCATACAACACCTAAGTATTTGCCTACTTTGATAATTTTTTCTAAAGCAAAATCAATTTGCTCAAACGTATGCGTAGCCATTAAGCTTAACCTAATAAGCGCTTTGTTCTTTGGAACAGCTGGAGAAATTACTGGATTAACAAAAACACCTTCTTCAAATAACATTTTTCTATACTGCAACACTTTCATATCGTCACCAACAAGCACAGGTATGATTGGCGTGCAACTTTGAAAAGTATCAAAACCTGCATTTTTTAAACCATCTCTTAGACGATTTGTATTTGCCCATAACTTTTCAATTAGCTCGGGTTCTTTCTGCATAATCTCAAGACTTGCAAGCACAGCTGCGCATGAAGCGGGCGTAATGCTCGCAGAAAATATTAGGCTTCTTGCAAAATGCTTTAAATAATCTATCACGTAAGCATCTGCTGCAATAAAACCACCAAGCGAGGCAAAAGATTTACTAAATGTACCCATTATAATATCAGTTTCATCTGTCAAATTAAAGTAACTTGCAGTACCCGAACCATTTTCGCCTATTACACCAAAAGCATGCGCATCATCTACCATAACACGCGCATTGTAACGTTTTTTTAATTTGATAATCTCTGGCAAATTGGCAATATCTCCATCCATGCTATATACGCCATCAACAACTATGAATTTACCAGCATTTATATCAATTGATTGGAGGGTTTTTTCCAAAGATTGCATATCATTGTGTAAAAAACGCTTTACTTCACCAAATGACAATTTAGTACCGTCAACAATGCTCGCATGGTCTGATTTATCAATAATCACATAGTCGTCTTTGCCAACAAGGCCAGCGATGGCACCTAAATTTGCTTGAAAACCAGTTGAAAAAAGCACAGCTTTTTCTTTCTTTGTAAATTTTGCTAACTTTTCTTCAAGTTCTATATGAATATCTAGCGTGCCATTTAAAAAACGCGACCCAGCACAACCTGTGCCATACTTTTTTATCGCATTAATTGCTGCTTCTTTTACTTTTGGATGAACAGTAAGACCCAAATAGCTGTTAGAGCCAAGCATTAGAATTTTTTTACCATTAATTATAACTTCTGTGCCTTGTTCGCTTGAAATTGGTTGAAAATACGGATATAAACCAGCATCTTTAACTTCCTTGTAAGTTACAAAATTTTTGCATTTATCAAATAAATCCATTCCCAAAACTCCTTATATATTTTTTTCGAAGTTCAGTAATTCTTTTTTCAGTTCAACAGAAAATTGATATCCGCCGATAGATTTTGTTCCAATAACTCTATGACACGGTATAACATACGCGAATGGGTTAGTCTTCATTAGATAAGCTATTTTTCTTTGATGAAAACCAAACATTTCACCAAATACTTTATACGTAATAACACCACTTATGCGCCTTAAAGAATCATACACCATTTTTTGTTCACTACTTAATACTCCCCAATTTAGCAAATCATAATCAAATAACAAAATATCCTTTTTTCTAAATATCATAGAAAACATCTTTTGTAAAGAACTCTGCTCATAGTCCATGCTCTTGTCAACAAAAACAATTCTATCTATTAATTTTTCTTTTATGATAAGCATTAAATCTTTTGAAAAAGGTGTTTCAATTCTCAAAAACAATTTTTAAATGGAATAAGGTTGATAAACTATCTTCTTTGAGATTGTTTATCATATCCTCAAACATTTCAAAAGAGGCTTTCTTATATTCAACCAAAGGATCCCTTTGCCCATAACCTCTAAGTCCAATAGATTCTCTTAACGCATCCATATTTTTTAAGTGCTCTCGCCATGCAGAATCCAAAACTTGAAGCAATATATTTTTTTCAAGTTCCCTCATCTGGTCTTGCAATATATCTTCCTTTTCTTTATAAGCATTAAGGACTAAATTGCGAAGTTGTTCGATAATTTTTTCTCTATCATTTTCTTTTTCATCAAGTTCAATTTCTAAATTAAATATCTGTTTAAATTTTATTCTCAAAGCCTTTAGGTCAATTAAATTTTCTAAGTAACTATCTACCATTGACTCAGTAACATCATCTATAAAATCTAGAATTGTATCCTTTATACTGTCTTTTTCTAAAATTTCCTTTCTTTGCTTATAAATTACGCTTCTTTGAGTATTTGCTACATTATCGTAATCGAGCAAATGCTTTCTAATGTCAAAGTTATATTCTTCAACTTTCTTTTGCGCGTTTTCAACGGCCCTTGTAACAAATTTATTTTCTATAGCTTCGCCTTCTTGTAAGCCAAGTTTATCCATTATAACTTGAATACGCTCAGATCCAAATATTCTAAGTAAATCATCCTCTAAGGACAAGAAAAATCTGGATTCTCCAGGATCGCCTTGCCTACCCGATCTACCCCTTAGTTGGTTGTCTACCCTTCTTGATTCGTGACGTTCTGTGCCAAGTATAAATAAGCCGCCCAGTTTTGCCACTTCTTCATCTATTTTAATATCAACGCCGCGGCCAGCCATATTTGTAGCAATTGTGACTGCCTTTTTTTTACCAGCTTGTGCAATAATTTCTGCTTCTTTTTCATGATGTTTAGCATTTAATACCATATGCGGTATGCGCATCTTTGTAAGCACTTTATGCAATTCTTCAGATTTTTCAACGCTCGTTGTACCAATTAGCACAGGTTGGCCTTTTTCGTATCTCGCTTTAATTTCATTTATTATGGCGTTAACCTTTTCCTTATGTGTTTTGAAGATCAAATCCTGTCTATCCAACCTTACCATAGGCTGATTTGTCGGTATGACAACGACATCTAAATTGTATATCTCTTTAAACTCTCTGCTTTCTGTATCGGCTGTACCCGTCATACCACACAATTTTTCATACATTCTGTAATAGTTTTGAAAAGTTATGGTTGCAAGTGTTTGTGATTCTTCTTGAATCTTAACTTTTTCTTTTGCTTCAATAGACTGGTGCAATCCATCTGAGTAGCGCCTATCTGGCATCATCCTGCCAGTAAATTCGTCTATAATGATAACTTTTGCATCTTTTACAATATAGTCTCTGTCTTTTAAAAATAATGTATGAGCTTTTAAGGATTGATTTACTATGTGTATAATTTCTATATTTTTACTATCGTAAAGATTATCAATATGCAATAGTTTTTGAATTTTTTCAACACCTTTATCCGTCAAAACAGCCGTTTTTAGTTTCTCATCAACCTCGTAGTCGTCCTTTGTCAACTGACTTATAGCTTTATCAACTGCATAATAAACTTTCGTTGGCGTGCCGCTTGGACCTGATATAATAAGAGGCGTTCTAGCCTCATCAATCAAAATTGAGTCTACTTCGTCGATTATAGCGTAATAAAAACCCCTTTGAACCCACTCATCTTTGGAGTAAGCCATATTGTCTCTCAAATAGTCAAAACCAAACTCGCTATTTACGCCGTATGTAACATCCGCCAAATATGCATCTTTGCGTTCACAAGCCACAAGCTTAGTGCTAAACGTTTCAGCATTGTCGAATTCAACTAAATAAGATTTATTTTCTTGTTGGATGACACCCACATTTAAACCCAAAAACTTATATATAGGGCCCATCCATAAAGCATCTCTTTTGGCCAAATAATCATTTACTGTAATAAGATGTATATTTTTTTTTGTAAGTGCATTTAATACTATAGGCAACGTTGAAACAAGCGTTTTTCCTTCGCCTGTTTTCATCTCAGCAATTTTCCCTTGATGCAATACAGCACCGCCAATTAGTTGAACATTAAAATGACGCATCGATAATGTTCTACTAGCTACCTCTCTTGTTATAGCAAACGAATCTACTAGCAAATCATCTAGTGATTTGCCGTTTTCGTGTTCAATTTTAAGCTTTTGGTATGCTTCTTTAAGCTGATTGTTGCTCATATTTTTATACATAGATTCTTTTTCATTAATTTTTGCAACTATAGGCTCTATACTTTTTAATACCCTTTCGTTTTGTGTGCCAAAAACTTTCTTTAGTAAATTTCCAATCATATTATCTATATCTCCCTTTGTGAGTATAAACGATTAGATAAAAAAATCAAGTTTATTGTTAGTGCAACAAGAACGATTTGCGTTTAAACTGAGTATTAATAACTTATAATTCACCTTGAGCAATTCGTAAAAGTATTAACTAATGATTGAATTTAAATTGACAAATATTAAATAATTAGTTACAATTATGTAAGAAATTTAAAGGAGGTGTTGCATGAGAAAATTTTGGACATGGCTAGCGGTTTTTATCTTTAGCTTGTTTGCTGTTCAAGCTTATGCTAAAGACAGCATAATTATTGGTTTTACTACCTCTCTAACTGGTAAATTAAACGCTGAATCCAAAGCGCAATTGCAAGGGTTGCAATTGTGGGCTAATTCCGTAAACAAAAATGGCGGCATCTATGTAAAATCGATGGGCAAAAAGCTTCCTGTTGTGCTTAAATACTACGATGATGAAAGCAACAAAGAACGCGTTCAACAACTGTATGTAAGGCTCATAAACAATGACCATGTGGACTTTCTAATAAGCCCATACAGCTCCGATTTAACCGCAACAGCAGCTATTATAGCTGAGCAGTATGGCAAAATCATGATTAGCACTGGCGCTGCAGCTGACGATATTTTTGCAAAAGGCTTTTCTATGGTATATCAAATGTATACACCCGCATCGAGGTATTTAACGGGTTCTTTGGATATGTTAAAAAAACATGACCCAAAGGCTAAAAAAGTTGCAATTATCTATGAACAAAGCGAGTTTGCTAAAGCGGTATGCGATGCAGCCAAAGTATATGCGCAAAAAAATGGCTTTAATGTTGTAATGTTTGAAGCCTATACACCAAATACCACAGATTTTAGCGCATTTTTAAACAAAATGTCATCACTAAAACCCGATGCTTTAATTGGCGGTGGTCATTTTGCTGATGGCGAAACACTTGCAAAACAGGTTTATGAACAAAAGATACCTTTAAAATTGATATCTTTGATAGTGGCACCAGCTGTACCAAAATTTACTGAAATTGGAGAAGCTGCACTGTATGTAACGGGTCCTTCTCAGTGGGAGCCTGAGGTAAGCTATAGCCCACAAAATGCTAAAAAACTAAGAGTACCATACTATGGACCAACTGTAGAGTGGTTTGCAAGCAATTATAGAAGTGCATACAAACAAGAACCAGGCTATCACGCAGCAGGCGGCTTTGCGTCAGCCTTAGTTATACAAAAAGCTATTGAAGAAACTGGTAGCTTAGATTCAAAAAAAGTAAAGCAAGATTTGGATAAGATGAATATAATGACATTTTATGGTCAGATTAAATTTGCACAAGGCAAATATCATGGCTTGCAAATTGGACACGAGATGGTTTACTTACAATGGCTAAAATCAAATGACAAACTAGCAAAAGAAATAGTATGGCCGCTTTCAGCAGCAAATGCTAAATTAGCGTTTCCATACAGTATAAAATTTAAGAAATAGCGGAAAAATTAAAAATGGTGTGGTTAAGTGCAATTATTAACGGTATCTTGATAGGTTTGGCCTACGGCGTAGCTGCCTTAGGCCTAAACCTTATATGGGGCGTAATGAAAGTCATAAACCTATCTCATGGAGCTTTTATAGCTTTGGGAATGTTTGCAGCGTATTTAAGTATTAAATTGCTTGGACTAAGCGTTTATGCTGCGATTGCACCCATTTTTGTAGTAGGTTTAGTTGTAGGTATTATCGCTTTTTTTGTTAGTTTATATAGAGTTTTAAACCAAGCAGAACTAACGACGCTTCTTTCCACTTACGCTTTGAGTCTGATACTAATTGGTTTAGGTACATTTTTTTTCACAACCAACCCAAGAGCTATAGATATAAATCTTGGCTCAATACAAATTGGTTACTCAAGTATATCGTATGCTAAGGTACTTGTTGGCATACTATCGCTTTTGCTTACAGCGATACTTTACCTATTTTTATTTAAAACATCGCTAGGCAAAGCCATACGAGCAGTATCGCAAAACCAAACCGCAGCAAAACTCTATGGTATTAATACCACTCTTGTTTTAGCTATTGCATTTGGGTTGGGTGTAGCTTTTGCAAGTGTATCGGGTGCATTAATTGCAACGCTATTTCCATTTACAGTCTTATCTGGCAGTGTATATGAACTCAAAAGCTTTGTCATTTGTGTGCTTGGCGGTTTAGGAAACCCAGCTGGCTCAATAGTGGGCGGATTAATTTTAGGTCTGCTTGAAAATATACTCACACTCAAAATTCCAGTTGATTACATACCATTTATTGAATTTACAATACTTGTCATAATCTTACTGGTTAAACCAACCGGTTTAATGGGGAGACGCTAATATGGAAAAAGGATACACGCTGTTTGTGTTGTTGCCTGCCTTAATTGTTTTGGTTTTATACCCAATAGTTACTGATAATGTAATGCTTAGAGAAACAATTTTTTTAATACTACTTAGTATTACATTGTCTGTTAGCTTAAATATTATAATGGGCTTTACGGGCTATGTGAGCTTTGGCCATATTGTGTATTACGGAATTGGAGCTTATACATCTTTTTATCTTATGTATGCTTTTAAAGTTAATTTGTTTTTATCGCTCATTGTAAGTGGGTTGTTAGCTTCAACGCTTGCATTTGTGCTGGGGCAAGCAGTATTGAGCCTAAGGGGAGCAATTTTTGCCATAGCCACAATTGGCGTAAATGAAGCTTTAAAAAGCTTAATAAACAACATCTCGTTTCTTGGTGGCGCAATGGGATTATACTTTGACTTTAGCGTATATGATAAATACGGTGGAGCTATGAAAGCCATTTGGCTCTCATACTATTTAATGGGCTTTTTGGCAATAATTAGCATTGTAAGTGCGTATTTTATAAAAAAATCCAAATTTGGACTGGGTCTTTTTTCCATTAGGGAAGATGAAGATGCAAGCATCGTGCTTGGAATAAAAACAAAAATATACAAATCGCTTGCATATACAATATCGGCATTTTTTCCAGCTATTGCTGGCGGTATTTTTGCTTTTAAAGCAGGAAATATTGAGCCATCGGGTGCATTTAATTTAATAAAATCTATTGAGATGATTGTAATGGTTATGCTTGGAGGTTATGGCAGCATAGCTGGTGCTACAATTGGAGCGCTGATATATGAAAAGGTTAAAGGTATGTTGCTTGTATTACCGTATGTTAAAGATTTGCATTTGGCAATTACTGGTGTTTTATTGCTCATTATCGTCTTATTTGCACCAAGTGGCATTGTAGGATTTTTTGTAAAGTACTTTAAATCTTTGCGGAAGGTATTGGAATGATTTTAAAAGGCGTTGACTTAAAATTGTCATTTGGCGGACTTATTGCTGTAAACAATGTTTCTTTTGAAGTACAAGAAAAAACCATTTTTGGTATCATTGGACCAAACGGGGCTGGCAAAACCACATTGTTCAATATTATAAGCGGTGTATATAAACCTCAATCTGGTTCTTTATACTTTAAAGGCAAAGACATTACAAAACTTGCGCCACATAAGCGCGCACGCTTGGGCATTGCTCGCACACATCAAATAGTAAAGCCCTTAGGAGAACTAACAGTGCTTGAAAATGTAATGGTAGGCGCATGTTTTGGCAAAAAAAACTATAATCTAAATCAAGCACAAAATGTTGCATTGGATGTGATACACTTTGTAGGTTTATCCACAAAAGTATTTAATCTCGCAAACCAATTAAATGTAGCGTTCAAAAAAAGGTTAGAACTTGCAAGGGCCTTAGCAAATGAGCCAGAGATTCTTTTGTTAGATGAGGTATTAGCTGGCCTAAACCCCAAAGAAGTAGATAGCATGCTAGAAGTTATTTTAAAAATAAAAGAAAATGGTGTTACCATAATTATGATAGAACATCTTATGCATGCTATAATGAAAGTAAGCGATAATATAATGGTTTTAGATTCCGGAGAAAAAATTGCTCAAGGCTCGCCTGCGGAAGTTTCTAATAATCCCAAAGTCATTGAAGCGTATTTGGGCGATCCATCATTAGCATTACAATTAGTGGGGCAAAGATGAGTTGCGTATTAGAAGTTAAAAACTTAAATGCCGGCTATGGAGAAATTCAAATCTTGTGGGATGTAAGTTTAAATACGTGCAGTGGCCTTACTACAATTATCGGCGCAAATGGCGCTGGCAAAACTACATTACTTAGAGCCATTACTGGTATTATACCTACAAAAAGCGGTTCTGTAATCTTTAAAGGCACAGATATTAGTAAATTGCCTGCTTATGAAAGGGCACAGTTAGGTTTAATTATGGTTCCAGAGGGCAGGCTATTGTTTGGAGAAATGAGCGTGCTTGAAAATCTGCAAATGGGTGCTTACTTAAAACGCACAAAAGATAAATATAAACAAAATTTAGACTTTGTGTTTAGTTTGTTTCCTAAATTATCCCAAAGAATCAACCAAAAAGCTCAAAGTTTATCGGGCGGCGAACAACAAATGGTAGCAATAGCAAGGGGACTAATGGCTGACCCAGAGATACTAATATTTGATGAGCCAAGTTTAGGATTGTCTCCAAAACTTACTATTGAAGTTTTTACTATTATAAAAAACCTCAAAGAAAAGGGTATCGCAATGCTTCTTGTTGAACAAAATGCCCATTTGTCTTTAGCAATTAGCGATAAAGCCTATGTATTATCCGAAGGTAGGGTTGTACTTGAAGGAAAAGGCAAAGACTTGCTTGAAGATGAAAGTGTCAAAAAAGCATTCTTGGGCATCTAGACGCACATTTATGCGTCTAGATAGTCATCAAGACTAATGTTTGACATAGGCTTAAATAAAAATGTTAATAAAATAAGCAGGATTATTTCTGCAGCAACACCATATAA
>JABEBW010003322.1_pt1 | contig 25928 bp, 23 predicted proteins | sample 7245961 | NCBI WGS metagenome assembly JABEBW01 (sample SAMN14506364, study PRJNA622280) | hot springs metagenome | biome: hot spring [ENVO:00000051]|acidic hot spring [ENVO:00002120]; feature: spring [ENVO:00000027]|sediment [ENVO:00002007]; material: sediment environment [ENVO:01001048]...
CGCTGTCGATCGCTGTCAGAGGATTGCACCTTTGCGGTACCCCGTTTTCCGTGAGTGGCAGTGCCTCTTGGGATTCGATGAAGGATAACTACCTGTACCGTTAAGATCAGGTTGTTATCGAGGATTCCAACGCCTGCAAGAGGGAGATGCACAACAATGCATAATATCCTGAGAACGGATTCTTATCTTCCATGTGTTGTTTTTATATCAGCTAATTTTTTGAAATTGTTAAAAATTCATGGTTTCCATTTCCCATAATCATTTCAATATGCTGCGGGCATCATTTCTCCACAAATCTCTGCAGTTCATACCTGTTTCCACGCCACACAATATGCTTCATCTTTCTAGCAATGACGAGATTTCCCAGGTATATGAATGGGAGAGCTAGGAATATTATGGCAAAGGAAGGCCATTTCAGGACTGTTCTATCGTACATCCTGTAGATGCCTATCAGTTTGGGTATGAACAGATAAACGAAGATTGGGTTTCTTAGGGACAAAACCAGTGCGGAGAAGAAGAGGAATATGTCTAGAGAATAGAATATCACACCATAGCGGAATACCTTTGGCGACGCGCTTATGGATAATGCTGTCTGCCTGTTTGACCATTCCCAGAACTGGGGAAAAGTTTCAGGGCTGTACACTGCAGGCCTGGAATCCCTCACATAGGCTATTCGCAGCCCCTCTGACTTGCAGATAGCCGTCAGAGCTGAATCATCAGAGACGCTTTCCGCAAAGAACTGCATGTGGGCATCGAGCAGCGTGCGCTTGAAGGCAAGGGATCCTCCCCAGCCGAATCGCGTCATCTTTGACTCCATCAGAGACTGCCCCACCGTTCCCCATACGGCCTTGACCCTTGAAGGCAAGCCGCCCACAGGGTAAAAATAGGGGAATGTTGTTGAAATACCAACATCACCTTCGGATAACGGACATACCAGATGTTTGAGCCAGTCCCTCTTAGCCCTGATGTCTGAATCTGCTATAACGTATACATCGTAGTCATGTTTCAAATTTATGGCGGTGGATATTGCTCTGACCTTGCCGCTGCACGTAGTGCATCTGTAGTTGGAAACGATGTACGGGATTCCAACCTTCTTTATGTACTCGATGGCCGGATCAGATTCATCATCCACGACTGCCAAGTAATCCGCTGCAATATTCTGGTCCACTATGGATCTCAGGTTGTCCTCTAACCCGTAATCGACACCTCTGCACGGTATTATGACCAGAATCCTAGCAGAAGGATCCTTTTCACAAGTATCGTCCCGATCTTTATAAATACCAATGTAGGAAAAACCAAATGCTATTAGGGTGAGCAAAAATATGAAAATTAAGAGGATCAGATTCATATAAGGGAAACGTTCTCGGTGCTTATCTCGCCCACGCCTTCTATGCTTGATATGCTGTTCTCTACCCTATCGATCTCCCCTTCCTTGTCCTGAACGATTATCTCCAGCTTTATATATTTGAGTCCGAAGCCTATATCCACCTCATCCATCCTGTTTATGGAGCAGAGGCCCTCTATATTCCTCTTAACCTGATCCTCTATTGATTTGATATCTGCATCGGTGTCCTTTGGTAGGATCTTGAGAGTAACCAAGACATCTCCCATCTGGATCACGGCCCCTGAAATCCACAGTTATCACAGACATATGGCGTAGAATGCTCTCTGCATGTCTTGCATCTTCCTATTACCTCGTTTCCGCAGTTGGGGCATAGAAACACTGAATAACCTTCATCTATTAGCCCAACACCGCATGATGTACAGGTCTCCTTATATACCATACTCGCAGATAACATTCTCGTATATTAGGTTACGTTAGCTTCCGCTGGCCTTTAAGATCCTTGCCAATATTCGGAAATATCGGAGAGATTAACAGGATAAAGATACGGAAATTTCCCAATCATTTTATAGACGATGACGCTATTCTTGATCATGGCAGATCAGAGGCTATTCGGTACCAATGGAATAAGGGGTATACCAAACGATGATCTCACCGTTGATTTTGCGATCCGGGTTGGGAAGAGCATAGGCATGTTCGTATCTGGCGACGTTGCCGTCGGAAGGGATACACGGATCAGCGGCGATATGATAGCCTCTTCCGTTCTGGCTGGCCTCATGGCCACAGGCCACAATATAATAGATCTTGGCATACTTCCCACGCCTGCACTTCAGTACTACTGCAAGAACCATGCACTGTACGGAGTTATGATAACCGCGTCGCACAATCCGCCGCAGTACAATGGGATAAAGGTAATAGATAGGGATGGCACTGAGATAGAACGCCCCTCTGAGGAAAAGATAGAAAACATATACAGCACCGGATCGTTCAACATGGTCAGGTGGGAGGACGTAGGCAGGATAAGATACGTGAGCGATGCCATCGATCAGTACATAGATGGCGTTTTATCAAAGGTTGATGTCAGGAGAATAAAAGAAAGAAGATTCAGAGTGCTTGTTGATACAGGGAATGGCGCGGCCTATGCCTCCACTCCTAAGCTCCTGGAAAAGTTAGGATGCAGCGTCGTTACGCTCAATGCCAACCCTGATGGCAGATTCACTTCGAGGAATGCAGAGCCGAAGCCCGAAAACCTCAAAGAACTCATGGCGCTCATGGCGAATGGAAATTTTGATCTTGGAATAGCCCACGATGGCGATGCTGACAGGGTTGTGTTCATAGATGAAAGGGGAAACTTCATAGACGGTGATAAGAGCCTGGCCCTCCTGGTAAAAAACTTCGCCTCTGCCAGCGATATAGTTGTTACACCAGTCAGCTCATCGGACACCATATCAGATGTGTGTTCGGCAATAGGCGCCACGATCATACGGACGAAGGTCGGTGCGCCGATAGTTGCAAGGACGATGATACAGAACGGTGCTGTTATAGGAGGCGAGGAAAACGGAGGCGTCATCTACGGAAAACATCAGTACTGCAGGGACGGCGCGATGACACTCTCACTGATGCTGGATCTTATGGCCAGGAGCAACAGGAAGATATCAGAACTGATACGTGAACTTCCACCGTATTTCTTGGAGAAGAGACAGATAGAACGGACTGTGGACTGGGGCTTGCTGGAGAGAGAGCTTCGAAAGGGGGAGAAGGTGGATACTACAGATGGCATAAAGATCATAAAGGATGATGGGTGGATACTCATAAGGCCATCTGGTACAGAAAAAATACTAAGGGTGTATGCAGAATCCACGGATATGGCCATGGCAAAAAAATATGCCGATCAGTACGTGGCGAAGATAAGGGATCTGCAGGAAAAATTGGGATGATCCCATCCTAGTTTTTTGACAGTCTTCTGTATATGATTATGAATCTCTGTATCACCGTTGCAGTTCCGAAGAGGCCAAACACCAGGAGCAGGATGTTGGTCGGCGTAACGTCGATGGTTGGAAGCCTGTAGAAGGTTCCCACAAATATCTGCACAATAATCAATACGATCATTATAACAAGCCTGTCGGCACGGCCCATTATTCCGGCGTACAAGCGGTTGAGACCCAGAGCTTGGGCCTGGGTGCCAAGGTAACTCGTCATAAGAACGCCTATAAGTGCGAATACTCCAAGATAAATGTTGCCGAATCTGCTGAATGCAAAGCCAAGTATGAGAAAGATATCTGCAAAGCGATCAAAGCTGTGGTCTATGAAATCACCGAGCTTTGATGAAGATCCCTTTATCCTGGCGACCTTGCCATCAACGGCATCGAACAAGGCCGAGAATACGACCATTACAAGCGTTACGTATGGATAACCGAGATAATAGGACAGGCCACCGAGGCCCGCAAGGATCAGCGAGAGAAGTGATATGCTATTCGGGCTCCACCCGATGAACGCCTTTGAAATCGGAGTCAATATGCCATCGACCTTATTTCTGTAAGAGTCCAGCATTTTCGCACGGCCTATCCATGAACATGGAGATAGATATATTATTTCCTGATTATCGAAGCTCACTTCATTGATAAGCTAATTGCCAGGGCTATGTGATCAGCCGTTTCTTCCACCGATTATCCTCAGAATGTCGGAAAGTGCCACGTTCAGGTCAGCATTTCTTATTCTGAAAATTCTGTTTGCTGGAAGCCGTTCAAGGCTCTCTGCATATATTGTATCAGATCTTTGCGCATCCAGATTCTCATCGATCTTCTCTGGAGAATACCCCCGATCCATCATTCTCTGCCTCAATGCAGATTCATCGGCCTCGAGTATTATAACGATGTTGCATGGCAGCAGATGGGCGTAATGCGCGGCCACTATTCCCTTAAAGTTATCCGACCGCATGCGATCCGAAAGGCAGTCCACATCAACCTCATCGCCTGAAAGGCATCCATATTTTACCGCCAATGCGTTGCCCTCAACGCAGGTGTATCCAAGATCATTCAACAAGTTGCATATTGTGCTTTTCCCAGTTCCAGGGATGCCGCTGATGCAGATCAATTTTCCTCCAATTTGTTCCTTCATGACTGGAAAACCTCTTTTAAGGCCATTCAAACATGATCATCGAACTGGCCTCAGGATATTGCAACACGTTAAAGGAATTTTGCTTCCGTAATTGTATTATGAAGAGATGGTATTCTGCCGATCTGATCGCATTTTCAGGATAGATTCCAAATTGGTTAAATCCATAGTTGCAATGGCAGGCTATGGGTTCAAAGGATCTTTTTCAGAGAGGATCTTCCCTCTTCCCGATGGGTGTGAATTCACCTGTAAGATACTTTAAGGATTATCCATTCTACGTTGATAATGCGTCCGGATCAAGGATATACGATGTGGACGGAAATGAATACATAGATTACTGCCTGGCCTACGGCCCATCCATACTTGGGCACGCCGATCCGGATGTCGTCCGCGCAGTCAGGGATCAGGCCGAAAAAGGCCTCATCTACGGTGCGCCGTCCGAGGCCGAGATCAGGCTTGGGGATATCATAAGAAGATCGTCAAAGAACATAGAGATGATGAGATTTACAAATTCTGGAACCGAGGCGACCATGCACGCGATACGCCTTGCCAGGGCCTATACAGGGAGAAGCATAATAGTGAAGATGGAAGGTGGATTTCATGGCGCCCATGATTATTCTTTAATAAGATCAGGAAGCGGGACGCTGACGTTTGGATCTCCATCATCACCTGGCGTCCCAGAGGAGGTTGCCAGAACGGTCGTCGTTGGAAGGTACAACGACGAGGCGAATATAAGAAACATATTCAGCCAGTACGGCAGCAGGATCGCTGCTGTGATAACGGAGCCTATCATGGGCAACGCCGGGGTCATAACCCCGGAACCTGGATTCCTTGAATTTTTAAGGGATATAACACAGAAGAACGGATCCCTGCTCATATTCGACGAGGTCATAACCGGTTACCGCTTCGCCTTTTCACCATATCAGGATATAATAGGAATAAGACCGGATCTGACCACCATGGGGAAGATAATAGGCGGCGGCATGCCCATAGGGCTCTTTGGCGGATCGGCGGATATAATGAAGAAAGTATCGCCGTCTGGCGATGTCTACCAGAGCGGTACCTTTTCTGGGAATCCAGTTACCATGGCGGCGGGCTTCGCCGCATTGAAAAAGCTTCAGGGCATGGACTACGCTTCCCTGGTCAGGAGGACGGAGAAGCTGATGAACGGCATCGATGATATACTAGCAAAACGCAAAATCAGGCACGTGGTGAATGGATACAGAAGCATGTTCCAGTTCTTCTTCGCAGAGAGTGCCAAGAACTACGATGAGGTGATGAAAGCCGACAGGGATCTCTACTTCAGGATATTCAAGAGGCTGATGAATCACGGCGTATACGTTCCGCCATCACAGTTTGAGACAAACTTTGTCAGCTTTGCGCACTCGGATGATGATATATCGAAGACCATAGAGGCCTTCGATCTCTCCGTAGGCGAGGCTGCCAAATGATCACCATAAGGATAGGCACGAGGCCAAGCAGGCTTGCCGTGAGACAGGCCGAGATCGTGGCCTCCGCGATCCGGCATGCAGGATATGAAGTAGAAATAGTGAAATACAGATCCGAAGGAGATTCTGACCTGAAATCGCCCCTGTATTCCATTGGAAAGACCGGTGTGTTCGTGGAAAGGCTCAATTCTCTGATACTCTCTGGCGATATTGATGCAGCCGTGCACAGTGCGAAGGACATACCGTATGAAATTGACAGGAGGCTCAGGATCTCCGCTGTTATGCCTCGTGGAAGGTTCGAGGATGCGCTTGTCTCTGAAAATCCACTGTCAAAGCTGCCTCCTGGATCGGTTATCGGAACATCGAGCCTGAGGCGCAGGTACCAGATCCTTTACCAGAGAAAGGATGTCAAGGTATCGAACATAAGGGGAAATGTAGATACAAGGATCGAGAAGATGCGGTCTGAGGGGATGGCCGGCATAGTTATGGCGCTTGCGGCCATAGATCGTCTTGAACTGAACCTGAGGTACTGGCCCTTCGATCCTGAGAAGTTTGTCCCGGCACCGAATCAGGGAATAATCGCCGTAGTGTCCGAAGACGGATCTAAGGCATCAGAGGTGCTTTCCAGCATAAACGATGCGGATACGTACGATGATATGATGGCTGAGCGATCGATAACGCAGGGCCTCAAACTTGGATGTTCCACACCTGTGGGAATCCTCAGCAGACATACCGGAAAGGGTATGCGTATTCTGGCACAGTTCTTCGCCATGGATGGCTCGGACATGATGATGTTTGACCAGCATGTGGACGGGTTGGATGACGTGGACGGCATAGTCTCCTACATCAGGGAGAATCTTCCTGAAGAGTACGGGTATAAACTATGAAGATCTTCGTCCTGTCCATAAGGCCGGAGGAGAAGGCCCAACGTACCGGCGGGGCGTGTTTCGATATACTGAACGTTCCAGTTACGAGACTGGAGCCGATACCAGTCGACTACACCGATCTCATCAGATCAGGCGTAGATTGCGTGGCGTTCACAAGCTCCTACGGGGTGCGCCTATTCTTCAAAAATGCGCCTGTGAAAAATTTCAGATACTTCGGGATAGGAAAGTCCACGTGCGAGGAGGTGCGCAAATACGGATACGACTGCGAATACCCAGAGAAGATGGATTCGGAGGGCCTCGCCGATATGATAATTTCACACTGCTCGGGCAGGAAGGTAGCACTCATAAGGAGCGCAAACGCGAACGAGATCGTCAACGAGAAGATCATGGGACATGTTGATTTCATAGATTTAAGGAATTACAGAGCCGTTAATACCAACGTGGATCTCACGCCATACATGGCTAAAGAGGAATGCATGGGCATCATCGTCACATCATCAATGGAGGCTAAAATCGCCATGCCCGCAATAAAGGCCACTGGAAAGCCGGTTTACTCGATCGGAAGTGTCACAACTAAGACACTAGAGGAGGCTGGAATTCACCCAGCAATATCCGGCAACTCGGATTTCGTAGATCTGGTTGAAAAAATAAAAAAATACCTATGCTTGGTTTAAGTGAAAATGTCCTTTTCACCCATCGTTCTCTCGCAGTAGACGCACCTGATCACAAGAGGGTGCTTCGAGACTATCTCGAACTCAGATTCTACAGGCTCGCGGGTGTTGGTGATGCAGTTCTGGTTCTTGCATTTCAGCACGCCGATGAGCCTCGAAGGAAGCTCCACCTGGAATTTTTCGCTTATCTCATAGTTCTTGATTATGCTGATCGTGGCGTTGGGTGCTATCAGCGATATCATGTCAAGTTCGTTCCTGTCCAGGAATCGGTTTTCTATCTTTATGACATCTTTGAATCCCATCTTGTTGCTCGGTACGTGTATTGCAAGGCTCACCGTGTAATTGACGTCCTCGTGCACGCCCAGCACACCTATAACACGTATGCCCTTTCCTGACGGAACATGGTCTATGACCGTTCCATCCCTTATCTTGGATATCCTTAATGTCTTCTCCATATCAATCACCCAGAATACGGTATATCAGCGCCATACGTACGGGAACACCGTAATAGGCCTGCTTGAAATATCTGGCCTGCGGAAGTTCATCGACCTCGGGCTTTATCTCATCAATCCTAGGGAGCGGATGCATTATTATGGCATCTTTCTTCATTCTCGAAACGAGATCCCTGTCCACGGAATACGATCCTATAACGCTCTGGTATTCATTCTGATCGCTGAATCTCTCCTTCTGTATCCTTGTCACGTACAGTACATCCGTATCCTCAATCACCTTTGACAGATCGTCGTATTCCATTATACGGCTGCGATCGCCTATCTTTGTCAACACGTATTCCGGGAGCTTGAGTATCTGCGGGCTAACAAGGTTTATTCTCACATCGAACCTCGACAGCGCTATTATAAGCGAGTGAATGGTCCTTCCATAGCGAAGATCTCCGACCATGGTTATGGTCTTCCCATCGATCGAACCGGTTTCTCTCTTTATTGTGTAGAGGTCGAGTATTGTCTGTGTTGGGTGCTGACCCGATCCGTCCCCAGCGTTGATCACCGGTTTGTTTGCAAATTTAGATGCAAGCCTTGCAGCCCCCTCCAGCGGATGCCTTATAACTATGATATCTGAATACGATGAGGCCATTCGGATGGTATCGGCAAGAGTCTCACCCTTGGCCACTGAGCTGGTTTTAACGTCCGATACTGTTATAACAGATCCCCCTAGCCGGTGCATAGCGCTCTCAAACGACAGCCTTGTCCGTGTACTCGGCTCGTAGAAAAGCGTGGCCATTATCCTGTTCCTTAGAAGGTCGGTGCTTCCGCCCTTTTCGATTGTCTTGAGCATTGAATCCGAAAGATCGAAGAGATCGTTGAGGTCATCGATGTCCACATCCTCGATTGATACAACGCTTCTGTTCTTTAACATCCACTGGACATAAACGGCTGGTTAAAAATCTTATCCTGACTTCCCGTACATGAATTCAGTATCTTCTGTAGCCGGAGTATAGAGCGATATGGCCATTTCCGTCCATCTCTATAAGCTGTCCACCGGAATACCTGCATATATCTTCGTTGTAAGACGGCATGAATCTCTCGCTTCCCATGGTTGAAGATATGAGGAAGAGATCGCTCCTGGTTCCGAGCTTGGCGGACCATTCTCTTACATCATGGGTTACGTCGTTGCCAAGAGGCACGTTTGCACGGCCGTCTGTTATCATTATCGATACCGTCCTCTGCCTGTACCTGCTCGAAATGTCGTACATCATCTTCAGCGCAGCGGGTATAGGCGTCTTCCCCTGCGGAACGGTTCTTGATATTTCCCTATCGATCAGATCTAGATTTCTTGTTGGCTCCACCATGAGGTGGCTCTCAGTTCCATAGAAGGTTATGTAGGAAAGTTTCACACGCATCCTGTATGCGGAGTGAAGGAATGATCGGGCGATGCCCCTTGCGAGGGCGATCCTGTGCATGGTTTCCATGGATCTGCTTGCGTCAACGGCAAGTATCACCGGTATGGATGCCCTTGATCTGGATGATACGAATGCCAGATCCTCATATTTCATCCTGCGGCGGCCGTTCATTATCATGTTGACAAGGCTCGCCCTGTAATCAAAATGATCCCCAGGCCGGTTCTGATCCAGTATCCGGAATATGTCAGCATTTCCGGTTCTCCCGCTTCTGTTTGATTCTTCATCGAACGCGGCTGATACCTCTACATCCTTTTCTTCGTCCTTCCCGTTTCCAGCCTTCATATCCCTTCTGCCGCTTGATTCGCTTCCTTCTTCGTATCCGCTGTGTGGGCCGGCTTCAACAGATCTCGTGGAAAGATCCCTTGATTCCTTCTCTATTGTGCCCCTGATCATCGCGCTGTCCTTGACACGATGCTTCAGAACAAGGTTCAGCGCTTCCTTAACGTCATCAATGTTCACACGATCTCTTCCATTGAATGCAGCGATCGCCTTGGAAGCTTTGACCGCTGTGATCATTGCCCTGTTTCCAGCCTGCAATTTGATCACAACCTCGGCTATGAAACGCTTCAGATCTTCATCGATTACAACGGATGGCAGCAGCGATCTTGCTCGCATTATCCTGTTTCTTATCTCATTCTGGATCTTTTCATATTTCCTGCGGAAAGCTTCCGGATCCCTGTCGAACTCCTCGACTCTGTTTGATATCTCTATGAGCTCCTCAGGATCGGATGGCTGCACAGCGGTTACGGAAAGCCCAAAGCGATCCTTAAGCTGGGGCCTGAGATCACCCTCCTCTGGATTCATTGTGCCAATCAGTATGAAGCGTGCAGGATGCGTCACGCTGACTCCTTCTCTCTCCACCACATTTATACCGGAAGCTGCAGAATCAAGGATGGAATCCACGACGGAATCATCCAGGAGGTTGACCTCATCTATGTATATTATGCCGCGGTTGGCCTCAGCAAGGAGACCTGGCTGCAATGCGCGCAGGCCCTCATCTATTGCTCGCTTGATATCAAGACTGCCTACAACTCTGTCCAGCGTTGCCGTCACAGGCATGTTTACAAAGGGGATCTTTCTCTTTTCGGAGACGATGGTACCGTCGCGATACTTCTTTATGCATTCATCGCACATCGATGAGGGATCGTGGGGGTCGCACTTGAAGGGGCAGTCCTTGACAACGTCTATGTCCGGAAGCAGATCGGTCAAAGATCTTGCTATTGTAGACTTCGCCACTCCCTTTGGCCCCATTATTAGCACTCCACCTATTCGCTGATCGATAGCGTTCAGTATGAGAGCCATCTTCAGGTCATCTTCATCCACCACTGCACTGAAAGGAAATAGAACCTTTTCCATCACAAACACCGGATCAAGATTACAACGTTCAACATCAGGCAGACTCCTGGCATGAACTATACGATGCTATTCGCACATTCTATATCTATATTACTCTTCAGATTTAGAGTGGAATGGTATTTGATCAACGCTTTAATAATTCGAGTACTCTTTCCTTCGTATCTGAATCGCCATTGAAGGTCATTAACAGTGGCATGCCACTCACTGAAAAAATAAAGTGTTTATTCCCAGGTTCTATTCCCAGGACATGAAGTATGATGTTGCCATCATAGGTTCAGGAATAGTCGGTCTCTCAACAGCGTTCCACCTCTCGGAAAAACACAGCGATCTAAAGATTGCCGTTATAGATAAGTTCCACACTTTTGCTCAGGGCAATACAGGCAAAAGCGCAGCCGGATTCAGGGACGTATTCTCATCCGATACGAGCTTCAAGCTTTCTTCGTCCTCAATAAGGTTCTATGATCATGTTCAAAAGATACTTGGTATAGATCTCGGAATGAAGCATGTAGGCTATCTGTTTCTGATGGATAATGATTCAGGATCGGATGTTATGGAGGAGATAGGCCGGAAAACGAAGATAGAGGAGGTCGATCTTGACGCGCTGGAAAGCATGGGCATATCGATAAAACCTGATACTGAGGTTAAGGAGGCAATGGGGCTTGAGGACATACACAGAGCATACCTAGCGCACAATGCGGGCATAATGGAACCGGACAAGATAGCCGCATTCTATCACAGCCAGTGCGTTAACAGGAACATTGAATTCCTATTCGATACCGAAGTACAGTCCCTGAACCTTGTACCGAAAAAGCCCCTGAACTATCCAGGAGAACCTTTCATATGGCAGGATAAGACCATAGGCAGCATCAAAACCAGCAGAGGCGAGATAAGCGCAGACACCTTCATACTTGCAACCGACGTATGGACAAACTTTCTAACCGATCCTGTTGGCATAGACAGCCACATAAGACCAAAGAAGAGGCAGCTCTTCAAGATAAGAAATGAATTCATAGAAGACGTGGTTGGCAAGAAGGTGCTTGCCACCGAATCGTTCCCATTCACAGTATTTCCAAAGGGAGTTTACGTAAGGCCGTCCCCAGGTGAGAAAACGTTCTGGGCAGGTGTGGCTGACGACATCGGCCGGGACTTCTCATTCGTAGAAGATCCTGAAGCCGAGCCGCAGTTCTACACCTACAACGTTTACCAGGTGCTGCAGGCATATATGAAACCCATCACATCCGCATCCATAACTGGAATGTGGGCAGGATATTATTCCTACAACACGATAGACGGAAATCCGTACATATTTAGGGATCTGAACCTGATTGTGGCAACGGGAACCAGCGGTAGTGGAATAATGAAGGGAGACGCCATTGGCCGAGTTGTTGCCGCGCTATACGATGGCGAGGAAAAAGCCAAGCTGTACGATGGAATGCGTATTAACACAGCTGATCTTGGGGTAAAGAACAGGAAGGTGGAGGAGGAAAAACTCGTGCTCTGATGCAGATGCGTATCCTTGCGGTCACATCTGTACAGCCAAATTTTTATATCGCTAATTCACATCTGCTTTCAGAAACATGGAAAAGAGTGCTATGAAGTTTGACGGTTATTTCAACCTCTATGGTGTGGTCATATCCCTGGTCATCGTTGCGGTGACCGCAACCGAAATATTTGAGATCGTTGAGCTTCCATTTGAGAAGACTCTTTCGGCGATAAGCGTCGGGTCCCTCTTCAATTTCTCCGTAGCGGTGGTCTCAAAATCTGGATATCTAGGAGTTTTCGGCTTGATGGCGCTTGAAAGCACATTCATTCCGGTGCCGAGTGAGGTCATACTTCCACTGTCTGGATACCTTGTTTATATTCATACGTTCACATTTGCTGCCATAATCGCAGACGCAATAGTTGCATCGATGGTGGGGTCTTTCATAGATTATTACCTGGGTCTCTACATAGGGCGCCCCATAATTGTAAAGATCCTTGGCTTCTTCTACGTGAAGGAGGATTCGCTCGTCAAGGCTGAAAACTGGATAGACAGATGGGGAGCCAGCTCCGTGTTCTTCGCTAGGTTCATACCCGGTATCAGAAGCCTTATATCCATACCTGCCGGCATGCTGAAGATGAAGGTATGGGTCTTTGCCCTGATGACCTTTCTTGGATCTGTCATATGGTCAACTATACTCGTCTACATCGGATTCAAGGCGGGTCCATACTGGTCTTCTGCAGTACACAGTTTCAGCGTCATACTTGACCAAATAATAATAGATGCAATATTTGCAGCCTGTCTGGCTTATATTGGATATTTCATATATTTGAAGATAAAAACCAGGACGAAACCATCATATTGATGTTTCGTTCATGAATATCCTGTTTTTTGGCATCTCTTCCAGGATTGATTTGCCATACTCTGTGGTTTCCTTGAATGGCCTGCTCGCTATGAAATCCTTGAATTTTTCAAGGCTTTCCCATTCTGTGAATATCATATACTGCTGTGGATCGTTGACATCCCTGTACAGCCTGACTTCCTTAATGCCCATGCCGGAGCTTTTAATCATCGCCATGACGCTGTTAAAGGTCCTTTCAAATTCTTCTTCATGCCCCTTTTTGACCCTGTAGTAAAGACCTACGTTTATCATAGTTGGTATAATGTCAACATTTTATAAAAAAGTGAGGTCAGAATACCATATTCGCGATTTGACCGATCTTTATGATGCAATCGAAAATGCCCTTATATTTGAACTGATGAAAACAGTTTTTATCTATTCTTCGATCATTATCCTGTGAAGGATACTGAGGATGCTTTCGGTCATGCTCTTATGGATTATGCGGATGGCAAATGCAGTTACGAGATGGTGGAAACACGGAACGGAAAGATCGACGTGACGTCAATATCCTACTATTTTCGGGACCACGATCAGTGGCCATCGATGGAGCGGGAGGCGATTAGATATGCAAAGGGACGGGTAGTTGACGTTGGGGCTGGGGCTGGAAGGCATTCGCTTTATCTTCAAGATCAGGGTTTTGATGTCACCGCACTGGATATATCGCCACTTGCTGTAGAGGTCATGAAACATCGCGGAGTGAAGAATGCAAAAATTGCGAGCATAGATGAGGTTGAACCAGGATGGGATACCATGATACTTCTTGGAAACAACTTCGGACTCATGAGGACGATAGATGAAGCGATGGCATTTCTTCGCAGGTTCTATTCGGAGTCATCGGATGATGCGAGGATAATCGCTGAGACCACGGATCCATTAAGCGCAGGATTTCAATCCGATAAAGGCTATCCGGGTGAACTTGAAATCAGAGTGATATATAGAGAATATAGGAGTGAATGGTTCAGGTACCTTCTTGCGGACAGGCAAAAGCTGAGAGAGATAATAAAAGATACAGGGTGGAAAATCGATCATTTCTACGATATAGCTGACGTTGATGTTTACTGCTTTGTGCTTTCCAAATGAGTATCGCTGAAAAAATGATATAATTGACAAAAATGATCATGCTGGAGCAACGTCCAGCTTTGCGTTCTTGCTCTCCTTGCCTAGGAACCACATTATTGCAGTCAGCGGAAACACTATGAGAACAAGCAGAAGCATCGAATAGGAATAATTGTCGTGGAACATGGATGATACGAGCACTTCTATTGTAGAGGCCGTTGAAGCAACCATAACACCGACCATGTAAGCCACACCGGGTATGGTCGCTCTGGCTTCCGCAGGCGATCTTTCATTCATGTACACGCCTGGCATGGCCCATGCTCCCTGGACTATGAACTGCATGATCACCGGAGCTAAAAATGCCATGTAGATCAGAGACGATCTGCCGAATATCTCTGGGAATGCCCATATGGGTGATATTGCTATTCCTACGATCAGGAATGAGATGGCGCTCCATCTCCTTCCAAGCCTGGTATTTTGCGATATGATCCCAGATATTATGCCGCCGATTATGGCCGCAGCGTTATATGCTATTGCTATGGATGCGACGTATGTCGGGCTGAAGTGCAGCTGATGCTCTAAAAACGTTGGATAAAGATCCTGCGTTGAGTGTGAAACGAAGTTCATACCCACGAGCAGTATGGAAAGGTATACGAAGAGCTTCCAGTGCTTTCCTATTGTCCTGAACGTCTGCTTGAATGAAGCATTTTTCTTAAATTCGTTGTATACAGGGCTTTCCTTCGTTGTCAGCATTATGTATATGACTGCAATCGCCGGTAAAGCCGCAAAGTAAAACATGGGCCTCCATCCATATCTTGGATAGATGAAAAGATAAACAATCGCAGCAAGAAGATAGCCGGTTGGATAGCCTCCTTGTATCAATCCAGATACCCAGCCTCTGGCCTTAGCCGGCAGGGACTCCATGGCAAGTGCGAAGCCTGATCCCCATTCTCCACCCATGCCAAAGCCGTAGAGCGCTCTGAGTATCAGAAACACGGTTATTGTTGGCGAGAACGCAACGAGCGTATCGAAGAATGCCAAAAAGACTAGGCTGATAACCATCGTTATCTTTCTTCCGTATTTATCTCCGATAGGCCCAAAGAATAGGGATCCAACGAATCTCATGCTCAGCGTGAGCGTAATGCTCAGCGTCACCACTACAAGGGCGACACCGAACGTCTTTGATATAGCGATCAGGACGAACGTTATGAGGAAAAAATCAAATGCGTCGAGCGACCAGCCTAGATAGGTTGCCACGATCGTGTGTGCTTGTGATCTAGTCATACGATCATTGACAGCAGCTTCCATACGAAGAGGCTAAAGAGATTGTGCATATAATATTTTGCTTCATCTTGATATAGATATTATCCTGTTCATATCTATGATATCATTGAAGCGGTGTGGTGCTGCATTCGCTTCAAAATTTGTTTCACAGGGCGATTCCATTTTGATGAAAAATATTATGAATACTGAGAAAACAAAATGGACTAAATGAGTTTTTTGTTCATTCCACCATTTCGAGTGTGAGAGTGTGCGCGCCTCCGCCTCCATGGCATAGTGTTGCGAGTCCAGTCTTCAGATGTCTGTGCTTGAGAGCATTCATCAGCGTAACGATGATCCTGGCACCACTGTTTCCAATCGGATGCCCAATGGCAACTGCTCCGCCATTTACGTTGAACCTTTCATTATCGATCTTCAGTTCGTTTCTAACTATAACAGATGCGATGGAGAAGGCTTCATTGTGTTCAACCAGATCGTAGTAATCTATGCTCTTGTGCTGTTTCTCAAGCAGCTTTCTTGTTGCGGGTATAGGTGCCTCCACAAAATCTAGGGGATCTAGGGAAGCCTGTTCATACCCCGTGATTCTTGCTATTGGTTTGAGACCATACTCATTTATGGCCTTTTCAGAAGCAATCATAAGCGCTGACCCACCATCCGAAAGCTGTGCTGAATTTCCTGCTGTAAGGATGCCATTCTTGTCGAAGGCAGGCGGTAGCCTGGCAAGGTCCTCCATAGTTGTCTTCCTTATGCCCTCATCATGGTCAAGGCCTTCGAACTGCACGATCTCATCGGCGAATTCTCCAGATTCAGTTGCCCTTATGGCCCTTTCATAGCTCTGCACAGAGTATTCATCCGCCATTTCCCTTGTAATTCCGAATTTTCTGGATGTTCGCTCTGCGGACACTCCCATGTGTTCGAAGTAGAACGCGTCAAGAAGGCCATCGGTGAGCATGGCGTCATCTATCTTATAATTCTTGTGTAAAAGGTGCTTCGGGCCCCACCTGAGGTCCGCTGGCAGAAGAAATGGTGCATTGCTCATGCTTTCCATTCCACCTGCTATGACAAGATCCCTTTCTCCGAGTGCGATCTCCCTGGCAGCGCTCTCCACCGCGAGCATGCCAGATGCACACACAACATTGACCGTATATTTCAAAACGGAGTTAGGAAGCCCACCATGGAAAGCGGCCTGGCCCGCAGGATTCTGGCCATTTCCTGCCTGTATGACATTTCCCATTATGACCTCCTCAACCGATGCGGGATCTACGTGGGCTTCATCCATAACTGCCTTGATTGCTGCCCCACCAAGTTGCGGAGCCTTTAGCTTTGAGAAAGAACGACCAAATTTTCCAATGGCAGTTCTCTTTGCAGCCACTATGAATACGTCTCTCATATCCTAAAATGATTTGGCAATTAATACACTTTTAGTTGTGCATGTCTATGAAAGTTTCTGACAAAATTCGATACAAAATTAACGTTAATGGGCCATTTCGCGGTGTCTGTGAAAAAGGACACTGGAATCTGCATTTTTCATTGCAAAAATTTTCATTTGGAAAAAAATTACAGAATATTCAATATTTTCTTGATCATTTCGGTATTCTGATCGAATATAAGTTTAAATCATGGACAATGTTAATAAGGTAATGGCAAAGGTGATGCCTTGGTAGTTGTAGGATTGGATGTAGGTTATGGTGATACAAAGGTAATAGGCGTTGATGGTAAAAGGATAATATTCCCATCAAGATGGGCAGTGACGGAGACCGAGAGCTGGGGTATAGGCGGAAAGATACCCGTCCTCAGCACAGACGGCGGCCAGACAAAGTTCATCTACGGTAAATATGCAAGCGGAAACAACATACGCGTGCCGCAGGGCGATGGCAGGCTTGCTAGTAAGGAGGCGTTTCCACTGATAGCGGCAGCGCTATGGGAATCCGGAATACACAATGACGGTAGCCCGGTAGATCTGGTCATAGGAAGCGGTACGCCACTCGGAACATTCGACCTTGAGGTCAAGGCTGCTAAAGAGGCACTAGAGAACAAGGTGCTCACGGTAACTGGGCCTGAGGGGGAGGTAAGGCAGTTCAACATAACCAGGCTGATAATGAGGCCGCAGGGTGTCGGGGCTGCACTGTACCTTCTGAATCAGGGTATCATAGAACAGCAGCCTGGGTACGGGGTGGTCATAGACGTAGGATCGCGAACTACGGATGTGCTTACCATAAACCTGATGGATATGGAACCTGTTGTCGAACTGTCGTTCAGCCTTCAGATAGGCGTTGGCGACGCGATTTCAGCACTTTCAAGGAAGATAGCCAAGGAGACCGGTTTCGTGGTTCCATTCGATCTGGCGCAGGAAGCACTGTCGCATCCGGTAATGTTCAGGCAGAAGCAGGTAGGTGGTCCAGAAGTTTCAGGGCCGATCCTGGAGGATCTGGCGAACAGGATAATAGAGAACATAAGGCTGAACCTCCGCGGAGAGGTTGACAGGGTTACTTCTCTGATACCAGTAGGGGGAGGATCCAACCTGATAGGAGACCGCTTCGAGGAAATTGCACCCGGCACACTTGTGAAGATAAAACCAGAGGATCTGCAGTTCGCAAATGCGCTGGGTTACAGGGATGCGGCGGAAAGATCGATGTAGATAATGCATGACAATACGCATAGTCCTTGACCTTAGCGATGATGAAAAGAAAATAGTGGATCTGATAAGGATACAGGGGGAGACATACGTAGATACCATCAGGAGGATCATCGAGGATTACTATGAATATCAGTTGGTCAAGGACGCCGTTAATAAAATTTATGAAAAGCTGGGCCTGTCAGAAAAAAAGGAGGCTGTATCCGATCCTCCAGAAAATACTACTTCAAAAAAGACCGTTGAAATAACTACTGGCCATCCGGTGAGCATGACCAAGGTAGAAGAACTCAAAAAGAACCTCGAGAGCAGATGGAAATAATATTTTACCATTTCTTATTTAGCCATTTTTCAGATAATAATATACATTATTTCGTTGTAATGTTAACTTTAAGTTTGATGAAATAATACCGGCTTAAATCATGCCTATGTAAGAAAAATCATAGACATGAGGAAGCAAAAGAAATATAAAACGATGTGATGGTGATTGTATGGCGAAAATGTTGGTTATGGTTATCACTGGCAAAGAGAATATAAACACGGAGATGGTTGCATTTAACTTTGCCATAAACTCGGTGCAGAATGCAAAGGCGCAGGTTGAGTTGCTATTTCTTGGGCGGGGTGTCGAAGCTCTATTTAAGAACCAAAACAATTCTGACACTTTTCTTGCCCAGGTACAAAAGGCTAGATCTCTCGGTATAAGGCTGACAGTTTGTTCCGTCAGCATGAAATCCCTCGGGGTGACCGATGAGATGATATTTGAAGGCATAGAGAAGGTCATGGGTGGGGTTGAAACTGCCGCAAGGATAGATGATGGATACCAGGTTATAACATTCTAAAGCTGATCAAAATGGACATTACAATATTGCAGTACATTTTTTCGATAATATCGGGAATAATAGTTGGCTTTTCACTAGGTCTGATAGGCGGCGGAGGCTCCATACTCGCAATACCGCTCTTGATCTACTTTGTCGGAATAAAGAATCCGCATCTTGTGATAGGGACAACTGCACTTGCAGTGGGTATAAATGCGCTCATCAACGTTTACAGTCATCTCAGGAAAAAGAATGTGAGTCTCAGGACTGGGGCAATATTCACCGTCTTCGGAATTCTGGGCGTACTCCTGGGGACTACGCTTGGGTTGATAACACCGGGTGGCAAGCTACTCTTCTTGTTCTCATTCCTAATGATTGTGATCGGAGCCTACATGTTCATAACCAAGTGCAAAACCTGCAAGAATTACGATGCGATTCCAAAGAAGAACAATAATGATGATCCTCCTGATCCACCGAAGAAAGGTCTATGGCAAAAGATTAAGCTCGAAGTGTTCGGTGTGTTGGCCGGATTCGCCTCCGGATACTTCGGTATAGGCGGTGGCTTCCTCATCGTGCCCGCACTCCTCTATTCTGCGGACATAACGATGAATCTTGCTGTGGGCACCTCTTTAATGTCCGTCGGGACATTCGGCCTGGTTACGGCACTGAGGTACGGAATAGCTGGAAAGGTCCTGGTAACGATTGCGCTGCTTTATGTTCTCGGAGGCATATTCGGCGGATACGCTGGTGCCAAGCTCTCTTCATCCATGAAGAGATCGACATTACGCAGATTCTTCTCGTTGATAATAATAGTGGTTGGAATATACATGGCCATAGAATCATTTTCAGCCGTATTCTGATGATCGATTGCGATCATAGAACACGTGGCTTCAATTTATCGTCAATATATTGAATACCTCATCATTTGTGTGAAATTCGATCCAATACTGCTCAACTTTTTATAAGATTATAACCTATAGTTTAGACCAAATAAGATGGAATCAGAAACCAGGCTATTCAGAATAGAGGATTTCTTCCCGTTTCTCGATACACATGTATCTAAATGGTTTAACAGTAATTATTCGTCTCTGACAGAACCGCAGAAGTATGCAATACCACTCATACATTCAGGAAGAAACGTTCTTGTATCCAGCCCAACCGGAACAGGCAAGACCATGACCGCCTTCCTGACCATCATAAACGAGCTCGTATCGCTTGCAAAGGAAGGCAGGCTTGAGGATAGGGTATATTGCGTCTACATAAGCCCTCTAAAGGCTCTTGCCAATGATATAAATAAGAACCTGAAGTTTCCTCTAGACGGGATATACTCGATCATGGATTCGGAAGGAATCAAGGTTCCCAGGGTACGCATATCCGTGAGATCCGGAGATACAACAGAGAGCGAGAGGCAGAAGATGGTTCGGAAGCCCCCGCACATACTTATAACCACTCCAGAATCATTTTCTCTTGCACTCTCCTCACCCAAGATGCGAGAGAACCTCAGGAATGTCAGGTATGTGATTATTGATGAAATACATGAAATTTCATCAACGAAGAGGGGAAGCCTCCTATCTGCAAACCTGGAAAGACTCAATCTGATATCTCCTGGAATGGTTAGAATAGGGCTTTCTGCTACACAATCTCCGATAGAAGAGATAGCCAAATATCTGGTTGGTTTTGAAGGAGAAAAAGCGAGGCCATGCGAGATCGTGGAGGTGCGTGGGGAGAAGCATCTCGATCTCAGAACTATAACGCCCGTACCGGATCTTACCAGGGTGAGCTATGAGGTTGCCAATGACAGGATGTACGATATCATAGCGGATCTTGTGAAGCAGTACAGAACCACCCTCATATTCACGAATACCAGAAGCGGAACTGAGCATGTAGCTATGCGGCTCAAGAGCAGGGGCATTGAAAGTCTTGAGGCCCACCATTCATCAATGGGAAAGGATCAAAGGTTGGAGGTAGAGAACAAGCTAAAGAATGGCGAACTGAGGTGTGTTATAACATCCACTTCCCTTGAGCTTGGGATAGACATAGGCTTCATCGATCTTGTCATACAGATAGGAAGCCCGAAATCGGTCAGCAAGGGGTTGCAGAGGATAGGCAGATCGGGCCATGGGGTGGATGAACTTTCTAAGGGCATCTTCATAGTTTTCACTCTGGACGATCTGGTCGAATGCGCTGTTCTGACTAAAGCCGCATACAGCAGGCAGATAGACAGGGTGGATATTCCGAAGAATCCGCTTGACGTTTTGGCGCAGATACTTGTGGGAATGTCCCTTGAGAGAGTTTGGAGGATAGAGGAAGCGTACGATCTTCTGAGGAATTCATACACTTTTCATGAACTCAGTCATGAAGAGTTCATGATGACCATGGACTACCTATCAGGGGAACTAGAGAGTCTTTCGATATACCCGAAGGTCTGGCTCGATCGCGAAGCCGGTACATTTGGAAAGAAGCGAAGCACAAGAATGATATACTTCATGAACGTCGGCACCATTCCGGATGAGGCTAATTACAAGGCAATAAACGAGAAGGGCAAGAATGTGGGGGAGCTCAGTGATAAATTCGTTGAACGACTTAAAACTGGGGACGTTTTTGTCCTTGGTGCCAGAACATATATATTTGAAAAAACCGTGAGAAATAGGGTTTATGTCAGATCCGTTACCGGCATGAAGCCAACGGTACCTTCATGGACGGGAGAAATGCTCCCAAGAAGCTACGATCTTGGCGTCATGATCGGGCAGTTCAGAGACAGGATAGCTAGCATGATAGGATCTGGAGAGGATCCAACAGAGATGCTGATCAATGAATACCATGTGGACGAAAATGGCGCCAGAAGTATTATTTCATATATAAAGGCACAGATAGAATATGGTATACCAACCGAAAACCGTGCGCTGATCGAAGGCTACCAGGAATCGGATGGGGTCTACGGCCTCATATTCCATGTGCCACTGGGCAGAAAGGTGAACGATGCGCTTTCCAGGGCCTATGCTCTTGCTATTTCAAATAAGTACGGATCAAACACCCGCATAACCATAACCGATGACGGTTTTATAATATATACTGAAAGGAAGATACCGATAGAGGAAGCCGTTAAAACGGTCAATTCTTCAAACTTCAGGGATCTAGTGCGCAGATCCATCGCGAATACTGAGCTTTTCAAGCAGCGCTTCAGGCACTGTGCCGCCAGATCACTGATGGTTCTGAGATCCTACAAGGGTTACGATATATCTGTGGCTAGGCAGCAGCTCAGGAGCGACAGGCTTCTGAACGAGCTTCAGAAGCACGAAGATTTCTCCATAATAAGGGAAACCTATAGAGAGATCATGGAAGATCTCATGGATGTTCCCAGGGCGGAGCAGTATGTCAAATCTGTCATGGATTCGCATTCGTACATGATAAGGAATTACACCAGAGAAACCAGCCCATTCTCATATGGTATGATAATGGCCGGATCATCGGATATAGTGATGATGGAAGACAGGTCGAAGATGCTCCGGGATCTGCAGAGCAGAATGCTCGAAAAGATATATGGCGGTGAAACCATACATTTCATCTTTGACAACCAGAAGGACGTCGAAGACTATTTCCGGAAAAAGATCCCACAGGTTCAGGACGAGGAATCGCTCATCAGATTCGCCGATCATTTTCCCTATATAGACATACTCAAGGACAGATACAATTCACCCTATCAGCATGCAGAGGGCGATATAAGGGAACTGGTGGAAAAAGCAGTAGAGCAGGATAAGATCGTTTCAGCCTATGTGCGAGGCCTAGTATGGTCGTCATCTGGAAATTACCCTCTTCTATGGACTCTCTTCAGGAAGAAGGCGGATCTAAATGATACTGATAGGATGGTACTGGCAGCATGCAATGGCCGTTCGTTTTCGGATCTCAGATCGGATCTGAATCTTGATGAAAACGTGCTTAAGAATGTACTTGCCAAGCTCGAATCATCTTACCTTATAAGGAGGAAGATAAAGGAAGGCATTACAGTATTCCACAGAAACGAGGGGGATTTTTCTGTTGAAGCCGACCAGGCGGCTAGGCGACTGATAGAACTAACGCTGTCCGCATACGGGCCTCTCACCATAGATGAGATCGACATTAAGATACCTCTGGGTCGGGAAAGAATCGAATCCATACTGAAGTCCATGGTATCGGAAGGAACAGTAATATACGATTACATAACGCCGGTATACAGCAAGCAATACATGCTCTATTCGGATCTCAGGGCCTTAGCCAACGTAGAGGATATTACAAAGATAAGGCTCTCAAGGATGGCAAGAAAGGTCAAGGATCCGGAGGAGTATTTCGAGATATACGGGTTCGCGTTTGATGTGGAGAATGTAAATGCCCGCCTGTTGCAGGGAAGGCTGGACTCCTTTGATGACCTTGTCAACAGCGGCCAGGTTTTGCGCGGGCACTTCATAAAAAATAAGACCACATACGCTGCAAGATGGGTCATCGATGTATTATTCAGCCTGAGAGATCATACGATAAGCTCAGAAGAGAATGCCGTCCTGGAAGCGGTGAAAGGAGGACTTACAAGCGAGAAGATAATAGCAGAGAAGATCGGCATGGATAAGAAGATCATCCGGCAGATAGTCAGATCCCTGGAATACAAGGTCATACTTTCTAGGGATGGCGATTCGGTGACACAGATCCATGCGCGGGATCTAGGTTATGAAAATGCACTGCGTATCCTTATCGATAAATTTGGCCCATTGACACAGGATGAGATAAGAAAATTCTTCTGGTTCAATCCGGATCTCCGTTCAATGGATCTCAAAAGCGTGTTCTTTAAGGGCGACCTTTACTATTTCACAGAAAAACCAGTGGAAATTCCCGGAACATCCGTAATACCTGTGGTAGATCCTGTGATGATGTATCTGCAGATCTATGTTGAGAACATTGATTATAATAGGATACTGGTTGTGGACGGAGAAGAGTTATCTACGTTTTATCTGGATGAAAAGGATGGTGTGAAATGGATAAGCGATCTTTCCACTTCTGGAGACCATGACGATGCAGTAAGGCGGCTGATCGATATCTATACGAATGGTTGGATCGTTGTCATCACTGGGCAATCAACAGAGGGCCGGAAGGCCGAAGCCATCACCAGGCCGGAGGGGCGCATAATAAACTATGACGAAGCCCAGATGCTTAGCCTGGCCGTGAGATCCCTGAAGAGAAAAGAGAAGAAGACGAATTTATATGAGTCTTTTTCCGATATTTATTTTGGAATAAGAGATTCGATAGAAGCTCAGAGGTATGGCATTTCGGAGATGAATGTGGAGAATTATTACGAATCATCTCTGCTTTATCAGTTTAACGGGCCTTTCGATAAACCTGCAATGGCAACAAGGGAGATAATAGCAGTTTACAGATCGCTGGTGGATCGCGGGCTTGACAAGGATGAGGAGTCTGTGATGAGATCCATAATGGTACTGGACGAGGCGAGCGAAAGACAGATATCTGGAAACGTGGATCTCAATCCGCGCACCCTGAAAACTGTACTTGAATCTCTTTACAGAAACAGGTACATAGCCAAGAATTTTGAGAGGAAGTTTGTGGCGATTGCGCAAAAATACACTAAAGAAGAAGCCCTAAAGATTCTTGCCTATGCTGCAATAAGGGATCTTGGAATGATAACCCCATCAAGATTAGCCAGCATGATCGGCATCAATGTGGAGGAATCACTACATGTTCTTAGCAATACAGAGGGATGCAGTGCATATTTCAACCTCAAAACAAAGGAAGTCTACTTCAGCAGGGTGGATCTTGCGAATGAAGATGTATCAGCTGAAGCTGCGGATGCAATATTTTCATCCAAGGACATACTGGCTCTCATATACAGTGACTATCTCAAGATGATCTTCGGATCAGGATACGACATGTTCTATTATGACGGCAGGTTATTCTCAGCGGCGTTTTCTGTTCAGAGGACGGTCAGGCATCTGAAATTGAAGAAGTTCGCTGGGGACGAATCCTCCCTTGATCGGATTGAGGATAAGCTCAGGGAACTGGGATACCTCTTATCATCCCATAGATCCTGATATTTGGCATTTTAACATACTTTCCCTGTTGGCATCGAAATTCTCCAGATCTGTATAAACCGTTGACTCTAGGCAACGATCAAATCAAATATCATTGGGCATAGCCATTCACGGTGATCTGGCAGATCGAGGATGCAATCCTCGGGAAATAGCGGATGATATGATGCATCGATGTCATATAGCGGTTGTTTTGCAGTCGATAGTTCAGATGCAAGTGCTATGATCGCATGATATTCAACGAAGATGACCCAAATCAGATCAACGGCTAATGATCATAATAAAATGATAAAGTTAATACTATTAATGGTCAAATAAATTTATATATGTCAATATCTTTAATAATATATGAGAGCTCTGATAGCATACGATGGCAGCGAAACTGCCCAGTGCGCCCTAGAATTTGCTCTGAATCTTAGGAACTCGGTAAACAAATACATCATACTTTACGTTATCCCTCAGATCATCGGTACCACTCCAACATATGATACGTACGTTCCTGAATCCATGTTCGAAGATGAGAGAAAGAAGGCCGAGGATATCATCGAAAAGGCCAAAAAGCTTGTCAGTAATGAAAATCTCGACATAGACTTCCAGATCGTTGATTCCGGTACCAAGACTGTCGCAAAAAAGATAGTGGAGGTGGCTGAGGAGAGCGGGGTTGATCTCATAATAACAGGCTCAAGGAATCTCAAAGGTCTCACAAAGATAATACTCGGATCAGTCAGCAGTGAGCTACTGAAGCTCAGCAACGTACCTGTGATGGTCTGCAGTACCAATGCCTGCAAGTGATCTTTTTATATAGCTTATCTATTTCGAAACATGGGAAGTATCAGACCATTCAATGTCAAGAGAACTGCTGAAGAACTTGCAGATAAATTTCCGAACGTTTTCGGAGATAAATTCGAAGAAAACAAGAAGAAGCTTGAAAAGATGATGCCAGATGTTTCCAAGCGTACAAT
>JABEBW010004057.1_pt1 | contig 25521 bp, 24 predicted proteins | sample 7245961 | NCBI WGS metagenome assembly JABEBW01 (sample SAMN14506364, study PRJNA622280) | hot springs metagenome | biome: hot spring [ENVO:00000051]|acidic hot spring [ENVO:00002120]; feature: spring [ENVO:00000027]|sediment [ENVO:00002007]; material: sediment environment [ENVO:01001048]...
GGTATTTCCCTTGAAATTTCACCCAGGGATCTATTTTTTGGAACATCTATGTTATCTGTAAGGGCACTACCACCAATTTCCCTCAAATTTATGTCAACAATTTTCAATTTTAATTTGTAATATTCGCAGATTTTTTTTGCGCTCTCTATCTCCCTGTTGTGCCTTTGTCCGTACCTGAAAGTTATTGGGTAAACATCATAACCATCATTGATAGCTATTGCAAGCGTTGTTGTACTGTCAAGACCACCTGAAAGAAGAACAACAGCCTTCATATTTTTTCCTCTGAACAAGCACCCTGTCCGGGTCCCTCATCAAGACATAGTGTAATTTTCTTTATATTTTTAGGGAAACTGTACCTTTTCATCAATTCATTCAAAAAATATTTTGAAAGTTCCTCGGCTGTTGGTACTTCAATATCAAGGAGAACAACATCCTCACTGGGTATTATATATTCCTTATCCTCAAAATGAACAATATACCTTGCTTCTATTTCCTGAACATCCATGAATTTTGATTTTTTTGGTAGAATAATATGGTGATCAACCATTTCACACATTTCCCTCAGAATCTTTTTTATTTCAATGAAGTCAATCAACATATGATTTTCATCCATTTCCCCCTCCACCCTTACCCTTATTCCATAATCATGACCATGTAACCTGGAACATTTTCCATGATATGGTATAAAGTGGGATGCTGCGAACTTTATGTTTGTTTCCCATCCATTAATTTCAAGTATCATACAAAGGAAAATAAAATTTCGAATATTAACACTTTCGCTTTTTTAAATCAATCCTTTTAGAAAATCCAAAAGATTATATATTTTAATACCATTTTAATTTTATGAGATCCATAGTACTGTGCGGGGGATATGCAAAGAGGCTCCTTCCAATTTCAGAGTTTATTCCAAAGCCATTACTTTTTGTAAATGGAAAGCCAATAATAGACCATATTGTTGACAGGATTGTTGAAATAGGAATTAGGGATATAACAATATCAACAAACAAAAGGTTTGAAAAACATTTTATTTATTATTCAAAAACAAGGAATGATGCAAACTTTAATGTTATAGTTGAGCCAACATTCGATGAGGAGGGTAAATTCGGGGCCATAAAGGGTATGAAATATGCTCTGGACAGGCTTGAGGATGATGATTATCTTATAATTGCCGGTGATAATTACTTTACTTTTAATCTTAAAAATATCAAAGAGTTTTTTATAAAAAATAAGGAAACAACAATAGGTCTTTATGATATTAAGGATCTTAATGAAGCAAGGAGGTTTGGTGTTGTTTCAATCGACAGTGAAGGTTTTGTCAGGGAATTTGAGGAAAAACCGGAGAATCCAAAAAGCACACTTGTTAGTACGGCCATATACTTTTTCCCCTACGAAATAAAGGAATGGATTGATGAATTTATATCTAAAACCGGCAAGGCTGATCAACCCGGAAGGTTGATAAAATATCTCGTTGAAAACAAACGTGTTTATGGAGTGGTTCTTGATGGAGAATGGTACGATATAGGCACGATAGATACATACAGGGAATTGTTCTACAGAACCTTGTGATTTTTAAATTTTTTACCAGATCTGGTAAAAAATTGTGATCTGATCTGATAAAACATATCGATCAAATTGTGTATAAAAAACATTTTTCTATATCAGGGAGATAGTGCAATTTACCCGCAGGAAAATGGGGTTGATAGCATGGATAAGGTAATGAAAAGGGATGGTACGGTAGTGGATTTCGATGCAAAAAAAATCACCCTTGCGATTTACAAGGCCATGAAGGCATCAGGAATAGAAAACCTCAGGGAAGCTGAAAGGCTCACAAACGTTGTTATAAAAAGACTTGAGGAAATGAAAAAGGAAATACCAAAGGTAGAGGAAATACAGGATGTTGTTGAAGAAGTTCTTATGCTCGAAGGATACACATCTGTAGCGAAGGCATATATACTTTACAGGGAGAAGAGAAAAATAATAAGGGAACTTAAGAAGGCCTATGGCGTTAAGGATGATTTAAAACTATCACTTAATGCAATAAAGGTCCTTGAATCAAGGTATTTGTTGAAGAATGAGAAGGGTGAGGTTATAGAAACACCTGGACAGATGTTTGAAAGGGTAGCAAAATACATTGCACTTGTTGATATTCTTTATGATGAATCCATATATGATATAAATGCATCACAGAAAGAATGGGAATTTGAGGATGTTGTTGATCATCCTCTGACTGTTCATGAGTATGAAATGCTCAAAAGGGCATATATAACACTTAACAAAGAGGGAAGAATGAAAAAATCTTTCAGGGATTTAATAGATCTTTTAAAAGAAAAGGAAAGGGAGATTGAGAAGGTTGCAATGGTTTTCTATGGAATAATGAGCAGGCGCGAATTTATACCCAATTCACCAACATTGATGAACGCAAACACTGAAATTGGACAGCTTTCAGCATGCTTTGTTATACCTGTTGAGGACAGCATGGATGGTATATTCGATGCTGTAAAGTATGCTGCATTAATACACAAATCCGGTGGTGGTACTGGCTTTTCATTCTCAAAGCTAAGGCCGCAGGGTGATATTGTTGGATCAACAAAGGGGGTAGCATCCGGTCCGATTTCATTCATGAGAATATTTGATGTGGCAACCGATGTAATAAAGCAGGGTGGAAAAAGAAGGGGAGCAAACATGGGCATTCTGAGGGTTGATCATCCTGATATACTTGAATTTATAACGGTAAAGGATTCACAGAACAAAATACTAACAAACTTCAACATAAGTGTTGCCGTAACGGATGAGTTTATGAAGGCACTTGAAAATAACACAACATATAAACTCATAAATCCAAGGAATGGTGAGGTTGTTAAGGAAATTGAGGCATCAAAGGTCTGGAACATGATCGTTTCCCATGCATGGGAAACAGGAGATCCTGGGGTTATATTCATTGATGAAATAAACAGGCACAATCCAACACCACATCTCGGCCAGATTGAAAGTACAAACCCCTGCGGTGAACAGCCTCTGTTACCATACGAATCCTGCAACCTTGGATCCATAAATCTTTCTCTTGTTGTTGAGGATGGAAAGATAGACTGGGAAAAGCTCAGGTTTATTGTAAGGGAATCTGTTCATTTCCTTGACAATGTTATAGATGCAAACAAATTCCCATTGAAACAGATAGAGGAAATGACAAGGAAAACAAGGAAGATTGGACTTGGTGTTATGGGATTTGCTGAAATGCTTATAAAGCTTGGAATACCATACAATTCTGAGGAAGCATTGAAGGTGGCAGAGGATGTTATGAAATTTATACAGGATGAAAGCCATAGAATGAGCATGGAACTTGCAGAAAAGCGTGGAGTATTCCCTGCCTGGAAGGGATCAATTTGGGAAAAAATGGGTATAAGGATAAGGAATGCCACAACAACCACAATAGCACCAACGGGAACAATATCCATAATAGCTGATACAAGTTCAAGCATAGAACCCCTGTATGCCCTATCCTTCATAAGGAACGTTCTTGATGGTGCACAGTTACTTGAAGTTAATCCTCTTTTTGAGGAATATGCAAGAAAATACAAATTTTATTCAGATGAAATAATGAGGGAGATTGCAAAAACCGGTTCAATACAGCATATGGATCTTCCGGAATTCGTTAAGAAAATATTTGTCACCGCCCATGACATAGATCCTGAATGGCATGTGAGAATGCAGGCAGCATTCCAGAAGTATACGGATAATGCAGTAAGCAAAACAATAAACATGAGGAATGATGCAACAATAAGGGATGTAGAAAATGCATATCTTTTAGCATATAAATTGAAATGCAAGGGTATAACCGTTTACAGGGACGGCAGTAAAAGTGTTCAGGTACTTGTGAAGGGCGCTGAGAAGAAAAAGCAGACAATGGAAGTATCACTTGAATTAAAACCAAAGGTTGAGGAATACATAAAACTTGATAGCACATTTGATGCGGCCTGTCCAACAGGAAAGTGCGATCTTTGATTCAAAAAAATTTTTTATTAATTTTTTGATGAATCCTGATCCGATAGAGTTAGATCTTTTGCAAGAAAAAGTGTATAGTCCCTTTCTTTTTTTAAAGCATTTATTCCAATGGCTATGGATATTATTGATCCAGTCATGGATAAAAGTATCAAAATATGACCAACAAAACCTGTTGTTGTTAAAAAAATAAAGATTGAAAGGATCAAACCAGCAAATGATCCTGATAAAGTATAAAGAAAATAAATCAATGTGGATATACCACTATCAATTCTCATTCTTAGTATTAACATTTCATCAATCTTTATCAATTTTTGAAAATATTCAACAATTTTATCCATATTTGACGGATCCTTTGTGTTCAAGTTTTTTATATTTTCCAACAAAATTTCCTTCTCCTTTCTAAGATCTTCACCCTTTGGAAGGTTTTCAAGTTTATTTATCTTAATGATTATGTTTTCAAGAAAATTTTTCAAATTTTCCATATAGTGCATAAATTTATATTCAAATAAAAAGTTTTGTTTATTATGATGGATTATTTCAAAAATAAAAATAGTGTTGTTACTGCATCAACAATGGGCCTTGGGTATGCAACAGCGAAAAAGCTCCTTGAATATGGATCCAATGTGATTATATGTTCAAGGAAGAGTGAAAATGTGAAAAATGCCATTGAATCATTGAAAAATTATGGCAATGTTTTGGGGAAGGAATGCGATATGACAAACATTGAATCCGTTAATGAATTCACTGAATTTGTAAGGGAAAAATTTTCAGTTTTGCATAACCTTGTTATAATACCGGGTGATCCAAAACCTGGAAAATTCAGAGAATTGAAATTTGATGATTGGTTATCGGCCACAAATCTTTTGCTTTTATCCCCTGTAAAAATGATATATGATCTTTCAGGGATTTTCAGTGAAGATGCTTCAATTGTAATATCAACATCCATAGCAATAAGGGAACCTATTCCTGAACTTGCTCTTTCAAACGTTGTCAGGCTATCTCTTGCGGGTTTAGTTAAAACACTATCAAAGGAATTCAAAGGAATAAGAGTAAATGGAATCATCCCAGGTTATTTTGATACACCAAGGTTAAAGAGAATAATCGATGTGAGAAAAAAGGAGAAGGAGGATCCACTGGATGATATGGTTAAAGATATTCCTGCCGGAAGGGTAGGAAAACCAGAAGAGTTTGCAAATGCTGTTCTTTTTCTATTATCACCCCTTTCATCTTATGTAACTGGATCGTTGTTAACTGTTGATGGAGGATTGGCAAAATCTGTGTTTTAATTTTAAATATTTTATTGTAATTAGGGGAAAGGATGTTTGAGAAATATTTTAAAAAACTTGGCATTTTCGTGAAAAAGAACAGCAGGAAAATCATCATAATTTGGGTAATACTTGCTATAATATTCCTTCCATTTTCACCAATGATATTTCAGGAAACTTCATACAACATAGCCGGTAGTTTTGTTACACAGAACAGCATGTCTGAAAAGGCTTCAAATTTATTTAGCAGTGAATTTAATAACAATGGAAACATATCCGAGAATTCAACAACAGTTGATATAATTCTCATTGAAAATGCCAGTATGTATGATAAAATTGCTGTAAGGAACATAATTGATCTTCAGAATGCTATTTTAAATAACAAGACACTGAAAAGTTATGGTGTTAATGTAACATCAGTTTTCACCGTTGAAAGGGAAATATTGAATGGATCATTAAACAATGCATTGAAAATTCTAAATTACACATTAAAATTGAACAATGAGACAAATTTCACAATCAATGCCCTCTATAAGGCAGGATGCCTGAGCAATATTTACATGGAAAATATTGTAATGCTTTACAATTTAACAAAAATAAATTATGGAAAAATATACAACAACACAAATTCATCCCTGTCAATAATGTTCGGTGTACCCAATTATTATACATACACATTCATTTCCCTTATTAAAAATGGATTAAGTGTACAGGAATCCGAATACATTGCATATAGCCAAACATTAAAGTTTATCAGGCAAAACCTCACTTTACTTGAGAATATTTTGGTACCCTATTTGAACAATTTTACATCATTCTTCAATTATTCCATGAGTGATCCATCAGAATATCTGGAAATTGAAGAATACAGCATAAACATGGCACTTTACAATTCATCGTTTTCACAGGCATTTTCGAACAATTCCATGGTTAATTTCTGGAAATTGCTAGGAAAGTATTTCAACGTTACATCATACAGAGATTATAACTTAATAAAAAATTTTTCAATAAATTATCTATCAAACATTTATTCACAGAACAGTACACTTGTTAAGATCCTTCCCTATGGGCCAGAAAGTTTCATTTTGAGCGTTTTAAATGCAACACCACCAGAGGATCTTGCGGTTAACTATGCAAATGCCATGATGAATGAAACTGAAAAACAGTTCATATATTCATTTTTCAATAGCACATATTTTTATGAAATTTTTGATAAAAACAGTTCTTATATTCTGAATATCACATTGAATGGTGTTTCAAATAAATTCAACGAGAATAAAACTTTGAGGAATTTCATAAACAACATACTTTTTATGAAGGTAAATGATTTTGTTAACAATTCTTACTACAACAATACAATATGGAACAGCGTGAATGAAACATCCAATGCTATGATAAAAACATTCTATGGTAATCCCCTTGTTTCTGTGAATGAAAATACCTTGCCATCATATTTATTTGAAATTTATCATAAAAATAATTTTCAGGAATTTATAAATGAAACGCTTTTAAACGGTACATTTGCAACATATCCTTTCATACCCGGATCGTACACCTACCATAGTTTTGTTAGTTATAAGGATAATGTTTCCCTTGTTGTTATAAATTTGAACAGTACAAATGATGCATACACATTAAACATAATAGGAAATATATCTTCAAAGTATATAAAAAATATACCAAACGCAACATATCTTCTTGCGGGTGAAAAGGCAATTGAAGAACAGCTCACAAACGAGACAAACACCGGCCTTTTCAGGGCATTATTTGTTGGTATAATAGTTGCATTAATAATAAGCCTCCTTTTCTTCAGATCACCGATTGCGGGTCTCCTGCCCCTTCTCATCTTTGGAATCTCAGCCGATATTTCTCTAGGTCTCAATGCCCTGCTTTACAAATATGTTCTTCATTCATCTGTTTCTTTCATAACGCCTACACTCCTTCTCATACTGCTTTTAGGCCTGACAACGGATTATACTGTTTATCTTACCTCTAGGTTCAGGAGGGAAATAAAAAACAAATCACCCGAGCCTGTTGTAAAAACAGCTGAGTGGGCCGGTCATGCAATATTCACAAGCGGTTTGACCGTTATCATTTCATATATTGTTCTCTGGTTATCAAATGTACCATTATTCAGCGATGCAGGTTTAACAAATGCAATATCCATATCTGTAACACTTCTCCTTGCTTTAACTCTCCTTCTTTCAATACTTAACTTATTGAATAAAAAAGCATTCTGGCCATCAAGGATGCAATACAGGGATATAACGGAACATGCAATGGAAAAGATATCGGATGTGAATAAAAAACACAAATATGCCCTTTTCTCAATATTCGTTATATTTTCAATTCTCAGTCTTTATGTTTTTGCCGTTACACCATCAGGCATGGATGTTTTCCAGCTCGTTCCACACCAGAGCGGTCTACAGGCGGTTGAGGTCATGAACAAAACATTCAAGGGTGATACTGTATTTCAAAACTATTTAATATTCACATTAAAAAGCCCGCTGTTGAAGAATGGAACCTACAATTCAAGTGAACTATCATTCATAACAGATGTTGAAAACTATCTACTTTCAACAGGTAACGTATCATTCGTTTATGGACCCACATATCCATTCGGCACATACGTATCACCTCTTTCCCTTAATTATACAAATGCAACAAATTCAATATATATACAAAAAATAAACTCATACATTGGAAAGGATAATAGAACAGTTTACATAACATTCCAGCTCTCATTCCTTTCCTGGTCAAACAAGGCCATGGATTTCGTAAAATACCTTGGAAATTCCCTTGGAAACATTATGAAAGGTAATGTAACACAGTGGTACATAGGTGGTCTCTCCCAGGGTCTTATTGATGCAAATTCATACACGCAGCAAACATTCATAACAATAGTTCCAATACTTGCCATAGCTGCATTTTTCGTCCTTATGATACAGTTCAATTCAGTATTCACACCCCTAAGATTGGTTCTGATGGTGCTTGGATCTGTTCTTATTTCCCTTGTTATATCATACGGAATATTCTACTATTATTACCACATGCCCATTCTTATTTACATGCCACTCTTTGTCTTTATAACACTTCTCGCTGTAGGGCTTGACTACGACATTTTCATGATAACAAGGGTGAGGGAAGAGGTGATGAATGGAAAAAGTGATGAGGAGGGTATAAAAACAGCAATGAGGGAAAACGGTGGTGTCATCATGGTTCTGGGAATGATCCTTCTCTCAACCTTCATGTCACTTTATCTTAGCCAAATAGGTATAATACAGGAGGTTGGTGTTGGCCTTGGGTTCGGTGTTTTTGTTGATACATTCATTTCCTGGATGTTCTTCATACCATCCGTAATGCTAATAATGAAAAAATGGAACTGGTGGCCATCAAAGATCTATAAAAGATAAAAGTTTTTATTCAACATAACATTTTTTTCATTATGCTTTACTATGAAGATCCATATTTGAGGGAAACGGATGCCATTATAATGGAAATAAAAGGAAATGAAATTTTGCTTGATAAAACAATATTTTACCCCGGTGGTGGAGGACAGCCCTTCGATACAGGAACAATTGAGAACGATTTTTTTAAAACAGTTATTTTAGAAACAAGAAAGGAGGATGGAAAGATATGGCACAGGGTTGAGAAAAATAACTTTAGGGTTGGTGAAAAGGTGAGGATAAAGATTGACTGGGATAGAAGATATTATTTTATGAAGGCACATACTGGCGAACATATACTTTACAGATCCCTTGAGAATGTTTCAAGGGTAAATTTTGAAAAGATGGTTCTTGATCATGAATCAACACTTTTTGTTTCAGGTGAAATTTCATTGGATGATATTTCCCATGCAGAGGATATTGCAAACTCAATAATAAGGATGAACATTCCAGTTAAAATCCACTATGAAAATATTGAAAATGTAACAAATACTAGGATAAAAAGGGAAAGGATAAGGGAGGAAAATGTTAGAATAGTGGAAATTGAAAATTTTGATCGTTCAGCATGCGCGGGTATACATGTTAAGCAAACAGGTGAGATTGGTAAAATTATAGTAACAAGGATAAAAAAGGGTAAATACATGGAAATTAAATTCATTGTTTCTGAAAAAGCAGAAAAGTTCCAGGATGAAATATTCAAAAAAGCAAGGAAGGTTTATTCAGAATTTTCTCTTAACCCAGAGAATTTTGATAAAATCATTGAAATCAAAAAGGATTATGAAAATGTAAAGGAGAATTATTACAATTTAACTTTAAAGTACTTTAAATTTAATTCTGTTGAAATAAATGGAATAAAAGTGAATTATTCAATTGATGATCCTGGCGATTTCTCTGCAAAGGAAAGAATTGCCCATGGAATTATTGAAAATCATGGAAATATGGTTATAATCGGTAACATTACAAGGTCCATTGTTGAAGTTCTCGTATCCGAGGATCTATTAAAAATAATGGAAATTTTGAAAAATTTCATCAATGAAAGGAATCTTAAGGGTGGAGGAAAAAACAATTTTCTCATGATCAATGGTGATGTTGGAGAAATATTCAAAGAAATTTTGGAAAAAATAAAAACTATTTCTCCCTCCACCTTGTGAAATAGATTGCAAGTGATACGAAAATAACGGTTTCAATGATCATTATATAGATCATTTCTGGCATGAAAGGTGCAAGTTTGAAAACACCCTGGGCAATAACAGCAACAGGTGTTGCTGGGGATATGGATAGAAGATAAAGAAAAGGTCTGGGTATCATGGTGTATGGATAAAATGTGGGAGGAAGAACAGTCATGACCGTTGAAAGAATTGAAACAATGCCCCAGACGTTCCTTATATGCCCTATTTTGCTTGCTATTATGAAGGATATGCCAGCTGTTGATAAAGTTAACATGATCAATAATAATAAAAGAACAATGGCATTGAAAATTGTGAAAAGATGATAAATAATTCCAAGGATAACATAAACAAGAAGACCGGGAATTGAAAAAACAAAGAAACTGAGCATTAAACCGAGCATGTAATCGAATGGGCCTATTTTTGTTGCAACAAAAAGATCCTGGATCCTTAATTGCAACCTGAAGAATGCAGCATCACCGGCACTTCCAAGTCCATTGAAGGCTATTATTGATATAAAACCTCCAATTATGGCATACTGAACCAATTTACCCTGTGATATTATGAATATTAAAAAAAGCAGTGTGAATGGCATTATCATCGATGCTATAACGTATGAATATCCTCTCGTTATTGTTTTGAAACCATAATACCAGCCCATGGCAAAAATGAATCTACCGTTCATACTCAACACCATGCACAATGAATAAATCGTCAAGCGTTACCTTCCTTATTGCAAATCCTTCTGAAAGATATTCAGATGCATACTTTTCATCAACATATTTGATGTAAAGATCACCAATTTTATAGGATTCCTCTAAGGGTTTGTAACTTTCAACCCTTACCTTTCCCCTGAACCTTTCAAGTAAATCCTTCACATTTCCCTTTTCAAGCACTTTTCCTGAATCGACCATGACAATATCCTCCGCAAGATTCTCAGCCTCCTCCATATAATGTGTTGTTAGGACAATTCTTCCATCAAGTTTCCTTATGGATGACCATACCTCAAACCTTGATATGGGATCCAAGCCTGTTGTTGGTTCATCAAGAAAAATTATTTCAGCGTTTGAAGCAAGACCCATTGCAACAAATACCTTTCTTTTCATTCCTCCGGATAACATGTCTGTTGGGACATTGGCGAATTCGTCCAGGCCTACTTCCTCAAGTGCCTTTTTTGCAATTATATGCGACTCATGAAAGGATATACCCCTTGCAATAAGGTACAATTTAACTAGTTCCAAAGGGGTGAGAATACCTATGGGTGATGCCTCCTGGGGTATGCTCACAATAATCCTTCTTATTTTCTTTGCATCCTTCATAACATCAAGACCATTTATGTATGCCCTACCTGATGTTGGTTCAAGCTGTGTTGAAAGTATTCTTACAAGCGTTGTTTTTCCCGCACCATTCTTTCCTATTATTGCACTGAACCTCTTTTCTAGCTTTAAATTTATTCCCTTCAGAGCCTCAATTCCGCCTTCATATGTTTTTCTAAGATCTACCGTTTCAATCATTCACGCTACAATATTTTTCATTATTAGAAACTTTATATTCGACAATTGTTAAATAAAAATCTTATTTATTGCCCAATAGATATATCTTCATGAATACTTTTTTTATTTAATTGGGAAAAATGCGAATTTTCATTGCAGAGGTTATTTTAATTATCATATTTTTCTTGTTTTTTAAAATTGGAAGAGTGTGAAAAATTAAACAGTTTTTTGATAATAAAAGGGAATTTTTCTATAAATATATACGGTTATGGAAAATTTTTTATAACGATTTATTTTTTCTTTTTCGATAAAAATGAGAATAATGTTCATTCATTCAGATTACCTTGAATACAAAGTGAGGGAAAAGGCTGTTAAGGATGCGGAAAATATAGAAAAGGATGAGGAAAGGTTTGAAGAACCGCTCGTTTGCTTTGTTTCTGTTGAAGAAAAAGACAGTGAAAAGACAGCGGAAAATGCTGTTAACGAAATCATTGATGTTTTTGATAAGGTAAAGGCAAAGAGCATTGTCATTTATCCATACGCACATCTTAGTTCTTCACTCGCTCCTCCCTCAAAGGCAATTCCAATTTTGAACAAGATTAGGGAAAAAATAGAGGAAAAAGGTTACAATGTTTACAAGGTACCTTTTGGATGGTACAAGAGTTTCAAACTATCATGCAAGGGTCATCCACTATCAGAATTATCAAAGCAGATAGGTGAGGAGGAGGAGCCCGAGGCACTAAGGGGTGAAAAAACGCTCAAAACATACTGGAAGATACTTGAAAACAATAAACTCTATGAAATAAATGAGTACGATTTCACTGGTCATGAGAACCTTAAATATTTTGTTGATTATGAAATGAGCGGAACAAGGGCGGTTAAGGAAATTCCACCCCATGTGAAATTTATGAGATCACTGGAACTTGTTGATTATGAAGAGGGCAGTGATGCTGGAAACATGAGGTATTATCCAAAGGGTAAATTGATAAAATCGTTGATAGAGAACCATGTTACAAATACAGTTCTGAAATATGGTGCAATGGAGGTAGAAACTCCAATAATGTACGATTACGAACATCCAGCTCTGAAGAGCTATCTTGAACGTTTCCCCGCAAGGCAGTACACTGTTCTTTCGGGTGAGGATAAATTCTTTCTTAGATTTTCAGCATGCTTTGGACAGTTCCTTATTGCAAAGGATGCTGTTATAACTTACAAGCAATTACCCGTGAAACTATATGAACTAACAAGGTATTCTTTCAGAAGGGAAAAGCATGGTGAACTTGTTGGTCTGAGAAGGTTAAGGGCATTCACAATGCCAGATATGCATACGCTTGCAATGAACATGGAACAGGCAAAGGATGAATTTATGAAACAGTATAAGATGGCAATAGAAATACTAAAGGATTTCAATATAAACATTGATGATTATGAGGTTGCCATCAGATTCACAAGGGAATTCTTTGATGAAAACAAGGATTTCATATTTGAATTGCAGAAAATTGTAGGAAAACCCGTCCTTGTCCAGATATGGGATGAAAAGTTTTTCTACTTTGTTCTTAAGTTTGAGTTCAACTTTGTTGACAATTTAAAGAAAGCTGCAGCATTAAGCACTGTACAGATAGATGTTGATAATGCAAAGAGGTTCAACATAACATATATAAATGAAAAGGGTGAAAGATCCTATCCATACATACTGCACTGTTCTCCAACGGGTGCTGTTGAAAGAATAATGTATGCAATGCTTGAGAAGGCCCAGATGGATATTGAGAAGAATAAAAAACCCCAGTTACCTCTATGGCTTTCACCGACACAGGTAAGGATTATACCTGTGAGTGAAAACCATATGGAAAAATCAAAAGAGATCATGGAGAATCTAACAAAGAGAAATATTAGGGCTGATTTGGATGACAGGGAACTTTCTCTGGCTAAAAAAATAAGGGAAGCTGAAAAATCCTGGATACCTTACATTGTAGTTGTTGGGGATAAGGAAATTAAGACAGGAAAATTGAATGTAAGAAAGAGAAATTTGGATGAAAACAGGGAAATGGAAATAGATGAACTTGCTTTGGAAATATTGAATGAAACTGGTAATTTTCCATTCAGACCGCTTAATGAAAGCCCATATCTTTCACAGAGAATAAAATTCTCCTAAAACTTTCTTTTTATCACCCATTCCGCAAATTCCTTCAAAAATTGCTTTTCATCAGAATCTATTTTTCCAAGTGCATTTATTCCCTTTTTAACAAGATCCTCAGCCATTTTCTGTGTATATTCAAGCGCACCTGAATCCCTTACTATTTTCCTTACCTTTTCAAGCTCTTCCATGTTTATGTTCTTCTTTCCAAGAATTTCACCTATAATATTTCTGTAATTTTCATTTTCACTTGCCTTTAATATCAAAAGTGTTTTCTTTCCTTCTTCAAGATCGGATGTTACAGGCTTTCCTATCTCAATTTCATTACCGAATAAACCTAAAACATCATCCTGTAACTGGAAGGCAATGCCAACTGGAATTGAATATTCACTTATCATTCTGAAATCATAGTTACCGGCGAGCATGGATCCTATTATCATGGGTCCTTCAATTGTATATTTTGCTGTCTTGTACGTATGTAACTTTAAAAGATCATCCTCTGAAAAATTATCCCTGTAGGATGATAGAACATCGAGGATCTGTCCATAACCCGTGTATTCAACAATTTCAGAAAGTTTATAAAGTGCATTAACAAGATCCTCTTTGTTAAAATTTGACGTTGAAAGTATTTCCTGTGCATACATGCTTGCAAGATCCCCTGCAATTATGGCCATATCCCTTCCGAACTTTTCCCCATTATAGGAATAGATTTTATGAACCGTTGGTTTTCCCCTTCTAAGGTCACTTTCATCAATTATGTCATCATGAATGAGAAGGTAACTCTGGATGAGTTCAAGCGATCCTGATGCTTTTATTATTTCACCTTCATTTTTTCCACCATAAAGTTTATATGAAACTATTGTTAGAACAGGTCTTAGCCTTTTTCCACCCCTCATTGTGTATTCCCTTATTACATCAACCATCCTTTTTATTTCATCATCAATATCAACGCTCTCCAACTTTTTCTTAAAAAACTTTTCAAGTTCATTCTCAACAAGTTTTGCATATTTTTTTAGGTATTCATCAAGCATAAAGGAATATGGTAATTCCATATATAAAAACTTTTTATAGGGAATGTGCTTAATTAAGATTATGGAAAAAACTGTTGATGAATCAAAGGTGGAAATGGCGGAACTTGTTCTTCCTGAACACACAAACATTTACGGTAACCTTTTTGGAGGAGTTCTTGTTGAATGGATAGATAAGGCAGGGACAATTGTTGCAACCAGGCATTCAAACAGGAATGTTGTAACAGCAAGTATAGATAACCTTCATTTCCTTGAACCAATAAAACTTGGGGACATTGTGGTTCTCCATGGATGGATAAACTACGTAGGAACAACATCAATGGAAGTTGAAGTAATAGCGGAAAGGGAATCTAGGTTTGGTGGACAGAGAAAACTTGCATGCGTTGCCCTTTCAACATACGTTGCTTTGGATGAAGAAGGAAAGCCAACACCTGTACCAAAATTAAAGCTGATGAATGAGGATGAAAGGAAAAGGTTTGAGGAGGCGGAAAAGAGAAGGGAAATTAGACTGAAGACACTTGAGGAAATAAAAAGTCTCATTCCCTGATGTATTTATCGTAAAGATCCTGGAAAAGTATTGGCGAAACCTCATAGGCTTTTTTTAGCATTTCCCTAGCAAGGTTTCTTATTTCCCACTGTGCATCCTTTTCAGCCCTCAAAGAAATGAAATGTCTCAGTTCCCTTCCATTCATTGTAACAATTATTTTTGTTTCAACAGCCTGTGGTAAAATGAACCTTGCATCCTCCTTCTTTATTCCCTTTTCAACCATTTTTTTATAAAGGTTCTTTGATTTCTCAAGTATTTCCATGAATTCATCCCTAAATTCGCTATCATAAATATCATCGGGTATTATAAAATCGGGATCAAGAGGAACATACCTCTGGCTCTGCTGTGTGAATGAAGCCATCCTGTGCCTGACAAGCTGATGTGAGCAGACCCTTGATATTCCCTCAATCCTGAAGGTGAATGAAACATGCTCAAAAACACTCTCATGGCCAAGGGATCTAAGAAGGTCTATCAGATGCTTTACCTTTTCATCAGGCAGATCCTTGAATGTTTTTGAATGTGAGATTGCACCGCTTTCTGCAACTATTCTATCCGTCTGTGATACATTACTTTCCCTTTCAAAGGAAAATTTAGAATATGCTATTAGTTCTACCTTCAAGCCCCCTGATCCCTTGTAATACATAAAAACACCTCATTTTTTTGAATCTATCTTTTTTGGTCTGCTGCATATTGCCTGTGCATCACCATCATAAAATATTTCCCTGTCCGGGTATTTTTTCTGCAGCTCCATCATTATGTTGTATACTTCCTCCACAGTTATATCAGGATTATCCTTAAGGCTAACGTGAATGATCTTCTCATCCTCTTTCATTTTGATATAAGTATTTACAATGACTATAAAAAATTTTGTTTAAATATTCCATGGAAACTGAGGTTTTTTATATACAGATTCATTTACTTTTATTATGAAGGGTTTCAGATGCAAGCTTGTTACCTGGAATGAAATAGAAAAATGGGTAAGGATGATTGTAAAAAAAATGAAGGAAGATGATTTCAGACCGGAAATAGTTATTGGACTGGCAAGGGGCGGATTGATTCCTGCAAGGTTGATTTCAGATTATCTGCAGGTGAAGGATCTATACGCTGTTAAAACTGAGCACTGGGGAATAACGGCTTCACCTGATGGAACAGCAAGGATAACACAAAAACTACCAATTTCAGTTGAAAATAAAAGAGTTCTTGTTGTTGATGATATAACGGATACAGGTCAGAGTTTGAGTCTTGCAGTTGATCACATTAATTCATACAAACCAAAGGAACTGAGATCGGCAACACTTTTGCACATAACACATTCAAAGTATGTTCCAAACTATTTTGCGGAAATTGTTCCTGAAGAAAATTGGACATGGTTCATATTTCCCTGGAACGTTTATGAGGATCTTACAGCAATTGTTCCAAAGGTACTTGAGGAAGGTCCAAAAAGTTATGATAATATACTATCGGATCTTGAAAAATATTTTTACATTAAACCAACAAAGAAAAAGCTTGATGAAACCCTCAATATACTGATTGAAAAGAATATAATTGCTCTGAAAAATGGATTGTATACAAAATTATAATGTTTTTTCAATCGCCTTATCTATTTCTTTCTGAAAGACAGATAATAAAGTTTTGATCATTTCGTTTCTAACATCATCTGGAAGTGAAACGATTCCAAGCTTTGCCATGGATTTTGAAATTTTTGTTGATGATGCAATTTCTTTAAACTTTGCCTCAATGTATTCAACAATACCTTCTTTCAATTCTTTTTCAATTTCAGGATTTTTCCTCAACTTTTCTTTCAGGTATTCCTTCACCTCATCTTTAATTATTTCCCTCATTACCTCCCCTATCATTTCCTCATCTGGTAAAGATTTTTCAACAATTTTCAACAGTTCTTCAAGATCCATGTGTTTTAAAAATCATTGCCACAATATAAACTTATTCCACAATCCTCTCTATCTTCGTCTTTTCACTCACTATTGCACTGTTTCCCGAAGGATCCTCAATTATGATTGTTAATGTTTCAAGCCCATTCCTCATCCTTGCGATCTTTTTCATCCTTTCAATGATTTTTTCTTTATCATTCTCTTTTGAATCCCTCAACAATTGAACCATTATGTTAAGGATCCTGAAAAATAGGCCCTCAACATCTGAAATAAATGATTCACCCATAACAACAGGATCTATTTCCACACCTATCTCCGGTATCTTTATCTTTGCGTATGGTGACCTTATTACCCTTATTTTGAGATCCTCCTCACCCGAAACTTTTATTTCCATTCTAACAGGATCCCTCTGTTCAAGCAAAATAACATCCGTATGCCTGTACCCGCAGGATGAGCAGGAACTTGTTATTATCATGGATTTTCCGAAGTATGGAATATCCTTCTCCTCAATTGTGTTCTCAAGTGTTTCCTTCCCGCATATGGGACATTTTTCCACATAACTTTTCATAGTTGACTTATCCAGTCCTTAAGGTTTCCAGTTATAATTGTCTTTCTTTTCTTTAGGTTCTCAATGTTTTTTGACCCTGTTAAGAACATTGCTGATTTAAGCTCCTCAATGAAAAGTTCCATTTCGTTTTTTAATTCTTCATAACCAATTTTTGCAAATTTTATTGCATGACCGGCTATACCAACCAGATCAGCGCCCAGGGCTATAGCCTTTGCAGCATCGTATCCATTTCTAATTCCACCCGAGGCTATTATTTTTATTCCAAGATCCCTGGATTTTATGAGAGAGGCGGGTGATGGTATTCCCCAGTCCCAGAATGTAATGCCTAGTCTTTCTCCCCTTTTATCGTTTCTTTCCTTTGCACGATAGTATTCCACCGCTGAAAACGATGTTCCCGACATTCCAGCAATGTCTATTGCAAGTATACCTGCCCTCTTTAACTTTAAAACAGAGTTTGGATCCCAGCCAGCACCTGTTTCTTTTGCTATAACTGGAAAATTTTTACATAATTTATAAAGCCTTGATTCAATACCTTTTGAATTTCTATCCCCTTCAGGCTGGACGATCTCCTGAAGGAAATTGAAATGAATGTTAAGGAAGTGGGCATTTATTACATCCATAATATGGTAAATTTCATCATCAGATATTTGTTCATCCTTCTGTTTTATTAACTGTGGTGCACCTATGTTTGCTATTCTCACAGGAATGTCGTATTCCTTAACAACAGAGAATGTGTTCTCCACATTTTTATTTTTTAAAAGAACCCTTTCACTTCCAACACCCATGCCAATCTGTAAATCCGCTGCCACCTTCGCAATGTTTTCATTAATTATTTTAGCACCTTCATAACCGCCTGTCATTGCCTCTATTATAATTGGATAGTTCAGCTTTCTTGAGTAAAATTCAGTTCTGAGATCAATATCATTGTAATCTATTTCGGGCATGGGATTGTGAACAAGGTGAACATCATTCCAGTAATTGTAATGCGCGTTAACATCTTTCTCCGTGACAATACTAACATGGTCAAATTTCCTGTTCTCAATCATGGTACCACCCTTGTGGAGACAACATCTTTATTTTCAATTGCCATTTTAAGCCTGTTTTTAACCAGTCCATTCAAAATCATTACATCTATACCGGAAAGGGCCAAAAGACCCATGATTTTGAATTTCAGTTCCATACCACCTGTAACATCCTTAACGTTGTTGTCGAATGATAATTTATCCCTTGCATGAACTGTTCTCAATAAAACAGCATCCTTATTTATTTTTGGATTCTTATCATAGATCCCATCCACATCGGAAACAAATATTACCCTTTCAGGTTTGAGGTATTTGGCAAGGTTGAAAATTATCTGATCACCCGAACATATGGTCATTCCCTTTTTTCTTTCCAGGACAACATCACCATACGTTACAGGTATAAAACCTCTTATCAAATATTCATGGAATTTTGTGTATGGAAAATTTTCACCAACCATATGAAATGAGTGTATGGGCATTGATATTGCAGGCATTCCATTTTCAATCATTATTGAAACAATCCTTGTGTTAAGTTCCTGTACATCTCTTGCAACAATTGAAAAATCTATTGCATTTGAGCCGTTAAGTCCTGAATTTAAATTTCTATCACTTGAAACAATATGGCCGAAGGATCCAGCACCGTGAACAAGGATGAAATTCTCCTTTGGCAATTCCTTTATCAACCTTTTAAGTATTTTCGTTCTTAACTTTTTATAACTTTCCTTTTCTGTTATTACACTCCCACCAAGTTTTATGATGATCATTCAAATCACATTTCAATTTTTTCAAGTTTTGGATTCAGTTTCATTGCCATGAGTCTGAAATTCTTTGCTGCATTTTCATTACCCTTAATTTTTGCAATTTTGTATTTATAATACCATGCATATGCATTTTTCTGGTTCTTTGAAACATATTCATTGAGAAGTTTTTCAGCCTCATCATAATTATTTTTAACAAACTGTTCAATTGGTTTTATTATAGCCTTTAAATCATCCCTGAATGGAAATTCTTCGGGGTTATAACCATTTTTTATCAATTCCTCAAGTATTATTGCATTTTCAACATCAAGCATTTCCATGGCCTTTTTAAGGTTTTCCCTGAATTCATTAAAAGATATATATGCTGTTATCATTGATCTAAGTGATTCAGGATTATTGGCACTTTCAATTATTTCCTCAACTTTAGGTATTGCCTGCTCAACAATAATGTCCTCAAAAATGCTTTCAGATGTTGAAGGCTTTTGGACCATCATTTCCTTAATAATTGTTAATTCAGGATCATCCGGTTTCAATTTTTCAACCTTTTCTAAAAATTTTTCAGCCTCATTAAACTTACCCTGGTTTATCAAAAACCTTGCCTTCTCCTTCAAAAGCTGAACATTATCGGGTGAAATTTTAAGGCCCTCATCTATGAGTTCAATTTTGTTTTCAAGAAGTGCAAGCTGTAAATAAATATTTGCGAGAGATTCCTTATCCCCTTTTTCCTTGTAATATGAAAGTTTACTGTAGAGAGCATCCCTGTTGTTTGGATCAATTGCCAAAATTTTATCAAGTATATCAATTCTGTTTTTTGAAATGTTGAAAGCTTCCCTGTACCATTTAATAGTTTCATCAATTTTACCCTGTATTCTGTAGATATCACCCATCAAAATCATAGCATCCTCAAATTTTGGATTCAGTTCAACAGCCTTCTGCAAATTAACAAGTGCATATGAAAGCTGAATGTTCTGGCTTGCAAGTATTTTTGCAATCTGATAATAGGGTTCAGGCAATTTTGGATTGTATTCCTTTACCTTTTCAAAAAAGTCTATGCTTTTTTCCTTATCACTCAGTTCAAAAAGAAGAGAACCTGCCTCAAGGAGAATTTTTATCACTTCATCCTTGTTATTTTCTATAGCAAGTCTTTCACTCTCATCGGCATCACTTATTAACCTGTGTATTTTCCTCAACATCACCTTTGCCCTTTCAGGGTCCTTTTTAGAGAGTTCCCTTCCATCATTAAGGGTGTCACGCAGCATCTGTATAAACGTAGGTGATGGACCTCTTCTTCCTAACAGGGGCATTTGTTGTATTATTGAATTTCATATTATAAAATCTTCGGTTTTTGATTAGAAACTTTTATATAGAAGAACTTTTTTATCAAAGCCGAGGTGATACGGTAATGATGGCGGGTCAGCCAATACTGATACTTAAGGAAGGTACAAAGAGGGAAACTGGAAGGAATGCAATGAGAAATAACATTGAGGCAGCAATTGCAATAGCAGAGGCTGTAAGATCAACACTTGGTCCAAGGGGAATGGATAAAATGCTTGTTGATTCCCTTGGCGATGTTGTTATAACAAACGATGGTGTAACAATAATGAAGGAAATTGAGGTTGAACATCCTGCTGCCAAGATGATGGTAGAGGTTGCAAAAACACAGGACACCGAGGTGGGAGATGGAACAACAACTGCTGTAATGCTTGCAGGTGAACTTTTAAAACAGGCACAGACCTTGCTGGATCAGAATGTTCATCCAACTGTTATATCATCAGGTTACAGAATGGCTGCAGAAAAGGCAAAGGAAATACTTGATAAAATTTCAAGAAAAATATCAATTGATGATGATGAAGTTTTGATGAAAATAGCAAAAACAGCACTTGGAAGTAAGAGTGCAAGCATGAGCAAGGATCTCCTTGCTGATATTTCACTTAAGGCTGTTAAGAAAATAGTTGAGGAAGTTGATGGAAAAATTGTTGCGGATCTCAACAACATTCAGGTTATAAAGAAGCAGGGTGGATCAATTGATGATACACAGATAATTGATGGTGTCATTGTTGACAAGGAGAAGGCACATCCAGATATGCCAGGAATTGTTAAAAATGCAAAGATCGCACTTCTCGATGCTGCACTTGAAATAAAGAAGCCCGAAATAGATACAAACATACAGATCAGGGATCCAACAATGATACATTCATTCCTTGAGGAAGAGGAAAAGATGCTCAAGGAAATGGTTGATAAAATAGCAGCAACAGGAGCGAATGTTGTTTTCTCACAGAAGGGCATTGATGATATGGCCCAGCACTTCCTTGCCAAGAAGGGCATATATGCCGCAAGGAGGGTAAAGAAGAGCGATATGGAAAAGCTTGAAAAGGCAACTGGTGCAAAAATTGTAATGAACCTTGATGATTTAACACCAAACGATCTTGGATTTGCAGAAAAGGTTGAGGAAGTTAAGATTGGAGAGGATCATCTAACATTCGTTACAGGGTGCAAGAATCCAAAGGCTGTATCAATACTTGTCAGGGGCGGAACAGAGCACGTTGTGGATGAAATAGAGAGGTCATTGCAGGATGCCCTCCATGTTGTTGCAAAGGCAATAGAGGATGGAAAGGTTGTTGTTGGAGCAGGTGCGGCAGCAATGGAAATATCCCTTGGTCTGAAGGATTATGCAGCAACGGTTGGTGGAAGGGAACAGCTTGCAATAGAGAAATTCGCTGATGCAATGGAGATCGTTCCAAGGACACTTGCTGAGAATGCTGGTCTTGATCCAATTGACATGCTCATTGAACTGAGGAAACACCACAAGGAAGGAAAGAAGGACTACGGTGTTAATGTAATATCAGGAAAGGTTTCAAATATGTGGAATGAAGGTGTTATTGAGCCAATCAGGGTTGGAATGCAGGCTATAGACAGTGCAACAGAAGCTGCAATAATGATTCTAAGAATTGACGATGTTATAGCAAGCAAGGGTGGAGGAGCAGGAACAAAGCCACCCGAAAAGAAGTCTGAGGAGTCAGAATCCTCAGATTAAAAATATTTTTTTAATGCCTTTTTTACATTTTCAATGTATTTATTATCAGCTGCAACCATTATATCGTAATCGAATGGTTTTCTCATTTTCAATGCTCTAACTATTTTTGATGCTTCATTTAAAGATGTGATTTTATTTCCATCAAATATGTATGCATCAAGGTTCATTCTTGTTTCAGAAACATATGAAGGATAATCTATTATAACATAACCCTCGGGAATATTTGCAGTTTCAGCAATCTCCCTCTCCATCTTTTTAACATTAATTTCTTCACTGTAATTTTCCAAAATTAAAACTTTTTTGAAAAGTTTCCTGTACTTTATTCTTAATGCAATGTCCCTTGGATAACCATCCCTTTCCATGAGTGCTGAAATTAATTCTGAATCGTTCATTTTTATTATATCCAGAGGATCCAAGTTTGCATGTTCAACAGCCCTCAGGAGCATTGTTTCAGCAATCCTTGCCGTTTTGTGAAAGTAAACGGATGAATACATCAACGCCCTTGCAACAACAACACTTTCAAGCGCCTCTATTCCCTTTTTATCATAAACAATCATGTTCCTTTTTAACATCATTGTGTTTAGTATCCTTGGCAAATCTATAACACCATAACCAACACCTGTGTAATATGAATCCCTCATCAAATAACCCAGCTGATCAGCATCAAGATCACCGCTTATTATATTTTTTAGGTAAAATTTTTCATCCTTTTCTTCCTGAAAAAGTGTTGTCTGTGGATAATTATTTTTTGAATAAATAATGTTTGTAATTGTTGAAACATCAATACCGTATTCATTTAAAATTTCATCGATTCTTTTCCTTTCCATAAAATCCTTTGCAACTATGTCCATTTTACCCTTTATAATTTCATTACCTATTTCCATGTGGTTTTTTCCAGTTTTCTCAATTATGTAATTTTCAAGTGTATGTGAGAAAGGTGCATGGCCTATATCGTGTAAAAGACCCGCTATCCTTAACAAAATAATTTCATCATCCTTCAAATTTAGATTTTTACCTATTATACCAGCAAGATGTGAAACACCAAGGGAATGTTCAAGCCTTGTATGGTTCGCTCCGGGAAAAACAAGGTAGTTCAAACCAAGCTGCCTTATGTTGCTCATTCTCTGTACCTCAGGCGTTTCAAGTATTGAGAGCAAAGGTTCCTCAACCTTTATACTGCCATGAACAGCATCATGTATTATTTTGAAATCCTTCATACTATCACATTTATATAGGTACCAGGCCACTGGGGTTGATTTCCTGCCCCTGGCTGGTTATCCCGGCCTATCCTCCATCCCGCACCCCCCCGAGCATCACGGGTCCACAGTACCGCTGCTCCCTTCCGGGCCTGGCGGGGTTCCTGTGGCAAAGGTATGCCGGCATCCCTTTGGATACCGGACATACCACCCCTGATCCCGGGGGACAGAATATCAACGGAATCGAACCGGGAGCCATCCAGGAGCATTCCACCGCCCCCAGCTGTCGCCCCCGCATCTAGACTTCGGGTAACAGAGGAACGCCTAGATCCTCCGGCCAGAGCCTGGTACCGATATTCTAAATGGATCTTCATTAAAAAATTTTTCTCAATAAAGGTTTTAATCTTTAATTTTTGAAAATACCTGGAAAACCATTAAGGGTATCATAACATTGCTCTGGTTTACTATTTGATAGCCATGGTTAGGGTATAGAATATACATATAGATGCTTTCATTTGGCATTCCGGTGTATTGTAAAGAACAATCAATAATTTCCGAAATATAGATCTGAGAACCGAAAAAGCCTAACAGGGATCCAAGGACACTTTCTGGAATACCCAGAGTGTTTTCACCTGAATTCAAGATCATTGCACCAAGTGGAATAGCATAACTTAAAAATAAACCATAATTTGGAAATGAAGGATAGATATAGAATGAATCTAAAGAGAATGTATTATTAGATTTTCTATCCATAGGTGAAGGTTTAAAAAGTTCATATTCCATGTAATTTTTTAAATTTTTTAATAAAGAAGTCGTTTCATTTTTATCACCAATTAAGATCTTTCCATTAGAACTTATACCTATATTAACCAGAGATGTCATTGCAATGTATTTGTTCAATGCTACCACATTATATGTTGTACTGTAATAGTATGCCCTGAAGGTTGTTAGGGCAATTTGTCCCTTAAGATATATATAACCTGTAAAACCCTCTGTATTTTTTTTATTCCCTAGAATCATAATATCTAATATTTGAACTCCTACTCGTGATAATATATCAAGGGATGCAACAGATCCACCAAATTCATATCCAACATTTTTTACTGAATATGGATTAACGGCAACTCCGGAATATGAATAAAGGAGAGCATAATCCATAGACATAATAAGAATACCCCAGGAATCATTATCAAAGGTTGCCCAGGCAATAGGGATATTTGCAAGATCCCCTGGACTGGAAGGATAAAATGAATAATTCTCTTCCCACCAGAAAATTTCACCGCCAGCAATATCAGAAATGTTTTCCACATAATTCTTCAAATTAAATGAATTTAACTGGGTTGAAGAATTAACGTTTGATTCATCAACAAGAAGGTTATTTCTATCCGGATTTACAACAATGGTTGATGAGTATGATTCACCATTCAAAAAATCTGACACATTTATACAAAAGTTACTCTGTTGAAAATATAAATTTCCCTTGTATTCATATGTAAGAAATATTAAAATTGTTGGTAGAAAATATAACCTTGAAAGATTCCAGTTATAATATTTTAGCCACTCATTATATATGTTCTTTATGACTGAAAGATTGTAAACTGTTGCAATACCCTGTGTGTCGGTATGTGTTAAGAAAACAGGCTGGAAATAAAGTCCTTTGTTGGGAGGTGTAAGAATCAATCCTTCAACACTTACATTACTTACGGGATTTCCATCCAAATCAACAACATTGACTGAGATGTATTGTTTAAATGGATTCACATAGGAATAAAATGAAATGGCAGATACAATAACTATTGTGACAACAATTACGCCCACATTCCCCCTTTTTGAATCTTATCCTTCACAAAAATATATATTTTTTCCAAAAATTTAAATTTTTTCAATGAAAATCTTTAACATATAGTAACACGAATTTTTGGTGAAAAGTGATACCTTCTGATTAAAAACTGTTCCTATAAAAAATGAAATAATTT
>JABEBW010004058.1_pt1 | contig 25502 bp, 26 predicted proteins | sample 7245961 | NCBI WGS metagenome assembly JABEBW01 (sample SAMN14506364, study PRJNA622280) | hot springs metagenome | biome: hot spring [ENVO:00000051]|acidic hot spring [ENVO:00002120]; feature: spring [ENVO:00000027]|sediment [ENVO:00002007]; material: sediment environment [ENVO:01001048]...
TCATAATATTCTGCAATTTTTAAATGCATTCTATTTTTAATTTCATTCTCAACATAATTGTTGTAAACAATTGCCTGAAAATCTTCATCCGTGAACGAAAAGTTGTCTTGATCATTTTCAACAATCAACCCTTCCCTGATCAATCTATCAATGGCATCCACAAGAAGGAATTCATTCATACCAGTTATTTCTTCAATATCATGTAAAGAAAATTTTGTTCCTATTATTGAAAGAATTTTTAGAACATCAACAGTATTTTTATCCATTCTTTTCAATTTTTCAGCGATAAAACCCTCTTTATCCATCGTATCCATGGAAAAATTGAGATCTTTACTGACCCAATAACCGTTAACATCGATGTAACCTTTATCCTTAAGTGCTGAAACAAGTCTTGTTAGTTTTCCAAGATTTCCTTTTGTTAATCCATGAATCCTTTCCATGACATAGTCAGGTATATTGTAACCCAAACTTTCAAGAATTTTCTTTTCCTCCTTCATTGTAAGTTCATGCATTTTTATTCTTTTGAAATTCTCATCGAGATATATGCCAAGTTTTAGAACAAAATCCTCAACATATTCATTTCTTTTATCTGTGTTGTATGTAAGCACAATCATTATTCTTTTTTTCTTCAAACTCATTGACATGAATGTAATTGCTTTAAGTAAATCCTCACTTGCATTTTCAATGTTTTCAATTAAAATTATAATTTTTCTATAATCTGAAATTGTATCCAATAGTTTTGTGAGATATTCAAGTGTTATCTTTTCACCCATCCCTTCTGAAAAAATACTAATAAGGTTATCCTTATACTTTAAAAAATTCTTCTGTATCTGTGAATATAAAATAGAAAGAAATTTTTCTAAATCATTGTTTTCCTCACAGTTGAACAATATAATTGAATTTTTATTATTCCTATCGATAAAAATTTTCAGAACTGTACTTTTTCCCGAACCTTCACTACCTTCAAACAAAATAACCTTAAGACCATCGAAATCAACGGTTTTCGAAATATTTTCAAGCTGGTAAATTTCATGAAATTCCATTCAAAAAGAAAAGTAATTTTTAATATTTAACATCATCGAAGAAAACAAAAATATTTATTTGATTACATCAACGCCCTTTGCAGCCTTCAGTTCCTCTTCTGTTATTTTTCCAAGTATCTGTTTTGATTTCACACCTGTGGCAACGATCATTATGTTTACTTTTCCCTCATATTCTGGATCTATGGCTGCTCCCCATATGATTCTTGCCTTGTCACCTACCTTTTTATGTATCTCTTCAACAACTCCCTGAGCCTCGGCTACGGTCATTTCAGGACCGCCTATAATATGTATAAGAACACCTGTGGCCGTTGATATATCAACCTCAAGCAGTGGTGAATTTATTGCATCATTCAATGCTTCCTGAACGCGTTCCTCTCCTGGTGATTCACTCTCACCAACGCCTATCATTGCCACACCGCCATCCTTCATTATTGTTCTAAGGTCATTGAAATCAAGGTTCACAAGACCTGGCTTTGTGATCATTTCGGTAAGTCCCTTTATTGCTCTCATCAAAACCGTATCCGCCACTTTAAATGCATCGTTTAGTGGCATCCTTGGAACTATCTGGAGGAGTTTATCGTTTGGTATTGTTATAACAGTATCTGCATTTTCCCTGAGTTTATCAAGACCATAAAGAGCATTCTCCATCCTCACCCTTCCCTCAGAACTGAAGGGAAGTGTGCAAACAGCGATCGTAAGCGCACCGCTTTCCTTTGCAATTTTTGCAACGAATGGAGCAGAACCCGTTCCCGTACCACCACCGAGACCGCAGGTAATGAAAACAATGTCAGCACCCTGTAGAACCTCCTTTATTTTATCCTCACTTTCCCTTGCCGCCTCCTCACCAATCTGTGGTAATGCTCCAGCTCCAAGACCTCTTGTTGTTCTTTTCCCTAAAAGTATCTTTTTCTGGGCCTTTGTAAGGAGAAGATGCTGTGCATCTGTGTTTGCCGCTATTAACTCGGCACCCACTATGCCCTCCTCCATGATCCTCGTTATTGTGTTTGAACCACCACCACCGCAACCAATGATCTTTATGTTTGTTTTAAGTGATTTGAGTATTTCCTCAAGTTCCTTGTCCTCCTCACTTACAACTGGTGGAGGAGAGGGATTTACAGGCATTTGATTGGCAGAATATCTGCTTATTGCATCCCTAATCAATGATTTCATCATCAATCACCAATATCTTAATTCATTTTCTTATATATAAAATGTTCCAATTTCCACTGGAAAAATTTTATTACCGCGATACTAATCTTTAACCATGGTCGATCAGAGGAAAGAGGATATAATTCTAGCCTATTTTTACAAAATGCTTAACGATTTGAAGAAAATCGTTGAGAAGGAGAATATTGAAAAGGGTGAATTGGAAAATTTAATAAAAAACTATGAGAGAAAATTGAAAAGGATTGAAAATTATGGCTTTGATGGAAGAACGCCGGATTTTGTTGTTAAATATGGTGAATCATATGTTATAAATGAAGAAAATCCTGAGAAATGTTTTATTGTATTTGAGCAAATACTTAACAGGGGTGGAAGGGGTTTATGTATAACAAGAACAAGCCCTGAAAGCATAGAACTTTTCAACAGGAACCAGAACATAGAATACATATGGTTAACAAAGATGGGTATGGTAAAGAATGAAAGGTTTCAGACATTTTCTCCAACGGATCTTTCTAAAATAACCGGAAAGATAAGCGATTTTGTCAAAGAAAATGGAAAAAATAAATCGATAGTACTTTTTGAGGGTGTTGAATTTTTGATAACAAACAATTCATTCAATGATGTAATGAGAATGCTATCAACGGTCAAGGATATAGTTCAATCCAATAAAGGAGTATTCCTTGTATCAATGAATATGAACACATTAAAAGAGGAGGAGAAAAATATTATAAAAAGGGAGTTCCCAAATCAGTTTTCCTTCTGAGTATTTTCAACAATTTCTATTTTACCGGGTGTAGGTAACTTCATTATTGCCTTCCTCAAACTTTCCTTTGCCTGGTCCAGATAGTTTGCATCAACCCTGACGAACATTATTACATCCCCAGCATGGACCCTTGCAGCAGTGCCTACTGGCTTGCCGAATGCCATACTCATTCCGCTTGATATCCTATCAGCTCCTGCACCTGTTGCCATTTTATGTTCCCTGAGAACATGGTGAGGATAAACCCTTATTTTAAGGTAGTAATTGTTTGTTCCAATTGCAGTCATAAGGAATTTGTTTGCAGCAACCCTTGCAGCTTCCAGTGCGGTATGCCTTATCTGACAATCCTCAAGTGCAACAAGCTTCAAAGTATACTGGAACCTGTTTTGATTTTTAAGATCACCATGCTCGAACTCGTGTATCCTTGGCTGCGGAATACCTGCTATGTATTCCTTCCTCGTATATGCGGGTCCTGTAATTTTCCTGTACATCCTGCCAGGTTTCCTTACCATCTCCTTACACCTACCAGTATCTAACCATCAATACGTTTTGGTTTTTAATCCTTTCGAATTTTTTTATTCCTTCACGGGTACAAAGTAAAGTGTTGAGGCATCCACCTTTTCCAGAGGAACATCCTTGAATTTTGGCTTTATCCTCATACCTATTTTTACATCCTTCCTGTCTATGTTGTATTCACCAGGTTCATCAACAACAAGGACGCTTGTTAACTTTGAATATGAATTATCGTATCCTTCAACCTCAACGTTAATCAAAGTTATTGGTAATTTGTCAAGAAAGCTTTCGCCTGCAAAGTATGTTGTTGTAAATGTATAGATTCTGAATACAGCATCCGTAAGATCAACCCATTCATGTATCTCTGCCATACATTCAGGGCAATCGGCCCTTGGTGGAAGGAAAAGAAGATCCTTTCCATTCTTGTGCTTTTCCCTGTTCCTGCATACCGTTCCATAAAGCCTTTTGTTTGCAAGTCCTATGAAGTATGGTGAAACCTTACCGAAAGAATGCTTGTATAATATATGGTAGGGCTGTTCAACAACAAGAGGAGTTTTATTCTCTTCAGCCAATATCACCACCCCCTTCCTAAAATGAAAACTGTAACATCGCTTCCCGTTCCGGCATGGCTGTGTGCAAGTCCCCTTCTTGCATTTTTCACCTGTAATTTATCACTCCTGTAGAATTTTTCAATTTTTCCCTGTAACTGCCACATCACGCTTACAGCCTGCATTATTCCCGTTGCACCAACAGCATGCATACAGCCAATCAAACCCCCCGAAGGATTCACATGTATTCTGTTTGCAAGTTTTGGATTTATTTCCTTGAAAACACCCTTTTCATCATCGAATGGTGCGGAATCTATCAACTTTCCCCCCTCTCCGTACCTTGCAAATCCAAGATCCTCATATGTTTGTAGTTCGGATGATGTATAAGCATCATGGAGTTCAACAACATCTATTTCTTCAAGAGGATTTGTTATACCTGCCATTTTGTATGCAACCTTTGCGGCCTTTCTTCCTGCCCTGAAGGAATGTAAACCTGGGTAGACCATATCCTCATACCATTCAGGTTTTTCATGGGGTAATAAAAGATCCTCCTTTATGAGACCACCAACTGTTGTTGGCCTATCAGATGGTCTCATTGTATCCGTTCCATTTCCCACACCCTCAATAATAACAGGTGTTTTTGTTAATTCCCTTGCTATTGATTCTTCGGCAAGAAGTGCAACAGCGGCACCATCACTCATAAGGCAGCAATCGAGCCTTTTCAATGGTGTTGCAATAGGATCCGATTTCAGAACATCGTATATTGTTATGAACCCTGATGTATGCTTTGTTGCATATGGATTGTTTGCATTTGTCTGTGCAAAATAGTTGTACTGTGCATTGTTTCTGTTTTTCACAGCAACCTTTGCAAGCTGTTTTTCAGTAATGCCGAATTCGTACATATACCTCTGTGCCATCATTGCGTAATATGCTGTGTAAAAACCACCAACAGGAAAATCAAAATCGGTATCGGATGCCATGGCAATGAACTCATTCCCCTTACTCGTTGAAACCTCTGACATCTTTTCAAAACCCATGACAAGAACAACGCTTGCATCACCTGATTTAATCATCTCATAGCCCGTTTTCAGGCCCAGACCGCCTGTTGCACCACCACCCTCAACCCTAACACTCTGCTGTGGATTCAACCCAAGGTAATCCCTTATTATTGCACCGAAAAGAAGCTGCTTTTCAAAGTGGTCAGAGAAATAACTTACCACTGTTCCATCTATCATTTTTTTCACATCAAGCGGGTCGATTCTCAGATCGTTCTCAAAAAGTGTCATCCTGGCTGCTTCCATAACAAGCTCTTCCTGTGTTGCATCTTTTCTAGCTTTTGCGAACCTTGTCATTCCTCCCGCAACCATCGCAACCCTATTTCCCATTCAATCAACCTCCTTTTACCTTAAAACTTCCTTTGCTATTATATACTTTTGAATTTCGCTTGTCCCTTCCCCTATTTCAAGCAACTTTGCATCCCTCATGTATCTTTCAATACCGAAGTCCCTGAAGTAACCATAACCACCATAAATCTGTATTGCAAGCCTTCCAGCATCCACAGCTACCTGACTGGCGAAAAGCTTTGCCATGGAAATTTCCTTTCTGCAATTTTCACCATGATCTTTCATAATTGCAGCATTGTAAACAAGCAGCCTTGCTGCCTGGATGTTTGTTGCAAGGTCAGCAATGTAGAACTGTATTCCTTCAAATTCTGAAAGAAGTGATCCAAATGCCCTTCTCTGTTTCACATATTCAACAATTTTATCAAGGGATGCCTGGGCAAGCCCAACACCTATCGCAGCTATCGCAATTCTTCCTCCATCAAGTATCTCCCTCACCTGCTTGAATCCCTCTCCTGGTTTACCAATAACATTATCCCTGCTTACTTCAACATTGTTGAAGAATATCTCTGCTGTATCCGATCCCCTCACACCCATTTTCCCCTCAAGTTTATTTCTTTCAAGACCGGGCGAATCACCCTCAACAAGGAATGCTGTATAGCCTTCATCACCATTTGCAATAACAACAATGTACTTTGCACTTTTTCCATGGGTTATGAATATTTTTGATCCATTTATAATGTAACTATTGTTTCTTTTTACATAATTTGTTTTCATATTTTTTGCATCTGAACCTGATGTTGTTTCTGTGAGGGCCCATGCTATTGGCTTGTATGATTGCAAAGTGTCATTTATTACCCTATCCTTCAAATCCTTCGAACCAAAAAGGAACACATGGTTCATTCCAAGGCTGTTATGTGCCTCAAGGCTCAATCCAACACCGCCAGAATACTTGCTGATCGTTTCAATAACCATTGCATAGGTAAGGTTATCAAGTGAAAGACCTCCATATTCTTGGGATATAAGAAGGGATAAAAGGCCATGTTTACCCATATCCATGTAAAGTTCCTCAGGAATATGATCATCCCTGTCAATATCCTTTGAAATAGGTTCTATTTTCAATTTTGCAAATTCTTCAATGTTCTTTAACAACAATTTTTTTTCTTCTGTAAGATCAATGATCAAAATGATCACCCTCACTGGAATAATTTTTAATGGTTGAATAACCTTTCATATAATTTTTGATATTGGAAAAATTCTTTATAAAATTTTCGAAGGAAAGTTTTTTATTGTAATATTTTCTGGCTTGATTGTGTCAAAGGCAATATACCTAGGTAAGGCTGAAATAGGCTGGTGCGATAACTGTAATGTACCTGTTCTCGGTGATGAGTGTGGAATATGTCATTCAATTCCAAGAACTGTAAAATCAACACCGCCAGGAGATTTCAGATTTGCTATGAAAGGAGATCTTGCTCTTCTTGATAATGCTTTTTCTCATATTTTAAATAAAAAATTTTCAGAAATTTTTTCAGGTCATCTTATCCTTCTTAACAGGATACCAGGTGTCGAGAGGAGTGAGGAAATAATTGTATCAGGTCATGTTATTTCCACGGTAATTTATGAAATTAATGGACCATACATTGTTCTCAGACCTGAATTATTTTTGATGGCAAAGGAACATTTGAAGGACATTTTTGTTTATGCAGATTGCGGTGCAGTGGAATCTATAAAGAATGGAAATAATCTCATGGTTCCAGGCATTCTAAAAATTGGTAAAGATGCAATCAAGGATGGATACGTTTTTGTTCTTGATTGCAGGGGTGAATTGATAGGTACGGGTATATTGAAGATTGATAATCTTGATAAAAAGAATGGTGTTGGAGTAAAAATGAAACACATTTACGATCCCTCAATAAAAATTAATATGAAGGGATCAACAATAGACATGGCGATAGATGCCAACAAAAATTACATGGAAAAACTGGAAAAAAGGGCAATTGAAATGTTAAGTGGATTGAAGAACAATGAAATTGCAGTTTCATTCAGCGGCGGTAAGGATAGTCTTGTTGCATTGCATCTGGCTATAAAAAGTGGTTTAAAATTCAAAACATTATTTTTGAACACGGGTATAGAATTCCCAGAAACCGTTGAATACGTTAAAAATATTTCAAAAAAGTACAACCTTGATCTTGATATAATAGATGCAGGTGATGCATTCTTCAGGCACCTTGATCACTTCGGTCCACCAGGCAGGGATTACAGATGGTGCTGCAAGGTTTGTAAGCTTGGTCCAACAACTAGGTACATAAGGGAACATTATGGAAACAATAAAATTTACATGGTTATAGGACAGAGGGGATATGAGAGTGAAACAAGGCATAGAAAGGGATCAATCTGGATAAACGAGTGGGTTCTAAACCAGATAGGTGTTAGCCCAATACAGAACTGGAACAGTTTATCAATATGGTTGTACATATTCAAAAATAAACTTGAATACAATCCCTGGTACGATAGGGGCCTATGGAGAACAGGTTGTTATCTATGCCCATCACAGGATCTCATGGATCTGAAAATAGTTGAGCAACATTATGAAAATTATAAGAAATGGAATGATTACCTGGAGAATTATGCAAAAGAAAAGGGATTGCCTGAAGAATGGGTAAAGAACGGTCTGTGGAGATGGAACAACATACCAGAACATTTAAATCAAAAAAATATTAAATTTAAGAGAACAAGTCTGAAGGTATTCTATGAAAATTTAGATGATCAAGTTAGAATCAAATGGAACAAAAATATTGAAGAAAAAAGAATTCTTAACATGTTGAACATCCTTCCAAAGGGTGTCTATGAATACAATAATGATCTTGTTGTAAAAAGTAAATTTAAAGAGATGGCTGAACAGATAATTTATCAGGCGGGTGAGTGCGTTGGTTGTGGTGTATGCACGGGAAGATGTGATAGAAATGCTTTAATTATTAAAGAAGGAAAGGTATGGGTTGATGAGGAAAAATGCATACACTGTACAAAATGCCTTGGCAAATGTCCCGCATACAATTTCAGATAAAGGGGGGTATAAAATTGAACATCACGGATATAATTGAGAAGGTTGAAAAAACAGTGGGGCAGCATAAAATGCCATATGAAGAGCCATGGAAAATATTGATTTCAACAGTACTATCCCAGAGAACAAGGGATGAAACAACAGAAAAGGTTTCAAGGGCACTTTTTTCAAAATACAGGACAATTGAAGAACTTTCAAATGCTGATTTAAGGGATCTTGAAAATATACTTAAGCCAATTGGATTCTACAGGGAAAAGGCAAAAAGGATTAAGGAAATTGCAAAAATTATTGTTGAAAACTATAATGGTAATGTGCCTGAAAGTAAGGAAAAACTTATGAAATTACCCGGTGTTGGAAGTAAAACCGCAAACATTGTTCTTTCAATGGGTTTTCATCAGAATTACATAGCTGTTGATACCCATGTGCACAGGATATTCAACAGGCTGGGTATTGTAAAAACAAAGTACCCTGAGGAAACGGAGAAGGAACTCATGAAGATAGTGCCGGAGGATTACTGGATAAGGATAAACAGTGTATTCGTTGAATTTGGAAAGAAAATATGCAGACCGATAGGGCCAAAATGTTCGATCTGTCCATTACTTGAACAATGTGAATACGGTAAAAATGTAGTTAAAAAGTAGACAAAACCATTTTATTTAATTTGTTTATACATTTTGCCAAGGTGTAAAACCATGTATGTAATACAGGAATCAAAGCTTAAAAAGGGTTTACCTAAACAAACGCAATCAATCTGCCCCGTCTGCAAGAAGGTCATTCCAGCCGAAATTTACGAGGAAAATGGAAAGGTAATGTACAGAAAGGTATGCCCGGAGCATGGTGAATTCAAGGATATTTATTTTGGTGATGTTGAAACATATCTGAGGTTTGAAAAATATGCTCTTGATGGTATTGGTCTTCAGAATCCACAGATAAATGGTGCCAATTGCCCCTATGATTGCGGCCTTTGCACATTACATTTCAGCCACACAAGCCTTGCAAACATAGACTTAACAAACAGATGCAACCTAAAGTGTCCAATATGCTTCGCCAACGCAAATGCTGCGGGATATGTTTATGAACCAAGCTTTGAACAGGTTGTACAGATGATGGTTAACCTGAGGAATGAAAAGCCTGTTCCAACACCTGCCGTACAGTTTGCAGGTGGAGAGCCAACAATATATCCTTATTTCCTTGAAGTAATAAGGAAGGCAAAGGAGCTGGGTTTTGCACAGATCCAGGTTGCAACAAATGGTGTGAGAATAGCCCATGAGAAGGATTTTGCACAGAAAATGCTTGATGCCGGTTTGCATACAGTATATTTACAATTTGATGGTTTCAAGGATTCAACCTACATTACAACAAGGGGAAGACCTGGTTTCCTGAAGGAAAAACTTCAGGCTATTGAAAATTTAAGGAACACAAAACCAAAACCACTTGCAACCGTTCTTGTTCCTGTTATAGTGAGGGGAGTGAACGATGATGAGGTGGGAAAAATCATAGATTTTGCTTTACAGAACCTTGATGTTATAAGATCCGTTAACTTTCAGCCTGTTTCATTCGCTGGTAGAATACCGCAGGAACAGTTAATAAAGGGAAGATATACACAGGGAGATCTTATAAACGATCTAATAAAGCAAACCAATTATTTTGAAAAGACAGATTTCTTCTCAATTCCAATTGCTGCATTGTTCTCCGAACTGGCATCACAGTTATTCAAACATCCATACGTTGCATTCACATCACATCCACACTGCGGAACAGCAACATATGTTTTCAAGGATTATGATAGAAATAAGGTAATTCCAATAACAAGGTTCATAGATGTTGAAGGTCTATTCGAAGAATTGAAACCGAAGATCATGGATGGAACATTTTCCAAAAAATTGAAAATAACTGCATATACTTCACTCTACAATACATTCAAGAAATATTACAACGAGAAGGAGGCACCATCACACTTCAAATTAAAGGAAATACTCGATATATTCAATGAGGGAACAAAGGAGGCACTTGGAAAATTGCACTGGGATTCACTTTTCATAGGTGCAATGCATTTCCAGGATGAATACAACTACGATCTTGAAAGATTAAAGCGCTGTGTTATACATTATGCAACACCTGATGGAAGGATCATACCATTCTGCGCATACAACTCCGGTCCTGTTTACAGAACAGAGGTGGAAAAGAAATTCTCAATGACCCTTGAGGAGTACAGGAAGAGGTATGGTAATGCAATAGGTACGGAAGGAGCGTGAAAGCTTGGAGGTAGATACGTCAAAATGCAATTATTGCGGTGCATGCGTTGGTTCATGCCCTGTTAATTGCATGTTCCTTGATGAAACAAGAATAACAATAGATGAAGAGAAATGTGTAAAATGCGGTTTTTGCATAAGGGTCTGCCCGATGGGTGCAATTTCTGCGGAGTGGTTTAAATGATGGAGTATGATGTTCTTGTTATAGGTGCCGGTCCCGGTGGTAGCACGGCAGCAAGGTATGCTGCAAGGCATGGTCTCAATGTTCTTTTAACAGAAAAAAGGCCCGACATTGGTTCACCTGTGAGATGCGGTGAGGGAATATCAAAGTCCTGGCTTCCTGAGGTTGAGATTGAACCACAGCCACAGTGGATATCAAACGAAGTGAAGGGAGCAAGGGTATTTTCGCCGGATGAAAAAAGCATAATAAAGCTTACAGAAAAACAGGCAGGCAATGAGGTTGGATACGTTATAGAAAGGGATAAATTTGACAAATACCTTGCAAAGCTTGCGGGTGAAGAGGGAGCTGAAATATGGGTTAAAAGCCCAGCAATTTCCCTAATATTTGAGAACGGAAAGGTTGTTGGTGCAAGGATAAGAAAGATGGGTAAAATTGAGGAAGTAAGGGCAAAGGTAATAATTGGAGCTGATGGTTTTGAAAGCCAGGTTGGGAGATGGGCAAAGATAAACACAATGCTAAAAGACAGGGATATTGTTTCATGCATTGAATACAGGATGGTTGGTATTGATATAAACAAAGAATTCACAGACTTTTACCTTGGAAGCTGTGCTCCAGGCGGTTATGTCTGGGTCTTTCCAAAGGGAAAATCGGAAGCGAATGTTGGTATAGGTGTTGCATTGAACAAGTTAAAAAGACCAGGTGAGGTGAAAAAATACCTTGATGATTTCATTGAAAAACATCCAGGATTGAAAAAAGGAAAAACAATTGAAATAATCACTGGTGCTGTATCCACTTGTTCCATGCCAAATTCAATTGTTACCGATAATGTCATGCTTGTTGGTGATGCTGCAAGGCTCATAGATCCAATTACTGGTGGCGGTGTTGCAAACGCCTGTATATCTGGAAAACTTGCAGGAGAGGCAGCCTATGAGGCAATTAAGAGCAAGAATACTTCAAAGGAATTCCTGAAGGAACATTATGAAAAGAAGGTAAGGGAAAAGTTTGAAAGGAAAAATCTAAGGAACTGGTTTGCAAAAGAGAAGCTTTCGGAGTTATCGGATGAAACATTAAATAAACTCATTGAGGCAATATCTGAAGTGGAACTCTCAACAATTTCAGTAAGAAGCCTTCTTGATGCCGTTCAGAGAAAGTATCCTGAATTGATAAAAGAATTTGAGGATCTTCTCTAAATTTTTTTGAGCGAAAGAATTATATTTATTTTACTTATATGGGATTTTCACACGAGAAAGGAATCACTATGACAGAGCTTTTGGAGGAACTGGAGGAAAAGTACGAAAAGAAAAAGAAGGAGCTTGAAATTCATAAGACAGAAAGGGATAGGCTTGAAGCCGAGGCATCGGAATGGGCAAACAAAAGGGATGAACTGAACAAGCAGGTAAAGGAACTTTTCAAGCAGGCAAAGGAGTACAAGGACAAGAGGGATGAACTGAACAAACAGGTACAGGAGCTAAAAAAGGAGAAAGAGGAGTGGAAAAGTAAGGTAGCAAAATTATCGGAAGAATTGAAGGAAATAAGGAAAAAGATTGTTTTTTCAGACTCAGGTAAACCTTCGGTACAGGCACTCAAGAAAAGGCTTAAGGAACTTGAAAACAAACAGGAAACAACTGTTCTTACACCTGAAAAGGAGAAGGCACTTGTTGAGGAAATTCACAGAATAAGTGTTGAAATTGAAAAATTGAAGAAGGAAGAAGAAGAAAAAATGAAAAACAACCAGGAATACATGGAGAAAAAGGCAGAGCTTTCAGTGGCAAAAATGAGGCTTGATGAAATATCTGATAAGATAGAAGAGGTTGCAAACGAGTCCCAGGTTTACCACGATAAGGCCATGGAAATATACGAAAAGGCGCAGGAATTGAGGAAGAGTGCGGATGAAGCACATCAGAATTATGTTACAATAATTCAGAAGGCGAGGGAAGAGGATAACATTGTTAAGAATTTAACAAGAGAGGTAAGGGACTTCGAGAAAATAATAGCCGGATTGAAGATAAAGCAGAAGACAAGCAAGAAGCAAGAGAAGGAAACAGAACTCAAAAAGATCGCAGAGGACATTTTCGAGAAATTCAAGAAAGGAGAGCCACTTACAACGGAGGATATACTCATTCTTCAAAAGGCAGGATTCATTTAAGCAACATTTTTATAACCTTTGTAATTTAAGAAACTTAGCCCCGGTGGTGTAGTGGCCTATCATATGGGTCTGTCGAACCCATGACCTGGGTTCAAATCCCAGCCGGGGCGCTGAATTCTATTGCAAAAAATAAAATTAAAGAATTTTGAAATTCTAAATTTTAAAAATGTATCCATTTAATATTCGCATTTAAATTGTTAAAATATGTCAGAAAAAGATTAAACAATTCCTGTAAAGTTATAGATCTTTTTTTATCAGGCTATTTTTTAAATAAAATTCTAATCAGCGAGTAAATAAACGAAATTCTTATTTAATGGAAATGATTGCTATAAATGAAAGATGGAAAATACACTTGTGGATGCGCTGTTAAGTTTTGATTTGAACAGATACGAAGCTAAGGTTTACGAGACCCTTTTAAAATTAGGGGAGAGCAGTGCCTGGAAAATATCCCTTAACAGTGGTGTTCCTCAATCCAAAATATATGAGGTTCTAAATTCTTTGGAAAAAAAGGGATTTGTGGAAAAGAGTGTTGGAAGACCCTTAAAGTTCAGGGCTGTTGATCCTGAACTGGCATTGAAAAATTACATAGAAAATTTTAAAAAAAGTGTAGAGAGCAGAATAAACATTCTTGAAAGTCTTTACACCACGATTAAGCAAACCTATCTTTCCAAGAAAAACAATGAGGATATATCAATAATCTGGACACTGAAGGGTAGAGATAAAGTATATGCGAAAGCTCTTGAGCTTATAAACTCGGCTGAACATGAATGTTATATTGCGGGGCACAGACCGTTAAAAGCCCTGAATTGTATTGATTCATTAGGTAATATAGCCCTGAACAAAAACATTAAGATCAAAGTTCTGGGTAATTTTTCCCAGTTTTGTAAGGATTTTATGGATTCAGCAGGTATTGAATACAGGGAGACGGAATCATTCTACGAATATTTGATAATTGTGGACGAAAGGGAAATGTTAATGGTAATATCCCAGGAGGATGGTGAACTTTTTGGTATAGATGTTACTGCAAAGGAATGTATTCTTGCAAACAAAAACCACTTTGAACTATTATGGAGACAGGCAATGAATAAAGAGATTATAAAATAAAAAAAAGAAAAAATTTATTTTTTAACCATGGGGAATATGGGTATAATGGGATTTTTTCCAGCCATTACCCATCTATCGTTGATTATTACAGCCGCGCCAAGCCACATGGTGAATATTGAATCTATTATTCCCACCCAGCCTGCAGCCTGAAGACATCCGGGGAAGGTGCCAAGGGCTGTGGATCCTGATGCTGTAAGTGTCATCAATGGTATTGCATAAAGAATGAAAACAATGATCAGGAAGAATAGGGCCAGGTTTAAAACAAGGTTCATTTTGAAACTCCCGATCCAGTAAATCAATGTCATTATAATGAAACAGAATGCCATAATTCCTACCTGGTGTGCAACAATTAAAGGACTGAACCATCCAAGTTTAATGCCTATGTGTGCAAAGGCAAAGACAAGGAAGAATGCTGAATATGAACCAAAGGCTGTAGCTCCAAATGTATTCCCGTTGTTATACTCCCAGATGGATGCAACCAGAAGAAACAGTCCACCAAAAAACAGGGCCGGGGCAATCATTACTATACTTTCAGCTGAGAAACTAAAAAAGCCAGCGGCATAAAGAGAAAGGGCAAATAATGTAAATCCATAGGCAAAGATTCCCAATGCTGTTGGATCACCTTTTTTCTGGTCAGACATATTGTTATCACCTATGGTAGTAATGAAATAAATATATTTTAAATTTTCGTTATAAAATGATAATTTATTTAAATCAAATTTCGAATTTTTTTATTCAATTAATTTTTCAGTTAAAATATTACGTAAAATTAACTAAATAAAACTATTTATGTTTATTAAATTAACATATCTCAAAATATTTTTATACATGTATTTCATTACCACTATTAGTGGTAATAAGTGGTGATGGGAGATGGAAGAGGCAAGGTTTGTGGTTGTAAAACTGAAAAATGGGGAAGAGAAAAAAATTGCAATAGATGAGGATGGTTTTATAAAGGATCCAAAGGACTGGTGTGAAGAATTTGTTTATGCAGTGGCCAGGGAAGAGGGCATTGAAAAACTCACGGATGAACACTGGAAGGTCATTAACTATCTTAGATCATACTATCTGGAATACGATAGCTGTCCCCCCATAAGGATGCTTGTGAAAAATACAGGGTTTGATCTAAAAAAGATCTATCAGCTTTTCCCCACGGGTCCTGCAAAGGGTGCCTGCAGGCTGGCAGGTGCTCCAAAACCAACGGGGTGTGTTTAAATGATCTATGCCGTTTGTCCTGTCTGTGGTTATGCAATTGACATTTTCAAAGAGGATGAACTTAAATCCCCTGTAAGGGAAAGAAGGTTAAAATACCTGCTTTCAAGGGATCAGGTATGTCCTAACTGTATAACAACCATTGGCAAGTGTGTAAGAGTGGATGAAAGTGAAGAAAATATACCTATTTTCAAAGTGAACGTTGAGGAGGAGGAAAAAGAGCAGTTGAAAAAATTTGCAAGAGAGCATGGATATGTTTGGATTACAGAATACACTTTAAAACACTTCAGAGGTGAAATAAAATGAGTGAACCGGAGGAAGTTGAAAAGGGTCTAAAGATTATAGAGGAATTAAAAAAAGGACCGTGGCCCAGTTACATAAAAGAGACAGAGAAAACAAGGTATCCTTTGAAACTTTATGCTGCATCACTTTATCTGAAAAGGGATCTATGGACAACTGGTGGATATGTATCCGTTCCGGGTGTTCCAACTGGAATTTTAATGAGGGTAACAAGTAGGCCGGATATAGGTGAAAGTGCAAACGTTGTAAGAATTTACATGCCTTCAGGAAACTTTGTAACAAGCAGAATGCTAAGAAATCTTGCAGATTTTGCGGATAAATATGGAGTTTCAATGATACATGCAATAACAACAAGTGATGATTTTGAAATACCGGGTATTCCAAAGGAAAGGATAAGGGAATTTGCTGAAGAGTTCAGAAAATCCGGAATGGATGTTGGATCAACGGGTGATGCATTCAGAAATACAACAAACTGTGTTGGTCCTGCCCTATGTGAATATGCACAGTTTGATACCTGTAAATATAGAGATGACTTTTATGATAGATTTTTTGATTATGCAAAATATCCAACATTCCCGCATAAAATGAAATTCAAGATTTCAGGATGCCCCCTTGACTGTGCAAGAGCAACGCAGAAAGGTGATATTGCTCTTGTTGGATCCTGGGAAGGTGCACCAAAAATTGTTGAGGAAGAGTTGAAAAATTTAAGTGAAGATGAAATCAAAGAAATCGTTCAATCATGCCCAGTGGGAGCAATATCATATGAAAATAATAAACTGAAAATCAGCGATGACTGTATTCAGTGTATGGAGTGTATAAGGAAATCCAGGGGTGCAATTTTGCCTGGAGAAAAGAAAAAATTCCTTCTTTATGTTGGCGGTAAGCTGAGAGGAAAGAAAGGGCCTTTCACGGCAAAATTGCTTGCAAAGCTGGATGATCCATATGATGCATTTGACATCATTGAAAACATTTTGAACGTTTACATGGAGAATGCAGCAAGGAAGGAAAGGCTTGGTGACATGATTTTCAGAATAGGAATGAATAATTTCCTTGATCTTCTTAAAAAGGAGAAAAGTGTATACAATCTGAAAGATCTCAGAACAAACCTGTTCTATATGGTCACGGAGGAAGATAAGGCAAAAATTGTTGAAGAATTAAAAAAATCCGTTGGGGGTGAATGAGCATGGAAGGGCCACCAAGACCTTACACTGAATATGTTCCAGAATACATAAAAAGAAACATTGGAAAATGGAAAAAGCATAGAATGATTGAACCAGGAATAATGGAACATGAAAGTCAAACGGGTGAAAAAATTTATACAATAAGGGCAGCGTCCACATCAAACTGCAGGTATTCCACAGAAACTGTAAGAAAGATTGCTGATCTTATAGACAAATATTCGGATGGTTACATGAGGTATACGGGTGCATACAACATGGAATTCTTTGCAAAGAACCTGGATGATGCAAAAAAGATCAAAAGGGAGATTGAATCGTTGGGATTTCCAGTGGGTGGCTGGGATGGTCATCTATGGAACATAACAAGCTGTGCCGGATATTTCCATTGTGCTCTTGCTGCAACAGATGCGCCATCAATTGCCAAGTCCATTGGGGATGCTCTTTCCAGGTATTTCCATGATGAAGAATTGCCCGCAAAACTCACTGTGGGGGTGTCAGGATGCCCCAGTTCATGTGGTGGTGGATTCCTTGCCGATATATCCGTTGTGGGCATTCATACTGAAATTCCCATTGTAACTGAGAATGTTAAGTCCTGCGATCTTATGGGAACAGCCATGACCTGTCCTGTAGGCGCGATACAACTGAAACCTGCTGAGAAGACAATAGAAATAAGGGAAAATCTATGCATAGGTTGCGGACTCTGTGTTGGGGCATGCAGCGGTATAATATTCAGAACACCTGAGAAAACGGATGGCCATGCAATACTTGTTGGTGGAAAAGCATCATCTATAAAGCCAGGAACGCAGCTTGGAAGGGTTGTTGTACCGTACCTACCAAACGATCCACCAAGGTATGAGTTAACAATAAAAACAATAGTAAGGATTGTAGAAACCTGGATGAATGATGCAAGGAAAGGGGAAAGGCTTATTGCATGGATTGAAAGGATAGGATGGGAGAAATTCTTCAAAAAGACAGGCCTTCCATTCTTTGCCCAGAGTATGGACGATCTTGATCTCAGGGCGGTTACAATGCTCAGAGAGGGTGGTGGAAAGTGAGCATCGATAAAGTTATGGAAATAAAAGGAGTAATTGCTGCAGGAGAATTTGATCCTTCTGGAAAACTTATATCATTTAAATCAAAGGCCATTTCCCCGGACCAGGCGGATTCAACAGCGAGACTGAGCGGTTCAATTTTTACTTTGCTTGATACATTGAGTGCCATTTATTCAAGGTACTGTTCAATACCTTTATACCCAATTAAATCCATATCCATAGATGGCCTTGAATTTTCATTGATTTTAAAATGCGGTAAAAAGGGATGTGCAGGAGCAATGGTTAAAAACACCGAATGTGATATTCATGAAGTTCATAGGGCACTTTCAGGGGTGGTAGAGGATCTTGAGTGATCTATCATTAATTTTTATTATTTATTTTTATTTGTCGATAATAATATTCATTGTAGGTACAATATTTGTTTTAGTTAAATGGATATTCACACCAAAGGGCAGGACAGGCACATATCTGGGTTTCCCGTATTTATTCACCTATCCAGGACAGAACACCAGGCTGGATGCATTAAAAAACATATTGAAAAGGATATTTTTCTTCTCTTCACTTCGCTATGATAAGGGTACAAGGGTAGCTTCAATGGTCTTTCATTACAGCCTCTGGATAATAATATTGGCACACTTTGATCTTTTCCTTGAACCCTATTTTGTTTCACATGGCATAAGTTTTTCTACCATTGCAATGATTTCAGATCTTTTGGGTAATGCTTTTGCTATCCTTCTCATACTCTCGGGACTATACCTTCTTTACAGAAGGATTGAAAACGTATATTTAAGGTACATAAGCACACCAGGTGATTATTTTTCAATAATTCTTATCTTACTTTTTGGTTTCACGGGTTTATTGATGCGTTTTCTTCTTCCCGTAACCTATGCATACAATAGTGTTGGTCCTTTCATTTCATCTTTATTTTCTCTTTCTCCAATAGAAATACCAACCGCACCAATATTTTTAATTCATTTCACGCTCGCATGCACACTTGTACTTTATGTTCCATTCAGCAAATTCATGCATCCATTTTCATTCTTTACAAACCCAACCCTTTATTCAATTTACCATGAAAGGTGAGACCATGAAATATTCCATTAGAGATATTATACTTGAAAGTCCAAGCGGTAAAGGGGAAGAGTGGCTGAAAAAGCAGAAGGAAATAGAATGGGCTGGTGAAATCAGGGAAAGGTACGCAAAGGATGATGAGCTTGAAAAAATATTTGCAAAGAGGGAAGGGGATGGTAAAACATTCATTGAAAATTTTAAAGATCTGAAAAACAACAGAGCATTTAGAACATTCATGGAGAGCTGCATGCACTGTGGTATATGCATTGATAAGTGCCATATGTTTATATCAACAGGCGATGTGAACAATTCACCCGTTGGAAGGGCAGAAATTGTAAGAAGACTCTACAAAAAGATTGATTCGTTAAAACCTGAGGACATAGATCTTGAAAAAATTTATACCTATTATTACCAGTGTACGGAGTGCAGGAGGTGCTCTGTTTTCTGTCCAAATGGCATAGATCAATCGGAGATAACAAGGAACGTGAGGGAGATTTTAACAAAAATGGGCATAATGCCGGAATATGTTGCAACAACCCTTGCACAGGTTTACAGGGTAGGGAATAACCTAGGTTTAAATGAAAAGGCAATAGCATCGGTGGTAAACTTTCTTGAAGAGGATATGAGGGAAGAAACTGGTAAGGAAATAAAGATACCAATGAACCAGAAGGCTGATTTTCTTGTTATTCCATCCTCAACGGATCTTTTTGTAAACACGGATACAATGAAGGGTTATGCAAAGCTTCTATTTTCTCTTAAAAAATCCTGGACCATATCCTCCCGCACAACTGAGGCTGCAAACTTTGGACTTTTTGCATCAGAAATGTATCTCAGGGACTTTGGTAACATGGTTGTGGAGGAAGCAAAAAAGCTTGGTGTTAAAACTGTATTATGGGGAGAATGTGGCCATGGGTGGAGAACTGCAAATAACTATGTTAGATATGAACTTGCCAGGAATGGCATAGAGCTCATGCATATACACCAGCTTACAGACAAAGCACTTGAAAGAAATGAAATAAAGGTTGACAGAAACAAAAACGATGATGTTTATACATACCATGATCCATGCAATTATGCAAGGGGAGGGAACCTTGTAAATGAACCTAGGAACATTATGAAAAAAGTTGTGAGGGAATTTGTTGAAACAAAGTTTGTGAAGGAGGAGACATTCTGCTGCGGTGCGGGTGGTGGTCTTCTAGCGGATGAAAAATCATGGAATGAATTCAGGGCCTGGGCAGGCTGGCCGGCAGTATATTTTGCCTGGAAAACGGGTGCCCATTACATGATATCACCATGTGCAATTGACAAAGCTCAGTTCCCCTTTGTTATATCATACCATAAGGTTCCACTTGAACATAAAGGTTTGATGGATCTTGTGAACTATGCAATTGAATTGTAGGTGATGTAAAATGAAAAATATTATTGTTGTCGGTGGTGGAGCTGGAGGACTTATTCTTGCAAATTCTCTTGATACAAATGAATACAATATAACAGTATTTGATAAAAGCAGAGTACATTTCTATCAGCCATGGTACCTTTATGTTGCATTTAAAGGATCCAAAAGAAAAATCTGGAGGAACATTGAGGAACTCATTAAACCAGGCATTAAATTTGTTAACGAGGCAATAGGTGAAATAAACCTTAATGAACGTTATGTTTTAACAAAAAGCAATAAAAAATTTTCATACGATTATTTGATTGTTGCAACAGGTATAACACCGGATCCATACGAAATTCCTGGCCTTGAAATATTAACAGAAAAATATGGAAATTACCACAGTAATATTGAAAATGCCAGGAAGGTATTTACGAATCTTGAGAATTTCAAGGGTGGGACAATAGTTCTGGGGCAGGCACCGGGAATGTTCTACAAATGTCCCCCTTCTTTCCTTGAAGGTATTTTTCTAATAGAAGAATACTTAAGAAAAAGAGGATTAAAGGATAAAACAAAACTTGTATTTATTTCCCCTTACGAAAGGGCATATCCTGCCGAGAACATGGATAAAATTTTAAAACCGTTGATAGAGGAAAGGAATATTGAAGTGCATACATCCTTTAATTTGGAAAGTGTTGATCCTGAAAATAAAATTTTAAAATCCATGGAGGGTGAAAGTCTAAAATACGATTTTCCAATAATTGCACCACCATTCAGGGGACCAAAAGATATTAAGTATTATCCTGAAAATATAGTTAATGAAGAATATTATATAAAGGCGGATAAGTATACCTTGAAAATAAAAGGATTTGATGATGCATTTGCCATTGGTGATGTGAATTCAATTCCAACATCAAAGACAGGTGTGACCGCTCATTTGGAAGCAAAGGTTGTTGTGGATATCATCAATGGAAGGGAATCAAAATACGATGGAAGGTATAATTGCCCATTCGATGTTGGATATGGTATGGGTACGTTTGTAATAGCGGATTACAACCATCCTGTTGTTCCATATCCTCCTACAAAATTTAAGTATTTCTTGAAAATGACAATGGCTGACATTTACTGGCATGTTCTTAAGGGTTATATGGATTTCACCTTTCACATCTATTTCAATTACACAAAACCTGAAAGATTGTTATCCATATTTGGAGAAAAATAGAATTACAAAAGTGTTAAATATTCAATGGATTTAAAATGAAATATGATAGCCTTAAACCAGATACTTTTCAAATCAGGCACAGTTTCAAAAATGATAGATTCCGAGCGTTTCAAAGAGGAAACGGATTCATCAATTTTAAGGTACGTGAAAAGGGATCTCGCTGTACTTTTCTGGAACACAACCTTTGTATGCAATTTAAAATGCATTCACTGTTATGCATCAGCAACACCCCATCCCCATCCAAATGAATTGAAAAGGGAGGAGATGATTGATGTTATTGATGATCTTTCCAATATGAAATTACCCGTCATAATATTTTCAGGTGGTGAACCCCTTCTTAATCCATACATTTATGAACTATCTGAGATTGCAACGGAAAAGGGAATCAGGAGTACGCTTTCAACAAATGGTACGCTTATTGATGAAAATGTTGCAGGAAAGATAAAAGATTCAGGTTTCAAGTACGTTGGTATAAGCCTTGATGGTATGAGGGAAAAACATGATTTTATGAGGGGTGTTAAGGGAGCATTTGATAGATCAGTAAATGGTTTGAAGAACATAAAAAATGTAGGCATAATGTCAGGTGTTCGTTTCACAGTTACAAAGAACAATTATGAGGATCTACCGAAGCTCTTTGATCTTTCCCTTGATATTGGTATAGACAGGTTCTGTGTTTATCACCTTGTTCCATCAGGTAGAGGTGCAAACGTTGAGGATATAGATAATAAAAAGAGAAGGGAAATGCTTGATTTTTTGATTGAAAAAACATATTACGTTCATGATGAAAAGATTGAGATGGAAATCCTGACGGTGGACAATCCTGTTGACGGCGTTTACGCTTTTCTAAAGACCTTAAAGGAGGATGAGAAGAGGGCAAGGGAAGTATACAGGTTACTGAAAAGAAGGGGTGGTGACAACAGCGGCATAAAGGCTGGAAACATTGATCCCCTGGGATATGTTCACCCGAACCAGTTCTGGTGGGATCTTAACATGGGTAATGTAAGGGAAAGGAAATTCAGTGAAATATGGAGGGATGGTAACGAAATAGTTAATGATCTAAGAAAAAATAAAACGTTAAAACTTAAAGGAAAATGTGCAAGGTGTAATTTCAAAGACATATGCGGTGGCTTTAGGTTGAGGGCACTGAGGATCAATGGGGACTTATGGGCAGAGGATCCTGATTGCTATCTAACGGAAAATGAAATAAAAACACCCATACCTGAGGAATGGGTTGAGAAAAATGGATGAAATTGACAGGAAAATATTGAAAATTATACAGGATGTTTTTCCTGTTTGTGATGATCCCTACGATGAAATAGGTAAAAAAATTGGTATGAAAGGTGATGAAGTTTTCAAGAGGATTGAAAATCTTTACAGTGATGGCTATATAATTAAAATTTCACCCAAATTCATTAGAAAAAAAGATGGCTTCAATGCATTGATAGGTATAAGGGTAAAAAGTGAAAACGTTGAAAATGTAGCGAATTTTCTTAACAATTTTAATGAAATATCACACAACGATCTCAGGGAACATGAATATAACATATGGTTCACATTATCAGCAAAAAGTGAAGAAGAATTCAATGAAATTTTAAACACAATAAGAAAAAATGATAAGATTGAGGATATGGTTGTTCTGCCAACAAAAAGGGTTTTCAAGGTTAATCTGGAGTTTGATATAGATGATAAATGAAATTAAAAGGATGCTTGCAAAAGGTTTACCGTTAACAAGGGATCCCTATGGTGATATGGCAAAATCACTCAACATTGACAAAAAAGAATTGATTGAAAGCATTAATGGAATGCTTGGTAAAGATATTGAAAAAATAAGGGCTGAAATTAACTACGAAAAGATTGGATACAAAATTAATGTTCTTATGGCAATTAGATCAAACAATGAAGAAATATGCAATTTCCTTTCAAAATCAAGGAATGTTACGCACTGTTATGAAAGGTATCCTGATGGTAAATTCAATTACAATTTCTTTGCTATGACGCATTTTAGAAAAAGAGAAGAATTTGAAAAATTTTTATCTGATTTAAAACAATTCAGTGCTGAGTACGAACTTTTACCAACAATAAAAAAATTCAAGAGGGGTAGATCACCTTGAAATATTTTCCATTGATGTTAAACTTAAACAACTTCAATGTTAAAATAATAGGTGGTGGAAGGGTAGCGTTCAGAAAGGCAAAATTGCTCCATGATAACGGGGCAAAGATAACTGTTGTTTCCGACAAATTCATAAAAAATTTTGAAAAATTAAAGATTAAGAAAATTTTAAGGAAAATTTCGAATGAAAATGATATTGTGGATCTTGTTGAAAAAAGAACATTGTTTATTATAGCAACTGATGATGAAAAAATAAATGATCTAATTGAAAATTTTTGTAAAAAAAATGGAATAATTTACAACAGGGTTGATAAAAAAGAGAGTGATGTAATTTTCCCGGCATTCACAAGATATAGAGAAATCACGGTTTCAATATCCTCTGATGGATCCCTGCCAACATTTTCAGTCTTTCTTAAAAGAAGATTCAGGGAGTTCATAAAGGATCATTATAAAGGTTATTCAATTCTAAAAAAATACAGGTACGTTATAAAAAATTACAATAAAAGGAAAAGATTGTTCATGGAAATTTTAAACAGTGATGAATTCTGGCTAAACGTTAAAAATAAGAATATTGAAGGGATAAAAAGAATGTTAATGGAAGGTGATACAAATGTTCCCAAAAACAAGGATGAGAAGGTTGAGGGAGAATAGAATACTGAGGGAGATGGTAACGGAAACAAAGATTGATTTAAGGAACCTAATACAGCCCATATTCATTGATGAAAACATTGGAAGGAATATTCCAATACCATCAATGCCAAACATTGAAAGGTTCTCCCTTGAAACATTAACAAGGGAAGCATTAAAAATTGAGGAAATGGGTATTCCATCCGTAATTCTCTTTGGAATACCAAAGGAAAAGGATGAATTCGGTACTCAAGCCTACAATGATGATGGAATAATACAGAAAAGTATAAGGAAATTGAAAAAGGAAACTGATCTTTTTGTCATTGCAGATCTATGTTTATGCGAATACACATCCCATGGACACTGTGGCATTGTAAAAAATGGAAAAATATTGAACGATGAAACACTTGAACTTTACAAAAAAATTGCTGTTAGTTATGCAAATGCTGGTGTGGATATGGTTGCACCGAGCGGTATGATGGACGGCCAGGTACAGGCAATAAGGAATGCGCTTGATGATAACGGTTTCAATTATCTTCCCATCATGGCATACAGTGCAAAGTTTTCATCATCACTCTATTCGCCATTCAGGGAGGCAGCAGAATCGGCCCCTTCATTCGGTGATAGAAAAACATACCAGATGAACTATGCAAATTCCAGGGAGGCAATGAGGGAGATTGCACTCGACATAGAGGAAGGTGCAGACATAATCATGGTAAAACCAGCAATTTTTTACCTTGATATAATAAAGATGGCAAAGGAAAGGTTTGATGTTCCCATTGCAGCATATAATGTTAGTGGAGAATATGCAATGGTTAAGGCCGCGGCAATGAACGGATGGATTGATGAAAAGAATGTTGTTCTTGAAATGTTAACATCAATAAAGAGGGCAGGTGCTGACCTTATAATCACATACTTTGCAAAGGACATAGCCTCTTGGAAGATTTAAAATATAATCCATTATTAGGAGGAAAATATGAAATCTGAAGAATTGTTTTCAATCTCAAAAAATCTGTTTCCAATGGGCGTGAATTCACCTGTAAGGTATTATGCTCCATATCCAATTTTCATAAGATCCGGGCAGGGATCAAAAATATATGATGTTGATGGTAAGGAATACATAGATTACTGCCTTGCCTATGGGCCCATGATCCTTGGTCATGGTAATGAAAGGGTAAGGGATGCTGTAAAAAATGCACTTGAAGATTCATGGCTTTTTGGAGCACCTACAGAAAATGAAATA
>JABEBW010000600.1_pt1 | contig 25330 bp, 29 predicted proteins | sample 7245961 | NCBI WGS metagenome assembly JABEBW01 (sample SAMN14506364, study PRJNA622280) | hot springs metagenome | biome: hot spring [ENVO:00000051]|acidic hot spring [ENVO:00002120]; feature: spring [ENVO:00000027]|sediment [ENVO:00002007]; material: sediment environment [ENVO:01001048]...
ATCAATCGGGCATGAAAAAAGGCCCTAGACCATTACCTAGAACCTTGATTATATTGGTGCCCCGAACAGGAATCGAACCTGTGACCTACCGCTTAGGAGTCGGAAATAGCCAAGTTCTCCGCACATCCCGCCATTCCTCGCTTCCACAAACATTAGACAGAACAAGCAATTAAAAATTATCATATCCCTAGTTATCCCTATCTATCCCTAGCTAACACTTTCAGAGTGTCGCGCCAGTGTCGCGCCAAAAACGCCCGCAGGCCCCTTAGAATATGGCGTTCCAGCTAGTCTGCCAACTGCACGACACCTGAAACTTGCAAATCGATAGAAAGGCGCTACCATAGACAGTAGCGGGGCGCCGCCAGGCATGGCGGACTTCAAGCCGCCCCGCTGTCTTTAGCTTGAAGGAGACTCGCATGACAACAGCATCGGAAGTCCGTGCTATTTATGAGCACATCCAACAGCATTTCGCCCTAGACTATCAAGACCTCATCAAACAATTCAACGCCGCTTGCGAGGCAAAAGGCATCGCCAAGACCCAAGCGCAGCAGATCGAGCAAGAAATGGAAAAGACGCTGACGCTAGACAGCGATGGCTGCTATGCGGACAGCAACTTTCCTGCCAGGTTTGAATTGCTCGCAGCGGTTGATGGGACTGGCCTTGACCCAGTTGCAGATGAACTGGAATACCGCAAGGCGCAAAACGCATTCATAGGCAACTTGGCGCACCGCCAGAGACTTTGGGTCGCATCTCAACAGCACAACCAAGCCCCAATACCAAAGGCTACGGCTAGGCAGAGCGGTGCCCGCAAGCCTGCTCGCCGCGCTACCCAAAAGAAAGCCTCGTCAGATGATGGCGAGGGCGGCGACGGAGACGGCGAACCGCCCCGAAAACAACCACAACTTTATTCTTACACCACACTAGCAAAAATACTGGATTGCTCCGCAAAGGCAATCCGCAACAAAGTTTCCTCAGGTAAATTTCCCCGCCCCATTCCTACCCAGTTCGGTCCTCGTTTCACGGACCAGCACCTTGATTTTGCGTTAAATTTCAGGCGCCTGCCTGACGCATCCGCTGCGCCGCGCCCGCGCGGCCGCCCCCGCATTGCTCAAAGTTTTGGCAAGGGGGGTGCAGCGTGAATCGTACCCAGATATTTATCGTGCAACGCCCTCGCTATACCTACCTGCAAGGGCATTTTGTCTTTGCCGGAGGGGCACTAGGTGCGCAGCACCTATCATCTCCGGCTGGTCACCGGGACTCGTACCGGGTCGTCAGCGCAGGTGATGCAATCTCATATAAAGGAGATTGCGCACCTAGTGCCCCCCTGAAGACCCTGTCTTCAAGAGGTACGAGGCCATGACCACTCTCTCAATCCCACAAGGGGGGATGAATAACCCTTGGAAATTTGACAGCCTGGTAACTGATTGGCTGGAAAGGAACGATCCCCAAAATCACTGGAAAAGTAAACATTTCAGGGCCGAGCACCGTGGCTTTGCCAAGCTGCCCGAATTTGCAGAGGAAGTTTCTGCAGATGCGCTCGACCAAGAAGATTTTTGCGACCTCTCAGAAGAATCCCTTTCTTATTTAGACAACGAAGATTCAGGGCATCTGGCCGAAATCCGGTATCAGAGACTCAAGGATGGCTTGCTTGAGGCACTGGCGAACGCCCATTTTACTAAACGAGAGATTACTGTCTGGGATCTGCTAATCGAGGGTAAAACTCTTGAGGAAATTGGTCATCAGTTGGGTGTTACCAAGCAGTCAATTCATAAAACAAAGGTAAAAACGAAACAGCGAGTTTTGTTTTTGGCAAAAATCATCATTGCCAAAGAAAGTGCCGCGCGTAACCCCACACAACCCATGCTCCCCTCAACCCCGCCGCCGGCCCCAGGGGTTGGGCAACAGATGGACCTGTTTTCTGATGATTTTGGAGGTGCAGAATGAGCACCATCCAAAACAACATCAGGGACGCGTTGGCTGCCTCTGGCTTCCGCTTTACTGGCGGTCGCTGGTTGCGCCTCAAGGGGAAAGACCTCGATTCTATTTCAATCAATTCGGAATCTGGCGGATTCAGAGATCACCGCACCGGGGAGCACGGCGGCTGGTCGGCGCTGTGTAGCAGGCTGGGAATCGATGGTAGCGGGTTTATTCCTGCCGTTGGTGATCGGCGGGAAAATGATGAGCAGCAGGACGAACGCAGCCGCCAATGGGCCAAAACCCAATGGGCAAGGGCTGTCCCAGCTGTTGCCCCAAAACGGCCTTCCGGTTGGTCTCTGGAATCTTGGGAGCAGGAGCAAGCCCCTTGGGCAGACATGCGCGAGGCAGTCTTTGACTACCTCTTGAGCCGTGGCCTTGATCCCGCGCTTTTTCTGCCATTGATCCGCATTGCCAACCTCGACCCGCGAACCGACAAGTACGGCGAGCCGAACATGGACATGCAGATGCAAGAAGCAGGGGCAGACTTTGCTTTCTTGATTCCCATGTATGAGATCCGTAAGCCCCAAATTCCAGAGAATATTTGCGGATTGCAGCGCACATACATTGCTTTTGGGCAGGACAAGTACAGCAAAGCCAGAAAGATCGGACGAGCCATGCTTGGCAAAAAAGGCGTTACAGAACTTCCCCAGGCAAATTTGCAGCCGGTCATCTTGCCCTATACCGATGGCCCTATCCTTGGGGCAGGGGAAGGCTTTGAAACGGTAGCCAGCTTTGTGCAAGTCATGCGCCGCCCAGCCGTGGTTTGCTGGGACTGGTCAGGACTGAAGGCTTGGAGCGAGTCGGTCACGCCCACGGAAAACGCGCCTTTGGTTGCCTTGCTTGTGGACAACGACAAATCGCAGACCGGCCAGCGCGAAAGCGCCGCAGCTGTTGCCAGGATTACCGCGCAAGAGCATGGAAAAGCCGTTTACCTACTGCCAGAGGGCATCGAGGCAGATTCCAAAGGCAATATCGACTGGAATGATGCTCTGCGGCAGAAAGGCGCAGAGGCCTTTGCCGCCGACATTATCCACGCTTGGTACAAATCGGAAGAGAATCTTGCGTTGGCACCCAATGCGCCAATCAAAAAAGACCTGATGCAAGATGCAGAAATCCCGCAGACGGTAGCCGCTGCTGTGGATCGCGTGGTGGCCTATGCCCAAGCCGAAAGCGCTGCCCGAGAATACCTTGCTGCTTGGCGGCGGTACCAGGCTGATCTTGCTGCATGGAAAGAGTCCGACCCCGCGACACGGGGAAAGCGGCCCAAGCTGCCACCGATGCTGCTCAAAATTACGACCGGCGTGGGGAAATCTCATCTGGTGCGCGAGCTTTTGAGCAATCCAGAGTACAGGGACGTTGCTTTCCTGATTTTGGCCCGCACCCACGAGCTTGCACGGCCATACCTTGAGGCCATTGCCGGCAGTGGGGCGTACGAGGGGCGGGTACCGCCTGCCTTTGAGCCCTTGTGCCAAAGTGCCGGTTACACTATGGCAGACTTGGAGCAAAATGCTTTTGTCGGCAGCACCTGCTTTAAGTACCCCGTGGTTGCTCTGGTTGCCGAACACAACCACGCGCCCAGCCTGACCGCCTGCCGCTCCTGCGAGCATGGCCGGAAATACATGATTGAAAACTATCACCCAAGCAGCCAGCCGTACATCGATGCTTGGCAGTGGCTGCGCGAAAACGGTTTTACTGATGACAAAATCCGAGATATCGCGCCCTGCAAGTGGCTGGAAATGCAGGACAGGATGCGTCGCACTCGCATTGTTGTCGCGCCCAATGCCGGGTTTTCCGATGCCCTGGCATCATGGCAGGTGGACGAGGGAGATCCGATTCCGCGACTGGTAATTGTGGATGAAATCCCAGAACTCACCAGACACCTTGCAGTTACCACAGCAGACCTTGGTATCCATACCCGCAAGGCGCGGGAGCTTGCTGAAAGGCTGCAAAAGGAAATCCACGACGCCGGAGATCCCGAGCGCACAGAAGAACTCGAAAAGAACCGTGTGGATTTGCTGAAAGCGGTGACTTTTTTGAGCAAGGTGGCCCAGGAACTTGGGGGATCGGTAAAGGATGGTGAGATGATAACCTTACCGGATGAACTCTTGCAGGAAGCCAAGGATCTGCATGTCGATTGGCTTCCAGGTGCCACCGCCCGTTGGGAAAAGGCGGAACTCCGGTACGGAAAAGAGGCTTTTGTCCCGCTGCGCGTCATGAAAGCCATTTTGGACAGTGCCACCACCAGAACGACAAAGGTAGTTGATGGCGTGCTGCACTGCCACGAGATGACCAACCTTGGCACATGGCTGTCAAGGGGCAAGCCTTGCATGTTACTGGATGCTACCCCAAGCCAAGCCGTTGAGCGCATCGTCACCCGCAAAGACGGGCGGATCATTTCTGCGGTTGCTGAACAGCATGTGCATCTAGTCCACTACAATCAATATCTTCATGGAAGGTCGTGGAAAAACAAGAAGCACCAATACGAGGAGCTTTCATCCCTATTGTTGCTCAAAGAACAGATGATGGCAGAGACCGGCAGCACGCCGGTTGTACTGACATACATGCCGCACACTGAACTAGCTGACACCAAAGAGAATCCTGATTGGGGGCATTTTGGTAAGGATGATATAGGGCAAGACGGCTGGAAAGGGAGGGATATGCTGGTTTTCGGCGGGAATATTTTTTCGCCAACCACCCAGGCCATGGTCTACGATTCGGAACTGATGCTGTCGCGGCTTGCTGGTGATGATTCCATGCCCGATTGGAACCCCGAAACGGCCAGAGAGCAAGAAATTGTGGTCGGATCCAAAGTAGATATGAGCAAGGCCCCCTTGCCGGTTGATCCTGTCTTGCGGGAATGGATTTTGGCAGACTATGCCCGCCGCATGGCGCAAGCGATTGGCCGCAGTCGGGCAGTATGGGCTACCCCTGACCAGCCAATCCGTATTTGGATCGCGGGCGGGTTGCCGCTGGCGGGGTTGGCCGCGCATGGCATCGAGATTGCTGAATTTCGGCAGGAGAAGGTGAATATGAACGACAAGAGCAGAGAAGCAACTGAGCAGAAGGTTTTTGCGGCCATCGCCGCCCTGCAAGCGGCAGACCGAGATCCGGCCTATCGTGCAGTTCAAAAGCAGTTGCAGAAAATGGGTCTGCCTGGCGTGCGGTATGCAGCCTGGGAGCGAATCAAAGATTCTGTCTACGGCCCTGATAATATCCCTATCAAGGGCGTAGACGGTTTGCTTGCTGCTTTACACAACGTGGAAACGGTGGCCTTTGTGGGAGAATGCGCGCTCTTGGATGCGGCCAGAAGCATTTTCCAGCACCCTCTTAGCAGCCCAACAGCCCGTCTGGCGTCAGCTTTGGTCTATGAAGCGAGCCCTGGGGGTGGTGGCGGGGGCTTGGTAAGGATCTGATTCACTCTCCTTGCCTAAAAAATTCTAGCATCCCGAAAGGCCAGCGCAGCTGGCAGGGATGCGGTTTCCTTGAGTTCCTTTTGGGAACTTAGCACCAGAAAAGATCGCATCCCAGAGACTCCTCGCTATACCTCTCTGATAGCAATTTGCTTCAGGGAGTAGCGTCAATGACCAACGCAGATTACCAGAAGTGGCTGACTCGTATTCGTCAAAAAGCCCCGGCCCTCTACGCCTACATGAGCCAGGCAGGCAGGGGAGGCGCCGTGGTCCATGCAATGCAGGACACTGCACAAAAGTATGGCCGCAGTGCCCTAAAAGTCGCCATCGAAATCACGGAATCTCTTGTAAAACAAGGGGACGAGGCTGCATGGCGGGTGCTGGACGACCTTGCCGGAATTGCCGAGCCTTTACCGGAACATCAGGCCATTTGCGCCGTTTTGGAAGCCGCCTTGGGCCTTAAACCCACGATCGAAGATTGCCCCTGGTAGTCTGACATCTGGCGACAAGAGGCAGGTCTGTTGCATTTTCTAGCGGCCAGAAGGCTCGCAGACTATGCTGTCTTCTAGAATTTTTGCATCGCGTGGGATGCTATAGCCATACCGTTCAATTTCGCCATCGTCGCTCATGGTTGCTTGAAATGAAATTTCTAACCCGGTTTCGTGATCATGATATACAAATAGCGCCTCATACTGACGCTCTCCATCGGGAAGTGAACGATTCCCATCTTCAACTAACTCGAATTCGGATCCATCGATTACGATCTCTTTCTTTACTTCCACTGTGAGCGAGCCGGTCACCTTTAGCACGATCCCCTCCTTCTAGGAAATTTTAGGCTTCGGCGGTGAGGATATATGTCTTAGCAGGAAAAGAGAAGCCCCCTATATCTGGGGGCTTGTGGACTCTTACAGAGTAAAAAGCCCAACAATACGAGGCTTGGTTTAGGTCTCCGTTAATATCAAAACCATGCGGCCACGAACCCCTTGAATCCCTTGGATGGCTTTGGTACCTGCATGACACACACGTACTGTTGCCCAATGCCCTCAATGTTGGCTTGGCCGCAGTTGGGCTGTCCCGATGCTGTCTGATCGATCCTGTACTGTGTGATATGTCCATCAAGTCCTGCCACAATCACCCCACCGACTCCTGCACCGAAAAGCAAAAAAGCCCCGACAAGTGCGCCTACAGCGCGATTTCTCCAGGTGGTAGCCCTTACTTGTGAGAGGATAGCGGCTTGCGCAGCCTTGGCAAAATCTTCCGTGCCCTTGGCTATAACCGCGGCTCGCGCCGCCTCAGCCTTTTGGACTGCACCGTCTGCAGCAGACTGTATAGATCCGATGCTTTGTGAGAGGACGCTTTGAAGCCTGCTAATGATGCTTTCTCCCGTCTTGCCAACAGCAAGGGTCAGTGCCTGTCCGATCTCTACTCCTTTTTGCTCAATTACACCCTTAACGTCTGTGCCGGCCCTAACCGCTCCCTGATAGATCTGATCTGGGATAGTGGCAACAGACTTCCCCACCTGATCAGCAGCCTTTCCCGCGGTAGCAGCTCCCGCCCAGGCATTGATGAAGCTGGCTACCAGAAGCCAAGCTAAATCATCTTCTGCCCTGATCCCCATATCAGCCGCTGCGGCAATTAATTCCTCTCGCCATGCGGAAGGCATCGATTCAAGGGCCGCAGCCTTGGGCGAAATACCTTTCTTTTGCCCCCTTACGGGGGCGCTTTCCGCAACCAACCGATCCAACTCGTCCATTACTCACCCCCTTCAAAAATCGAGACCGCCGCCAAAGACGGCTTAATCCACTTGCTTTGCAGCAAGGCCTTTTCCATGAGCGTCAACCCAGAAAACGTTTTTTCTGTCATCGCGCTAAAAGGACCAGACAAGCTCAGAACTTTCATTGCCAAGGCCTCTGGTTTAATTGCAGGAATAACGATTTCTTGCATATTGCCTGCTTTTTCCCGTGCGCCCGACTTTACCCAATCGAAACTATCAGGGCTTCCCAAAAAACCAGGGAAAACAATGCAGCGATTTTCCATTGGAACAGCGCCGAGCAAGCCAGACTCCACAGATCGAAGTGCATTTTTGGTTGCGCTTGATTGATGGCCGAGCGAGTAAAAAACGAAGGTTTGAAAACCGAGGGATTCGGCAACCGAAACCAAAGGTTCCGCAAACTCTTCCAAAGTGTCGCCCGCCCCTGCCGGGAGATTGACCACAATATCCCTACCGGCCAATTCTTCCAGAGCTTCAGAAAAGACCAAAACAGCTTCCTCAGCAGCACCAGAACGATTCAGATTTGCCAAAGACAGTTTGATTTCAGGATGGCCCAAAAAACGCCCGCCAATATCCCCCTGCAAATCCCCCTCGATAATGCCTACAGGATTATCTTTTCCCAAAAGCATATCCACCATGAGCGCGGAGACGACCGATTTGCCGACGCCGCCCTTATCACCGTGACTAAAAAACAAGCGATTCATGAATTGCACTCCTTTTCAGTTGAACAACGATTAACGAAATTTCAAGCCATGCTTTGCGAACTCATCTTGCACCTCGTCGGGATCTGGTATCTTTTGCCCCGGCACGGTTGGCAATGGCCGCGGCGATTGCCCCTGAACTGTAGGTAACGGGCGGGACTCGTTTTGCTTCATTGCTGGTTGTGGTTTAGTGCCAGGTAACGGTTTTTCTCCTGCTGCCATTCGACCGGACTCAACAGCCACTCGAACTCTCTTCCAAGTCGTTGCGAGTGTCCCGACTTTTGTGTCTGCCGAAATGACTCCACCGTCCACCAATGCTGCACGGATCTGTGCCCAGCTGTAGTGTTCCGCCCTGGCCTTCTCTATTGACCGATAAAACAACGCCAGTCGGCCAGACAGTGACCAGGGGTAGGTGTCCATGAATAACCTCCAAATGAGGGGTCATGTCCCCTCTTATCTATTACTGCATCTAGTCAACCTTTTTCGACGGAATCGGAACATTCCATAACACTTTCCGACAGAATCGGAACAAAATCGGAACAGAGCCAGACACAATCGGAACAGAATCGGAACGCTTTTGTTATATTTTGTTGTGGTTTTGTCGATTTTTGATGAAATTTGTTATGGAGACGCCTACCCTTCGGGTAGGCTTTGTAGACGCACAGCCCCACCCCTGCGGGATGGGCTGCGCGCCTGCGGCGCTTGCCTCGCTTCGCTCGGTCTGTGCTGCGACGGTGCCGGTATCCGCCAGCCACGCTGCGCGAGGCTGGCTACTGCTGCTGGGTGCCGCACGCCAACCTAGCTGTGCCGCCTCTCTCCGCCGCCCTTTGCTTACCCCCCAAGGTCGCGCGCCGCTTCTGGCCCTTAGCAACCCTTCGTGCCAGTCGCGCTACGCGCTTGATGGCACTCAGGCTTGCATGGGCCAGCCCCTACGGGACCGCGGCTTGCTCCCGATTTGTGAGGGGGGTAAGCGACGGGCGGCTCCGAAAGCAGAGGCAGCAAGCACGGTTCTTTGCCGTGCTAAAAAGTTCGTTTGAGATGAGGGGGATCGCTCTGGGCTCACCAAAAGCAGGGTCGGGGGGGGCTTCGCTTGCGTTACAGTGTAACAAGGCATATACTATCGTTACAGTGTAACAGATAGACAGGGGACGGCATCATGGCTAAAAGCAACGCAGAACGTCAGAGAGCGTACAGGCAGCGGCATTTGCGTAGTGACGAAGGCTTGCTTACGCGGGTGCAAGTGCATCTGTGTCCACACGCAGAAAGATCGCTGCGAGACCTGGCGGCACAATGGCAATGCACTAAGCGGGAAGTACTGGAAAGGCTTTTGATTGCCGCTGATCCATTGTTACAGCGTAACGACCAGTAAGAACCTACCGTTCCATTTCTGTCTCTGGTGCCCGCGCAGGTGTAGGGGTTGGTGCAGGTTGCTGCTGCTGTGGTTGTTGCGTTTCAATGCGTCTCCCTGCCGCATCATAGCTCCCGATCAGATCCCCAGCACTCCCCAAGCCTTTCTCTGCTTGTTCTCTTTCCTTGCGTATTTCTTTTAATGCTTCCGGTGTCTTGTATTTCGCCCGAGCAACATCAATCGCGTTTTGCCGGTCTGCGTATTTTTCCCAAGACTTTGCCAGTTTGTCGGCATTGTCGGTGATTATCTGCAGTCCGATTTTTTCACGGCTACACGCAACGTATGCGCTTTCCGCTGTCGACACTCTCGACGCTTCGCCCACCACGATTGCCCTTTCTACCGTCGCGCCCTGGGAGCTATGCACTGTTCTTGCGTAGCTGTAATCCAGCGCATGAGCCTTGTTCGCATCAATTTCTACCGTTTCGCCGGTCTTTAGATTTGCCGTGATTTTGCCATCCTCGGCAATCTGGATTGTCGCTTGGCTGCCATTTGTAATGCCGTTGTCCTTGTCATTCTGCCGAAACATTATTTTATCGCCATCGCGCAATTCCATATCCCTCTCGACGAATGCGGAAATCGCTTTTACCTTTGCCGGATCTATCTCAATCTGGCGATTTGGATTCTCCCTCTCCTGCAATTGTAGCTTCCCATCCGTTGTGTCTGTGACATACCACTGAGAGCCTTTCTCTGCCAGAGTTGCCCCGCTTTTGTCATTGATGTCTCGACCGAATTGCACAACGACTTTCCCGCCTGCCGCGTCAACATAGTTTTGCGCTTGTGTAGCCTGTTCCTTAGTCAAATCGAGTTTGTCCAAGGCTTTGATGACTTTTGCGTCATTTCCCAAACTCCCCTCTTGTATCAAGCCGTTCCGAATCGCAGCGTTTATCGATTGCCTTGTGCTATTGGTGGCGGATAGCAACAGGGTCTTTTCTCTGTCATCTCTCGATAGAGACAAATAAGCATCTGCCGCCGTTGAAACAAGTTTTTCTTTTTCCACCTGCCGCATGTAAGGCTTGGCAAGCTCTACGCCTCTCGCTGCATCGCCACGCGCAAAAGCCGTGGCAATCTCGCGCAACTGCGGATCGCGTTGCCGTTGAATCTCGTCTATCTTCACATGCTCGATGGCGCCCGTTTCCAGTAGCTGCTTGAATGCGGTTCCGGCTTCCACAGATTGGAGTTGGAGCGGATCGCCGACCGACAACGTGCGGGCGCCCTCGTTGTCGGCTTTCTTGTAGAAAGCGTCAAAATCTTTACTGGACACCATTCCCGCTTCGTCCAGCACATACAATCTTTTGCTTTGGTCCTCCGGCTCTCGCTTTTCCAGCAATGATGACGCAAGCGTCATCGTCCGATCGCACCCCGCGCTTTCAAGCTCTTTTGCCGCCGCCGCGCTTGGCGCAACGCCAATCACTTCATAGCCTGCCGCCTGATATTCTTTGACAATCAATGCCATGGATGTTGTTTTGCCAGCACCGGCAGCGCCAACGATTCCGATATGCCGATCGGTGCTGGTCAGGGCAAGCTCTACGCCGGCCCGCTGCCCTTGGGAAAACGCAAAGCCTTGGGCGGCCTCGCGTTCCTTGATTATCTCCGCTACTCGCCCTTGGGGCTCAGCTCGATCATCTGGCCGTCGCAGATCTTGATCTGCTGGTCGATCAAGACGTGCATCACCTGGCAGAACACTTGGATTTTGCCGGAATCCGTCTGCATCCAGATGGCGTTCGGACAAGCCCCGCAGGCGGTTTGTGGCGAGTGAGACAGCTTTTTCAAGACTGGTGACGATACGTTGCTTGATGGTGCGTCGTTCATTTTGAAGCTCCTTTTCCGTGAAAGTTACTGGTTGTACAACTCTTGAATCTTTGGCCGGATCATCTTTGATGATCGCTTGCGCCTTGCCCTTGCCATCGCGAGCCCGCTGCAAAATTTCAGCTTCGCGCAGTACCGCCGAGCGCGTTGTGTACTGCTCCGATTTCATGCCTTTGCCCTCGCCAGCGGCCACAAGCCCGCCTTCCCGCGCATCGATGGCCTGTTCTATTTGCTCAGGGCTAACGTGCCCAAGCCCTGCTGCAAGGGCTTCCTGGCGCAACTGATCGCGTGAAAATGTTGTGTCGCGTTCGCTCAAGTGGCGGATTGCACTCTTGAGCGCGGCTTCTGCGGTAATCTGCTCCCGAGGCCGTCCCGATGCTGCCCGCGCCTCGGCAGACTTCCGTAATGCTGCTAGGTCAAGTCCGACCTCGCGGAACTCGCGTCGCCATTCAAAGCGTTGCTCTGTCTGCGACAAACCGGATTTGCGCTCGCGGGTACGGTTTTGCACCGCCTCGCGCTCTCGTGCGCTGACCTGATCGCGCTCCCCGCCGATCTCGCGTTTGATCGTCTCCGATCGCGGCGAAAAATGCTCAATCTGTTCTCTGCTGATGCCTCGAATCTCGAAATTAGCGCCTTGTCCTCGCTCAATCTCGTAGCCCAATTCTTGCAAATTCTTCGCCAGCGCCGCTTTGTATATTGCGTCTGCCGCCAATTTCTTCTGATTTTCATGACCCCAATCGAGCTTGAGGGCGACCCATTGCCCATCGCTGCGCTTTGTAAGATTTGCAATTACCACATGGTCATGCAGGTGCGGGGCAATTCTGCCGGTTTCTGCGTCAGGGCGCGAATCCTCGTGCGTGTACCGACCCGCGATCAAATTGCCGGTGAACTCGCTGCCTTTGCTGCCGCCTTTGCCGATTCGCGCATGGACCATCTCCTTTTCAACATACGCGATGGCTTCGCGTACCGCTGCCTGATGCGCTTCGACAACGCGCTGATCTTCCATCGCGACAATGCTCACAGACTTTGGCGCAGCGACGGTTAGCTCTTCCCCGAATCGCCGCGTTTCCTGATTCTGCCCGCCCCGCGCCGAAATATCGGTGCCATCCGGCGTGATACCAGACAGCACACGAATCATATCTTCTTTCGAGACTTCTCCCGAAAGCCCATATTCTGCCGCGCCTTTCCCCAACCACTCACTAGGTGCACCTTTGCCAGAATAGTACCCTTCAGCGCGTTCTTGACCTTTTTTGTCGAGCCACTCTTTGCGCTCATTATCCATATACCCAGCAACCGCAGCGGCACTTTTGCCGCCGCCTGACGTAAGATGCGTTGCGCGGATCATACATGCTCCCGCTGTGCAGCAAGCGCGGCATCTACTGCCCTGACAATTTCTTTTCTCCGCTGGACCAGTAAAGCAAGCCGATATTCGGTATATTGCACTTCTCGAAGAATCTCTTGATATTTTTGACTTTTGGCGGAAGTCTTGCGCAACTGCTCTTCAAGCCAAGCAGTAAGTTTTTGATAGTCGGTAATCGTCATAACACTTCTCCTGAAATATATCTATTACTTACTGCAGCCAGTCAACCAAAAACCTTTGAGTATTGATTGGCAAAGTAATAGACAGCATTGACGTACTGCAGACCGCCATCTTTGTAAGTGAGTCTCCCAACGGTATAAGCAGCAATCGAGATTTTGAGTGCGCTTTTCCCCTCAAATCCTGCACCCGAAGCCCACACAAGGTTTTCGTGTAGCAGATGGATTGCAAATCTTGCAGAAAAACACGCATTAAGCGCATTGATTGCGCGGATATGCCATGCGCGGAATTGCGTAGACTTAAATCCGAACGCGCCAACTGCTACCGGATGCCCAATGCTTTCTAAATGATGAATGATTTTAAGTGCAATGCCGGGATTTGCGGGGTGATACACACGCAGCGTAACCGTATCAACTAACTGTAGAGGATCTCCAGTTTTTGCTGTCTCTACTTGCGAAATTCCATAAGCAATTTTCCGCCAACCACGAGGGGCACAGCGTACATACATAGCAGGCGTTGCTTTCACAAACTCATGAGCGTGCGCAATCATAGCGTTCTCCCCGGCGCATCTGTTTAAGCAATCGTTTTGCATCCTGTTCTTCTCGGTAAAATGCAATAGTGTACGGATCGCCGCTTTTTGGCTTTTTGCGAACCAGCCAGCCTTTTTCCACCTGAACTATCCATAAATTGGTTTTTTCTGACATAGCGTGCCACCCTTTTCGATTGGTACTCACTATCTACTGTCACGAGTCAACCAAAAAAAGCCCGCACGAGGCGGGCTTGGCTGTTACTGCTGAGGCGGAATTGGGAAAAGTTGCAATGGGGTATAATCCAGATTTCCGCCGGAAAGGGAGTAAAAGAACTTCTCCCCGATAAAAAACCTCTCGTGGCTCACAGCAACCCGAGGCACCAAATACACCCGCGAGGATCCGGTTTCACGAAACAGATACCCACCTGGCGTGATAGCGACTAACTGCGCAATATGCCCGGGAACTACAGACATAGGGGAAATCTTCGGCGGCATGGCATGCACTGGTGGCGTCGCCGCGTGCGCGGCAGTAAGGCAAGCAGCCATTGCCATTGAAGCGATAACAGCAAAAAACGTGGAAAGAGGACTACGCATAAAAACTCCTTAGGTCGTGGTGGTACTCACTATCTACTGCAGCTAGTCAACCCAAAAAAAAAGCCCGCGCGAGGCGGCGGGCAAATACTAGGAGGTGTGTTATGAGGGAATCGCTATTGTTCCCAGGGCAACAGCCTTTGCGGGCGGGTGACGTGATGCGGCTGGGTCTCTTTCCAGGGCTGCGCAGGAATCGGCACCACGACACGCGCAACGCGGTTATCAGTACGCAGAAACCCGACTCGATCGGGCAAAGATGCAATTTCTGCTGGCAAAACGGCTCGCTCGGTCACGAGCTGTTCGCTGGCTGATGTACTAGAGCTACCGCCCGCGCTGTTGCTGTGGGAATCCCCTTGCGATTGTCCCCATGATGATCCTTGGGAAGAAGAAACCGTGATGCGCTTGCGCTGATATTCCCCGAGTTCCCTGCTCATTTCATCCGCTGTTTCCGAATCGCTAATGCGCAAAATCAAGCGGTTTTTCGGCAAACCGTAGATTACTGCTGCTTCCTCGCGGCCATATACTTGCCGCATTTGCTGGATCGTCTGCAAGCCAAGGATTGCGCTCAAGCCATATTTCCTGCCTTCTGCTAACGCAGGCGCCAGTGATGGCAGCTTGCCCAGACTGTGCAGTTCGTCCAGGGACAGCCAGATACGACGCGACGGAGAAGGTTGCAGCGACAGTGCAGCGCGAACCACCGTATCTGTCCAAACGGTTATCAGGGGGCGAAGCGCCTCTTGTTGAGATTTGCGCGAAAGCAAAAACACCCAGCGGTGATCGCTGTCGTCCTCTACCCAACGCTTTAGCGAGAAGCCCATGCCTTCTTTATACTGATCATTGCTGATGTTGTGTAGGAGCCCGAGCTTTTCTAGTCCAACAGCAAGCTGAGCACGAACGCCAGAAAAAGTCTTTTCCTGCCCGACAAGTCCACCTTTGCCCATGCGCCGCACCAAGTCCATCAAGGTAGCGTCATCTTCATATATACCGTACCGCAACAAGTCATCGACATTTCGAGTTCCGAGCATCAGAGCTTGCAGCACCGCCTGAGCACTTTTCGACCAAAATGGGTCTTGCTGGCCTGATGGATCAGGTATGATCGCTTGCGAAAATGCGGGCAACTCGTGCCGCTCCAGATCGGCCCAGGGATACCACCCCGCATCGCGCTCATCGAGCGGGTTTAAGATTACATCGATCCCCGGGCGATAAAACTGTCCTACCATGTCCCCTACCGGATCGTAAACAAGCGCCTTTTCCCCCCGCAGCCGGATGGTTTCCAGCATCCACTTGAGGGTAAGGGATTTACCCGTACCTGGCGCGCCGGCTAGCAAAAAGTGCTGCCACTCGTCTTTTGGGTCAATCGGCACATACCCGATCTGCATCTGCTGTGCCCCCTTTTGCGACCACAGCCAATTTTGCATTTGCTGCGTAGTCGCATCCAGCACTTGCGTGCCACGCATATGCTGATCCGTTGTTTTGGTTTGCGGCTGTCCAGCACCAACAGCCCCTAACATGCTTTGTACTGCGCGCTTACCACCAAGACCAAACATATTTCACCCCCAAAGAATCATGCATTTCAATCATTGCCTTCGTTTTCCCGCCGAGCTTTAGCTGATACCATGCGAATGCGGATAGCGCACCAAAAGCCAAGCCTTGCCAAGTGTTCCACAAATAATGAGGCGCACCATCAAACAAATTGCCCCAGCCGCCGATTAAAAAAAAGAACGCAAAAATCGCCCCGACCCACCAGTGCTTTGTCCAGCGGATGATTTTTTGCATCCATCCGACGCTTGCTAAATCAGTCAAAGAGTCGGCATTAGGCTGGATGGCCGCAAGCAAAATCAATGCTGAAATCGCAAAGAAAATTGCGACCCACGAGAACGCGCCAAAAATCATTGGCGGGGTTACGATGATGGCATTAAGCAGCACAATCCGCGCGCTAGCATTTTTTACCCCCAAAAAACTGTTAAGGTAGGTAAGCTGCTCCGCACGTTCCTGAAAATCCGCCTGCTGTGCTTGGGCTTGCTCCAGTTTGTCAAAAACTCCCATAAGTCACCCCCTTACATCCGACGCCAGATAGAAATGGATAAAAACAACTCGACTGGAAGCAATGCTTTATCAAGCGTTGTTATGCCGCCCAAGGTCATAATCCAACAATAGAAAAAGAACAGCCCAATCCGCGCACCGGCTGCTGCCGCCGGGCTCATGTTAAAAAAATGCCGATGCACTTTTTTAAGGTGTTGTTGCGTTTGTTGATCAATCATAGTATTACCGCTCCTGTTCCCGTTGATGCTCCTGCTCAATCTGCCGCTCTTGCTGCTCCGGCTGCCGTTCTACCGCTGATAAATCCGGCGCGGGTTCATCTGCTAAGCTCCGCGCAAACGGTGTCATCCCCGCGGCTTGCTGTTCTCCAGCTAATTTAAACCCGTCCATAGACCACTGTGCTGTTTCTTGCCGCAGCCCGGTATCAAGCCGCAATTCCCGCTCCATGCCACCCCGTTGCGTTTCCGGCTGGGGAAGCTCAGGGGCAGGGGTATCTGCGAGGCTTTTATGCTCTGGCTCTGGCTCCTGCCCACGTGCTTGTTCAGCCTTTATTTGATCCAGGTGCTGCCCCCGCATCGCTGCATGTCGCTCAGCTTCCTTATCCCGCGCTTGCTCCTGCTCTTGCTGCTGCTGCAAATCAAAATCTTGTTGATCCATTGTTACTGCTCCTTTTTAACCGAACGTGGGTAAATATCGACAGAATCGCTTTTGGAATGGCTTGGGAAATACGTGACGCTATCATCCTTATTTCTCTGGTTGATAGCCGGAATAAGCGATTTCAGTACCGCGTCTTGCAAATCTGCGTAACACAAGCCCGGGGTTAAATCATCTGATTCAGGAAGGTGAACAACCACAACAAACGGTTTCATAAAATCTCCTTTGGGGGCAGGGCGGCCCAATGCCGCCTTTCATGCCCCTCAACACTTACTGCATGGAGTCAACCAAAAAACAAAAAATCAGATCTCAGATTCATCCTCGGCAACGTCCGAGGATCTCTGATGAGGCTGGGTCTGGATAACTGCCGCCGCAGTGGAGCCATGCCCAACCCCGCCCAAGACCATCTTGTCTGCCAGTCCTGCCACCAAGGGCGGCAGACCCAAGATGGCACCCGCTACATCGAGCGCGACGTGAGCCAGATCTGAGGACGTTTCAGACTGTGTCTCTGGCAAGGTTTGGGTGATAGCATCTGCTTGGGCAGCATCGTTTTGCCGTGTGTCCTGATGCTCAGCAGCCTGGACCACCACCGGCGGCGCGGCTACCACGGGCGGCACCTTACCCCAGCCCTCACGCCGGAAGTTGGGTTTAGTCCACTCCGCAGGCTCCACCCCAACGCGGTACTTGTGGTATCCCTGAAAAGGAGCGCGCACGATGGATGCCAGATCATCGTGCAGCAGAAGAATCTGCACGCCTTTGGAATCAGGCCCGAGACGCGCAGAAAACTCGCTCGGCATAAGGACGGGCTCTTCCCGCCTCTGATACGAATCGGAGCGTGAAGTTTTAGACGCGCCGTTCTGCCCGGAAACAGTCCGCTGGAATCGGCTCACTTCCCGATCGCCGACGATCGCTGAAGCCCACTTCTGATCTTCTGCGCCGTTAACCTGTACAAGAATTTTGGTGGCAGTGGACGATTCCCAGACATTCGATTCGTCCTTGCTATACAACTGTCGCACTTGGGCGATGCTTTGGAGCCCTAAGACCACACGAAGCCCTTTGCTACGCCCGGTAACAAGTGCCTGAGAAATCGATGGAATCTTGCCCATCTGTGGTACTTCGTCCAAGAAAAACCAAACCCGCCGATCAGCAGGCCTGCAGTCTGGCATGTCCAAGACTTGCCGCGTCGCCTGCTCTACAATGGACGCTGCGAATCGCTTTGCCAGGCGCTCATGCTGCGTGGAAAATCCGATGATTCCTACCGGCTCAACTTCCCCTGCAAGCCATCGTCGAACACTCCAAGGTTCGCCATCTGCCCCTTGCTGGGCTACACCTAAATCGATGACCGGCTCGATGCCAGCCGCAAGGCTAGAAAGAAAACTCGCCGTGGTTTTGCTGCTTTCCCCGCCTTTTAGATACATGAGGGCAGAAGGGTTTTGTTCTTCCATAATCTTCTGCAGCAACGCAAAATCACCGCAGACCGCAACCAGTCGCTTTGCAAGATCCGTGGCCGTCCAACGCCCGGGCATCTCCGCCTGCAGCCCAAGCAGCACGCCAACAAGCAAGCTCTGGGCGCCTTGGCTCCAAATGGGGTCTCGCTCTTGGGTCGGGATAAGTGTCTCTGCCAACGCGACCGCATCCGCCCGTGTAGCTACATCCTCGCCCATTACCCAACGCACTGATCGCCGGTCCCATGGTGCCAAAAGCTCCGTCTCAACGATTTCTTGAAAGTCGTTTTTGAAAGAGAAGATCAGCGCGTGATCGCCACGATCGATGGCCGCCGCGATCATGGGGGTGAGGGCGACGGTTTTGCCACCGCCTGGGGAACCAGCGACCAAAACATGCCGACATTCCTGCTCAACCGGCAGCACCACCCCCCCAGGGAAAGAGATGCTAGGTATCTGCCCGCGTCTAGGTTTCAGCTTGCGCCGCATTTTACGAGGCGATACGAGTTCTCTACCCCTGTGATGAACAACATCTGGACGGGTCATTAAGCGGAACAAAAGCCCGCCTACGGCTAGGCCAAGCCCTGCACCTGCCGCCAGGGGCCACGGGTTCCCTGCAGGGAGAATGTCCCCTTGTACAAGGGCCGTCAGAGCATTGCTGTAGGACGCACCCCAAATCATGTGAGCGGCCTCGACCCAGCCACCAATGGCACCACAAGTAAAACCTATGGCCGCGCCAGGGTAGCGGTAATCGTTGGGAGATCCGTGAGGATAAGGATTGGTAGGCATAGCAGACTCCAAGAGTAAAAGAGTGGTTCTGCTATCTACTGCAGGCGGTCAACCCCGCACGCGAAATGGTTGACTCGATGCAGTTAGTAGTGAGGGGCACAAAAGGGGCGCATGGGGCGCACCCTGCCTCTACTAAAGGAGAATGGTCATGAACATCGAGACGACAGAATTTACGCATCCGTTAGACGAAAACATCACGATACAGCGCACACAAATGCGCGTACTACGAACCGACTACGTAATCGCGCACAAGATTATGAACACCGGCAGCCGTGAAAACGCGGTTATGATTACTCGGGCAAAGTTTCCGCACAGCATTATCGGAACCAGCAAAACAGAGATTATACTAGCCCGCGGGGGGCAGGGGGTACACGAATATGTGGTGTACGGTTTAACGGATAAGCATCTGAACAAACTGGTAGAAGATATCGGATATGAGCTTTCTGACGGACTGGATAATGTTGTTTCAGTAATCGAAAAGGTAATAAAGGAATATGACCCAAATGAAAGAAAAACCTTTTTTGAAACAATAGAGCCGCCATCTGTAGAAAAACCGCTACTCACAGAAGAAGATTTACTCTAACCCCCCCTCGCCCCGCCGTAGGCGGGTAAACATCAAGGCCAGTGCAAATGCTGGCCTTTTTCGTGCCTGCAATCCGCTTCGCACGCTTCGCTTGCAACCGTGCCAAGATCCCCGCTTCGGCCACCGTGCCGGAGGCCTCGCTACCTTCCTAAAGATCTAAGGTCGGGCGGCAAGCCGCCCGGGTTTTATCGCTACACAGCATCTAGCGAAATCCCGCCTTTGCCAACTCCCGCTATCGCCGCCTTTCGCGAGGGACCGGGCAGAGCAAGCCTCGCGCCGTCGCAAGCTCCGTCACTCGTCTTGCCTTGCCCGCCCTTCGGGTGCCGCCTACGGCGGCAGTCCCCGCGTTTCACAAGTGAAGGCGGCGAAAGCGGGAGCAGGCTCAAAAATCAGGCGGGAAACCGCCTCTTTGCCGTGTTTCTTTTCTTTGATTGCGCTCATTGCCGCGCGGGCTAGAAGGGGCTCCGCAAGAGCAGAGGCTTAAAGCCGGACCTGCGTTTACTGAAAAGGAGATAGTGCAATGGCATACGTAACAAAAGAACTCAAGGCAAAGGTGCAAAAGGAACTCAAGGCGATCATGCCCAAGTCTTGCAAGTGGAGCTTGTCGGGAACCGGGAAAGGGCGCTTGTCGCTGAATATCTGGGCAGCAGATACCGATTTGATCGCGATTGTGAACCAGCACAACCAAATGCTGCACGAGCGCCACGGCTGGATCATTCCTGAAAAGCCTTTGACGCATTGCGATTTGAACTACAAATACGGAGACAAAAAGTATTTCGGCAAAAAATGGGATGCGATTTTAGAAAAAGCCTGGGCCGCAATGAATGCGGGGAATTGGGACCGATCAGACGCGATGGTCGATTACTTCGATGTTGGCTGGTATTGCGAGATCAATCTTGGCGCATGGGATCGGCCCTTTGAAGTTATCGGCAAAGAAAAAGCAGCGTAACCAACCACCACCAGGGCGGGAACTCCCCGCCCACCCAGGAGCCAGACACCATGCAAAACATCCAGACCCTAAGCGATTCAGATTTGCTCGCCGTTTTGGTAGGCAAGACCCAAGCAAAAGCCCTTTCCCGCCGCCCTCTTGCGGAAATCTTCGGCCTTGCCAAGCCCAAGGCGCAGAGCTTGCCGCTTGGCATCGAGGAAGAACCGGCAACCTATGGCGCACCTTTGGTACTTGCGGCAGCGCGAGAACTCTACACCCGCGCCCTTCATGAACAAATGCGGCAAGCGCCGGTTTTTGGGAATCCGGCAGCAGTCAAAGACTACCTGATCGGCAAGCTGGCTGGCAGGGATTCCGAGACATTCGCCGTTCTGTTTCTGGACACTCGCCATGCGCTGATTGCCTACGAGGAAATCTTCCATGGCACGATTGACGGTTGCAGCGTCTACCCCCGCGAGATCGCCCGCAGAGCGTTACAGTATAACGCCGCCGTGATTCTTGCCCACAACCACCCAAGCGGCAACCCTGAGACATCGTCAGCAGATGAAATGCTGACTCGCCGGGTACGAGATGCACTCGATTTGCTGGGCATCCGCACCTTGGATCATGTGATTGTAGGCGCGAACCAGGCGCAGAGCATGGCGGAACGTGGGCTTATGTGAGGACAAAGGGCGGGGCGACCCGCCCACTGTTAGAAACGGACTTGTTAAGTAACGGACAACGCGCTATACTGTTAATAACGGAACAACAGGAGCAAAGCGCATGAACGTAATTGAAGCAGCAGCATTGCTTGGCACACTGCCACGCGCGCCAGACGATACGATCCGCCAGGCTTACCGCGAAGCGGCGGCCAGATGGCACCCTGACAGGGGCGGGCTCACGGATGCTATGCAACGCATCAATGCCGCGAAGTCTTACTTGCTAAAAATGCCACGCGAGACGCGGGTATTTGAGGCGATGATGCTGAAAAGCCAGGAGAACGCGATCATCGATGCCGTGCTGGCGGAGCAGGAGGAATGGGAATCGCGCCGCCCCGTTAGTAACGAACCGCCCGTTACTAACAGTAATCCCCAGGACAGGGGAAAACCGGAAAACCAATCCGTTACTAACAATGATTCGCCCAAGCAGGCGTACCAATCCGTTACTAACAAAAAGAGCGTTCCGGGTCAGGAAAGCGCAAAAGAATCCGTTACTAACAAGCGCCGCGCTGCCGCTTGGGAAGAACGCAACCGCGAGAAGGTCAGGGAGCAGACCAGGGAGCGCGTAGCCAGGCATCGAGAGCAGCACAACGAAGAATACAAGGCTTACATGCGCGAATACATGCGCAAGCGCAGGGCTGCCGCCAGGGCAGCGCAATAGGATCGCTTGCTGGATTGGGCAAGCAATGTCGGCTCTCAAAATTCAAAAGGGTGAAAAACACCCTTTTAAGCAAAATCAATGGGTTACTGCAAAAGGGAACTTTATTCCCTTTTGCGCAGAATCATAAGGTTACAGTCCGAAAAACGGACATTTTCGAAGAATCAAGAAGTTATCAAAAGTACGAAATTCGTCCTTTTGAGAAGAATCAATGCCATACCAAACCGTTACACTGTAACAAGACGATGGCGTTCAGTGTGCGTGTTTCCCGGATTCCTTTTCCCGCCTTGGCTTCCGGCCAGGGTGAAATGCGGCGATACCTAGCGCAATGAGGCCATAGAGCACCACTGCGCCCATTCCAATGAATGCTGCTGTTGTCATGCTCATACGTCAATCCTCATCATCTTCAATGGCCAATATCAGGTTTGCGACAATCTGACAGGTAATCCACCAGAGGAACGCCGCCAGTAACACAGGCGGAGCTTTCATGGAGTATCCTAAAAACCCTAAGCCGATGCCACCATAGGTTGATGCTTTTTTGAGCTCTTCCGCGATCGACGTGCGAACATCTTTATTGAATCGCAGTTTCAACCCAACCTCTTCGCCAGATCCTCGGCCCTCAGGTGAGTATAGCGTTTCAGCATCTGCAATGTCTTGTTGCCAATCTCTATTGATCAAGAGCCGCTATCTTGGCCCTGGCAATCGGATGACCAGCGGCAGCGGCCTTTCCAAGCCACTCCAAGGCGCGAGCATGGTCAACTTTGGTTCCAAGGCCCTCTAGGTAACAGGTACTGAGCCAATCCATTGCATCGGCATGGCCTTTCTTTGCGGCCATTTCAAGCCATTGGATGCCAATCTCATAGGCGTTTACTTCAAAGAACATCAGCGCGACTTCGTTGTATCCATCGGCAAGGCCACGTTCAACCCTGTCTAATTCCCTCTCCAAATCAGGAGTGCAGGGGATTCGTAGATGGGGCGCCAAGTCAGACAATGCAATCGACAGCTTGCCACCAATCTTTCCACCCCTCCATTCGCTCTCCTCCTGAACTGCGGGCAGGGAGCCCTCATCAATCCACCGATAAAGGGTTCTTGTTGTCTTTCCGGTCAAGAGGCTGGCTGTTGCGGTAGATACGTTCATGCCCACTCCATAAGAAAAATACAAACATCATAGAAAGTTTGTATGTCAACCGTAACCATAGGTGACATTTTTGCACACCCTAACAGGGAACGCTAAATGTCAACCGTAACTACGAATGACATGCCCAGCAAGGACCATGAGCAGTCACTAAATGTCCACCGTAAAGGGGGAGGCACCGAGCGCATAAGCCAAGCAAGGAAGTCTCGAAGATTTGGAATTACTCCTGAAAAACAGGCACCTATAAAGTCTATCTGATTATGGCACGGGACTTGCTTGGGTTAGTTCGTCAGTAAAAGACTGTAGCTATTCTCCCTCACCCTGAAGAAGGAATTGTCCCATGAGTATGAAAGTGCAGCAAATCAAGCGAACCGCACAGAGCGGCTTTACCCTCATTGAACTGATGATTGTCATTGCGATCATTGGGATTTTGGCAGCTATCGCCATCCCGCAGTATGAGAAGTACATTGAGACGTCTAAGGCTGCTGATGTTGCGCAGAATTTCCACGCAGCCGTGAGTGCTGCAACGGCGGCTGTTGCAGCAGCCCAGGCAGGTCAGTATACCAGCCTTGTGAGTGATACGACCGGCGCAAAAGGCGGGGTGCTTAATGGCGCGAACTTGAATCCTGCCGACAATGCAACAGGCAACTATGCCTTTGTAACCACTGCTCAGACAGATGGAAACGTTTATGTTAACGTTAGTCCCAATGCTACTCCGCCAACCGGTTTTGCAGATAACACTACTGCAGTTGTTGGTCCTGGAGTTAAATATGTAGAGATTCAGGTTTCTACAACTGGACTCTCCTCTAAGAGTCTTCAGACCGACATTACAAATAACATAACTGGACAAGGCTTGGTCGGTGGCACGATATGTGCTACTGGAGTATGCACCGTGTATGTGAATGGTAATGGCGGGTTAACTACGACTCAACCGTAAATTTAGGGCTGTGCACCCCCTCGGGGGTGCCCCTTTCAGAAAAAGTTCTGTAAACCATAGAGCTGTTTCACAAAGGTAATCCATGCAATACCAATTGTCTTGGGCCGTGCGAAAAAATCCGCATTGACCCCTTAGGGAAGCTTTGTCTTCGATTTTGGGAAGTGCCGCCGCCAATCGATCCGGTGGTTGCCGACATGGTGAAAGGAGAAAGATCGTGTTCAACGTACAAACCCGCATTCAGCAGTTGCAAAATCGTCGCCGGGAGTTGTTGGATTGTCGTTGCCAGCGCGGTGCGCAGGTAGCAAGTCTGGACCTAGAGTTGGTCAGGGTGCGCAGCGAGTTGTTAGCCCTCTATCAAGTGGCCCACAGCAAACCCGCCGCTCAGCAACGCTTGGCAAGTTGACAGGTACGCGAAAGCCGCCTAATTTCAAAGCTGCCAATACATCAACCTCCTGCTAGGGGTAATGTTGGCAACGCTGCCAGGACACCATACTGGCAGCACCCTCACCCCAACAGCTTTGCCAAGTCTTCTGCTCGAAGATGCGTGTATCGCTTGAGCATCTGCAGTGTTTTGTGGCCGGTGATGGCGGCCACCTGCATGGGATTCAAACCCTTCTCGAACAGCCGACTGGTAGCCTCATGGCGCAGGTCATGAAAGCGCAAGTCCTCGATGCCAGCGCGCTTGCAGGCCCGCGTGAAACTCAAGTGGATAGCCTCATAGGTCGTCCCAAAGACTCGCCCATCGAGGGGACGGGGTAATCCTCTCAAGATTTCCACGGCGGCGCTCGACAGTGGCACCACCCGCGCCGTGCCGTTCTTGGTCATTGGCAGGGTAGCCGTGCGCTTCTTCAAATCCACATGCTTCCAGAGCAGCCCCGGTGTCTGAATAGGCCGCTCGCCGGTCTCTGGGTCCGCCGTGCCCTTTGTCTCTAGCATCTCCCCAGCTCGCATGGCCGTCTCGATGGCAAAGCGGACTACAGGGAGCAACCAAGGATTCCTAGCCTTGCTGCATTCAGCCAGCAAGCGGGCTTCTTCGTCGCCCTGTAACCGCCTATCCCTCGCCTTTGACGGGGACGGCATCTTTATTTGCAGGCATGGGTTGCCCTGGGGGAGAGAGATACCCCATTCCTTTATCGCCAGATTCAGAATCCGGGAGAGCAGAGATAGTTCGTGACGCACTGTTTGCCCTTTGATGCCGGTCGCCAGTCGCGCATCACGGTACTTCGCAATGGCCGATGGCGAGAGGGAAGCAAGAGATCGATTACCAAGGCCCGCAGCGAGGATTGCGGCGGCAGAGCGGACTTGTTGCTGAGATCGTTTGCCCGGCAACACTTCAGCGACATATCTCTCTAATACGTCTGAGACGGTCGTCCGTTCAGCCGTGGTGCGTTCGAGAAAAACCCCGCGCACCATCTCGGACTCTGTGACCTTTGCCCAATCTTCCGCCTCGGCTTTGGTCCGAAAGGTTCGGACCTGTTGAGGATAGCCGCGCTTGCGGATACGAACCTGCCAGCCAATGCGGACACCTTGGTCGTCAAACCTTGGTGAGATGGTTGCCATGCAAGTGCCCCCTGAAAGCCATTGAATCTGTCGGCAGTGTCGCGCCAGTGTCGCGGAAAATCAATCGGGCATGAAAAAAGGCCCTAGACCATTACCTAGAACCTTGATTATATTGGTGCCCCGAACAGGAATCGAACCTGTGACCTACCGCTTAGGAG
>JABEBW010005282.1_pt1 | contig 25278 bp, 29 predicted proteins | sample 7245961 | NCBI WGS metagenome assembly JABEBW01 (sample SAMN14506364, study PRJNA622280) | hot springs metagenome | biome: hot spring [ENVO:00000051]|acidic hot spring [ENVO:00002120]; feature: spring [ENVO:00000027]|sediment [ENVO:00002007]; material: sediment environment [ENVO:01001048]...
CTATTGAATTACCTGGTGATTTAGGTGGTAGAATTGAGAGTGTTTGTTCTCCTGCAGCAGAAAAGTTAGTATTATTGGAAAGTGGTACGATCACAGATGGTTCGTAATAAATATAATTGCCAGTTATGTTTATATTGGGAATAGTGGAATTGTTCACAGCTGCTGGTAAGAAGAAGTAAGTATGAATAAAAGTGTAAATGTACTCTTCATTTCCTATTTGTTTATAATAATTTATTTCAAATATGATTGGGATTTTCTGAGGTGATTTCATTTTCATTAGCAATAAATTCCAAGCATGAGCTATACCGTAAAAGGAGCTGTTAAGATTATACGAAACATATCCAGAAGAGTTAGCAGAAGTTGCCCCCAATGTTGCGTAACTATTGTTAACAATATAGGGGATACCAGTCCCATTTGGCGCAGCATCAACTCCATTAGGTAAAGAAACAAATGCCTGTACTGATGCGTTTATAGGAACAGATTTGGATGAATGGTCAGATTGAAAAGTTAAGTTAGATGGAGGAGCCAATCCATCGATGAAATCTAGGGTTCCATACACATGCGGTCCTGAAGGAGTTCCTCTTTTTTCAGTTAGATTGATTCCATATACAACAGAAGCCCCTACCAAAATCACGATCGCGATTAAGGAAAGAACAGTGTATTTTCTGCTATGCGATCGTAAAATATTTTTCATGATTAAACTATGAATTTTCAATACTTAAATATTTGTATAACATTTATTATATATATTATGTGATGTAATTAATGGTTGATATTCAAGGAAGTCTGGAAGATATTAGAGAAGTATTCACGAAGGTTTTTATTATATGCAGTATGAATTTTCAAGGAATTTCCTTTTCTTTATAAAGCAAATTCTCTTGTTGAATCGTCAAAAAAAGGTAAAGATCTGACGAATATCTCAATAAACAACATCATCGACAAGTCATAAGTATAAAATTCTGACACCACGAAATTGTGCAGATTCTCTGTGAATATGTCCTATAATATGGTATATAAGTACGTGATTTTTTTATTTTATCATTTTCTAAAATTCAATACGAGGTAAAGTGCTAAAGCTTGGGTAATGGGGTGATAAAGACACAAAAGTATAGGGTTATTAGAAAATATTTCAAAAGTTAAAGGAAGAATTTAGAACCAAAACAATCAAAGAGCGAGTAAAGAAACATTGAGAGATGTAAACTGAATTCTTTATTTTTACATACAGTATTGTTAACATGATGGTTATAATAAATAAAGTTGTAAATTCATATTAAAACATTTTCAATAGCCTAACTAGCGAGAGATGACCTAAACTTTTATAAATGATATTATTTTTAAGTTCTGGGTGATTTTTTTGACAAGAAAGGTTGCCATGGTGGCAGGAGGAGTTACACAATTCTCAAAGGCCAGGAAAGACAAAACACAGGAAGAGTTAGTGGCGGAAGCAGCGAGGATGGCCCTTTATGAGAATGATATAAATCTAGATAAGTCAGAAATAGATGGTTCAATAACCGGATACTTCTCGGATCACTTCGAGCAGCAATTGAAATTCGGCGCGATAATAACTGATTACCTGGGTCTAAACCCGAAAAGTCATGTGAGAATCGAAGGTGGCGGAGCTACTGGTGGACTCGCAATAAGGGAAGGATACGCTCAAGTTGCTTCGGGGTTGCTGGACGTAGCGATGGTAATTGGCTTTGAAAAAATGTCAGAGGTCAATACTGCAAAAGGAAACGAATTCATAGCCCTAGCTTCAGATACTGATTTCGATTTTCCGGTTGGAGGATATTATAGCGGATATTATGCTCTGATGGCAAGAAGACACATGGAAGAGTTTGGAACAACAGAAGAACAGATGGCAATGGTAGCCGTAAAGAATAGAAACAACGCACAATACAACAAATTTGCCCAAACAAATCCCAAGATGAATCCGTATGCTATGAAAGATGGCGGTCCAATAAAAGTTGAAGATGTTTTGAAATCACCATACATTGCATATCCTCTAAAGAGACTTGATATATGCCTTATGAGTGATGGAGCAGCTGTAGCAATATTAGCTTCAGAAGAAAAGGCAAAGAAAATAACCGATACTCCTGTATGGATTACCGGAAGTGGTGCAGGGTCAGATGCTATGAGAGCTGGAGATAGACCTAGAGACAAGAAAAGTCTTCCGTTACTTCCGCACGAAAAACCAGAATGGTATAAGAATCTTGATTATCCCGGAGTGCATTCTTTCAGAGCCGGAAGAGAGGCTGCGAGGCAAGCATACAAAATGGCTGGGATAACAAATCCATTGAAGGAAATAGACGTAATAGAGTTACATGATGCATATACCAGCAGCGAAATTCAGACTTATGAAGATCTAGGTCTAGCAAAATATGGGGATGGTGGGAAACTAATACAGGAAGGGCAAACGCTTGTAGATGGAGAAGTTGCGGTGAATCCGTCCGGAGGTTTGATTGGAAATATGCATGCTGTGGGAGCAACTGGTATAATGCAGGCGGTTGAAGTTTTCTGGCAGCTGCAGGGAGTAGCAGGTAAGTTCCACGGCTCAGATAAAACTCAAGTTAAAGGTGCAGAAACTGGTCTTATACATTCCCACGCCGGGACTGGCACATACGTAACTGTGGCTGTGATGAGGAGGTGAAAAAATGACAGAAGTATTTTCAATAGACCCGTTAATTATAAAGAATGATTATTACATTGAATACAGGCATTCCTATGGAAAGACAAGTCCATTCTTTACCAATCTTGCAAAAGGGAAAATAATGGCAACAAGATGTGAGCATTGCAATAAAACATATCTTCCCCCAAGAAACGATTGCCCAGAATGTTTAAGAGAGACGAAATGGGTAGAGATTTCTGGGAAAGGCGTTATTCATACATTCTCTACAATGTATTTTGCGGGGGAAAAATTTCTGAAAGATGTTCCATTTTACCTGGCATACGTTGAGCTTGAAGGCGTAGACACACTTTTCCTTACAAGAATAAAAACAAAGAATCCAGAAAAACTTAGAATAGGAATGAAAATAAAACTAAAAACAGCTAGAGACCCTGAATGGAGGGCTACTGACGTTTGGGCTGAACCAGACGAATGAATTAATATTTATAAAAACCCTCTCCACTTTTTTTACCTAGTTTTCCTGCTTCTACCATTTTTCTCAATATTGGTGCTGCTCTGTATTTAGGATCCTTGAATGATTCATATAAGGTATCCATTATGTTGACAACAGTATCCAGACCAATTAGATCACCCAGTGTTAATGGACCCATTGGGAAGTTGCCACCGAATTTGAGTGCCTTATCTATATCCTCCTTGGATGCAAGACCTTCAGCATACTCAAACGCTCCCTCGTTTACCAGCATCACTATTATTCTGGTAGTTACAAATCCAGGTGAGTCATTGACAACCACATATTCCTTTTTCAAAGTCCTAACGTAATCAATGCTTTTTTGAATTATTTCTTCAGATGTTCTGAGTCCTTTTATAAGTTCAACTAAATTCATTAAAGGCACAGGATTGAAGAAATGAATTCCTATGAACTTTTCCGGCCTCTTCGTTGTAGCGGCAAGTGAAGTTATGCTTATGGAAGAAGTATTAGATGCGAGTATTGCATCATTTTTAAGATAAGGCTCAACTTTTGCATAAATTTCTTTCTTCATGTTTATATTTTCTACAACTGCTTCAATGATGATCTCACAGTCACTGAAATCAGAATAGTTATCAGTGAATTTAATTCTGGAAAGAATAGATTCCTTTTTTTCTGTTATTACCTTTTTCTCTGTCAATTTGTCAATACTTTTTCCTATTGAAACTATAGCCCTGTCGTAAATCTGTTTAGAGACATCAGTAGTTATTACATCATGTCCAGCTGTTGCAGATACTTGTGCAATACCACTCCCCATTATTCCTAATCCAATTACTCCTATTTTCATTTATATCACCTCTATGGCCATTGAATATGCCCCTCCACCACCGTGACATATGGTAGCCAGTCCCCTGCTGAGGTTCATATCTTCCAAAGCACTCAAAAGTGTAACTGTTATTCTTGCTCCAGAAGCCCCTAGAGGATGCCCCATTGCAACGGCTCCACCCCTCACATTAAATTTATCATAATCTGCATTCAGGCCCTGCATAACGGCAATAGATGCAATTGAAAATGCTTCATTGTGCTCAATAAGATCAAAATCGTGGATTCCCATATTCAATTTTTCCATAAGTCTTTTTGAAGATGGGACTGGAGAATATGGAAAATCAAATGGATCCATTGAACTAGTATCAACACCTATTATCTTTGCTCTCTTTGTAAGATTGAATTTTTTAACTGCCTCTTCACTAGCCAGAACAACCGCGGCTGCACCATCAGAAAGTTGTGATGAATTCCCAGCTGTTAGAATACCATCTTTAACAAAAGCTGCAGGAAGTTTTGATAGTTGATCTTTAGAAGTCTCTCTTATACCTTCGTCAAAATCGAGACCATCTATTGGTACTATTTCCTTTTTAAATAGCCCTTTCTTTGTTGCATCCATTGCTCTTCTATAACTCTCATAAGAAAAATCATCTGCCATTTCTCTTGTAATTCCGTGTTTTCTTGCCCATTCATCTGCAATAGCTCCCATATGCTTATGATATTTGAAATCCCAGAGGCCATCACTTATCATAGCGTCAAGTACTGGTCTCGATGGGCTGAGTCTCTTATCTCCCCACCTGAAACTGGAGTCAAGAATGAATGGAGAGTTGCTCATGCTCTCCATTCCTCCAGCGACCATTATATCCCTTTCACCAATTTTTATTGATCTGTAAGCATTTGCTACAGAAAGCATTCCAGATGCGCATACCATGTTGACAGTAGACCCAGATGATTCCACAGGTATACCAGCATTTATGGCTGCTTGCCTGGCAGGATCCTGACCAAGGCCAGCGCTTATAACATTTCCCATAACGACTTCCTGAATTAGCTCCTTCTTAATACCTGCATCTTCAATAGCTCCTCTTATAGCAAAGGTACCTAGGTCTATTGCACTGAAAGATTTTAGAGCCTTTCCGTACTTGCCAATCGGAGTTCTCTTCATTCCTACTATATAAACATCACTCATAAAGACACCCCTTATATGATAACATCTCGGCAGGAAAAACAATATCAAAGGTCAAACTTAGATCATCTATTGCCAAGATTATCAGGAAGAGTATCAATTCATAAAATAAAAGCTTTTGAGATTGAAAAGAGAGATTTATTATCCCAGAAATGATTTGATTTTATGAAATTTCTTGAGCTTGCCACTGTTCTTGACAGGATAGAAAATACTACGAAAAGACTTGAAATGGTCGATATAATTTCTGATTTCCTAACTAGGGCGGACGATGAGATAACGGAAACAGTTTATCTACTACAGGGGAAAGTGGCACCAGATTATGAGGGAATAGAATTAGGGGTAGCAGAGAAAATAGTCATAAAGGTATTATCAACAATAACAGGAATTGGAGAAGGAAAAATAGAATCCGAGCTCCTTAAAATAGGTGATTTGGGGAAAGTTGGAGAAAATCTCATGAAGGACAAGAAGCAGTCAACTCTCTTTTACGAAGAGATGACGATAAAAAAGGTATACAACTCGCTATTGAGAATGGCAAAGGAATCCGGAAGCGGCTCTCAGACACGGAAGATACAGCTTCTACAGGAACTTCTCCAAAATTCTGAACCCATAGAGGCAAGGTACGTTATAAGAATAGTGATAGGAAAGATGAGGATAGGCGTTGCAGATATGACTATAGTAGATGCAATTGCAAAAGCTTTCGGAAGTAAAGGGGATGAGAACGAGGTGGAAAGGGCATATAACATTCATCCAAATCTTGCTGAAATAGCGACTTTAGCTCGCAACATGGGTATTCCCTCACTAAAGATGATGCGTGCTAAGCCAGGTATACCAGTCAGATCAATGCTTGCCGAGAGACTACCCTCACTGGGAGAAATAATTAATAAGATGGGAGGCTCCTGTGCCTTTGAATACAAGTATGATGGGCTCAGGATTCAGGCACATAAGGATGGAGATAAAGTTTTACTATTTTCCAGGAGGCTTGAAAATGTAACTGCTCAGTTTCCAGATATTGTAAAAGAAATAAGGGAAAGAGTAAGTGCAGAGAACGCAATACTTGACGGAGAAGCAGTCCCATTCAACCTCGATACAGGCGAAATGCTCCCTTTTCAAGAAATTTCAAGAAGGAGAGGAAGGAAATTTGATCTGGACGAAACAGCAGAGAGGATACCGGTAGTGCTATTCTTATTTGATATCATCTATTTAAATAATGAAAGTATGATGGACAAGCCATATACTGAAAGGAGAATAAGACTTATAAATAGCATTAAAGAATCTGTAAAACTTAAAATAGGAAAAAGCAAAATTATCTCAGACGTCAAGGAGGCAGAAAATTTCTTTACAGAGGCACTGGAAGCAGGCTGTGAGGGAGTTGTAGCTAAAAACATATCGGAAAAATCTGTTTACAGGGCAGGTGCCAGAGAGTTCTTGTGGATTAAGTACAAGAGAGACTACCAGATGGAAATGGAGGATACTGTTGATCTGGTTATAGTTGGTGCCTTTGGTGGTCAGGGAAAAAGAAGTGGCGGATACGGTGCCCTCCTTATGGCTGTATATGCCAAGGAGGATGGTGTTTTTAGAACTGTATGCAAGCTTGGTTCAGGTTTTACGGATGATCAGCTCAACAATCTTCCAAGAATTATGCGGCCATTTTTGCTAAAGGAGAAGGATAAGAGGGTAGAAAGCATCATAGAGGCTGATTACTGGTTTGAGCCTGCAAAAGTTTTAGAGGTTAAAGGAGCAGAAATAACTATATCACCTACTCATACCTGCTGCTGGAATATTATTAAGGAAGGATCTGGACTTGCAATAAGATTCCCTAGATTTACCGGAAGATGGAGAGAGGATAAGAGCCCGGAAGAGGCTACAAGTGAGGAGGAGATAATAGAGATGTACCATTCTCAAAAAAAGAAAGCTCTGCTGGACAATCCTTAAATTTTTATCTTATCTTTGATTCTCCATTGGATGGTTTCTATCTCTACCAGGATTGGAAGTAAAATTATTGAAAAGCCTGTAATGCTAGCAAGCGGAATACTTGATGAAACTTCTGGTTCAATTATCAGAGCATTGCAATCTGGAGCTGGTATAGCAGTTACAAAATCTATTGGAACGGAAGAAAGAAGGGGTTACGAAACTCCAGTGATATCTGTAATACAGACAGGTTTGCTGAATGCAGTTGGACTTGCTAATCCAGGAATAGATGCATTTCTAGAAGAATTTAGTGAAATTCAATTTAAGGATAAAATAGCAGTTTCAATCTTCGGAAAGGACGAGGAGGAATTCTCATATCTGGCCAAGAGAGTGGAAGAAGCAGGATTTGGGATAGTTGAGCTAAACCTATCATGTCCGCATGTTCAGGGCGTAGGCTCAGAGGTGGGGCAGGATCCAGACCTTGTTGAATCTATAATCAATGAAATAAGAAATAAAACAAATCTTCAGATCTGGTCAAAGCTTACACCTAATGTTACTGATCTGGTGGATATTGCTAAAGCTGCTGCGAAGTCTGATGCATACGTTCTCATAAACACACTCAAAGCTACTGGAGTAGACATATATTCAAGAAGTTTCCTCCTATCAAATAAAATTGGAGGTTATTCAGGTCCTGGAATTAAGCCAGTTGCGTTAAGATCTGTATACGATGTTTATAAAGAGACTGGAAAGGATATAATAGGAGTAGGAGGCATAACAAATTGGTCAGATGCTGTTGAATTCTTCCTAATGGGTGCAAGGGCGATTCAGGTTGGTACAGGAATATATTATGAAGATTATGCTATATTTGAAAAAATAAATAGCGGTATTAAGAAATATTTAGAAGAAGAAGGATTTTCATCTTTAGAAGATATAGTAGGGTTTATGGTGAGAAGATGAATTTCTCTATAGTAGAAGATGTAAAAAATGTTGGAAAAAATATATTCAATATAAAATTTAAATCAAATTTCAATGCTAATCCTGGACAATTTCTCATGATATGGATACCAGGAGTTAAAGAAGTACCGATGTCGATCTCCTCTATAGAAAATGATTATTTCGAAATTACATTCAAAGTTTATGGGGAGGCTACTAGAAAGTTGTCCGAGGTAAAAAGAGGAGACAGAATATTCTACAGAGGGCCTTACGGTAAATCTTATCCGTTTCCATCTGGCAAAACTGCATATATTGCAGGTGGAACGGGACTTGCATCCCTCTCTCCATTGATCGAAAAATACAGAGGTGACGTTTATGTTGGTGCAAGAACAAAGGATGAATTATTCATGATCAGGGATAATTATTTCGTAGCAACGGACGATGGATCTTCGGGATTTAAGGGAACTGTGGTTGATCTTTTCATATCCAAAAATAAGTCATATGATACCATATACGTATGTGGGCCTGAAATGATGATGAAAAGTTTTTATGACAGAGTAAAGAAAATTGAAGATACTAAAATATTCTTTTCATTAGAGAGACTGATGAAATGTGGCATCGGTATCTGTGATAGCTGTTCCATCAACGGATTCAGAGTCTGCAAGGATGGGCCGGTATTCAGTTATGAAGAATTGTCTAAGATGAGTGAATTTGGTGTTAAGAGGAGAACTGAATCGGGGAAGATAGAATTGATGATAAGGTGATGCGTTGAATATTTCAGAGAACTTTTATTATATAGCCTCTTTGCTACTCGTTTTACTTTTATACGCATCTTATGAAGACCTTAAATCGAGAAAAGTCACCACTTTAACATTTCTCGCAATGAATATATTGCTTTTAATATACTACATTTTCATAGATTGGTATATATCTCTTCTCATAATACCAATAATCGCTGAATATTACGTCAAGAAATTCTCTATAGTACCGTATATAATAATAGCGATCCCACTTTTGATGAACCCAACTATTGTAGTTATTTCTATTTCCTATGCTATTCTTCTCATTAAAGTATTATCTGTCTTTATGAAAAGTTTAGGTAAAGGGGACGTAAAGATACTACAGACAATAGCTGTTGCTTTCCCTATATATCCTCATATAAGAACGATATATTCAATTCTACCTCCTGTCATAGTTGTAATGCTTATTGCCTCAATAATAGGTATAGGCTCTGGAATAATGCTATTCATTGAGAATAGAAAAGATAAGGGATTTAAGTGGAAATTCACATCTATACCATTGAACAAGGTAAAAAGAGAATACAAATATTGGATCAAGAAAGACAGGGCAGTTTACAAGATACCGTTCGTTGCATTCATAACTTCTGCCTATGCAATCCTGTTTATCCTTTCATTACTCCAATTGGTCTGAGCCTTGCAACTATCTCTGATATTCCGGCACAGCTTACTGATTTAGCTACTTCATCCACATCCTTGTATGCGTAGGGAACTTCTTCCTGAAGTACATATTTAGTAGCAGCCCTTACGTAAACGCCCTTCTTAGCAAGATCATTTCTTACAGTCTGTTCAGTATAACTTTTTACAGCCTTGCTTCTGCTCATAACTCTTCCAGAGCCATGGCACGTCGAGCCAAATGTTTCAGAAAGACTTTTTTCCGTGCCCACTAATACATAGGAGGCAGTGCCCATAGTTCCTGGTATTATTACAGGATGCCCTGTTTCTCTATATATTCCAGAAATCTCTTCCCTTCCGGCTGGAAAAGATCTAGTAGCTCCCTTCCTATGAACAACAACTTCCATGTTCTTTCCATATATGTTGTGTTTCTCTATCTTTGCTATGTTGTGTGCAACATCATAGACTATGTCCATTCCCGCATCCTCAGCGTTCTGGCCAGTGACTTTCTCAAAACTTTCCCTTATCCAGTGTGTTATAAATTCCCTGTTTGAAAAACCAAAATTTGCTGCTGCTCCCATGGCACCTATATAATTTTCGCCCTCCTTGCTCTTAATAGGGGCAGAGGCAAGCTGCTTATCAGGAACCTTTATTGAATATTTATTCATAGCATCCTCCATAACTTCTATGTAATCTGTAGCAACCTGATGACCAAATCCCCTTGATCCAGTATGTACCATGATTGTAACCTGTCCTTCTTCTTCGATGCCGAATTTCTTTGCCATTTCTTTATTATATATTTTATCAACTACCTGTACCTCCAGGAAATGATTTCCTGCACCGAGTGACCCTAACTGAGAAAAGCCTCTCTCTCTCGCCTTGTTAGAAACCTTGCTTCTATCGGCGAATTTTATTGTTCCACCTTCTTCAATTCTATCCTTATCTCTTTCCCATCCATATCCTTGCTCAACTACAAATTTCACTCCATCAGATAATATGCTTTCAAATTTATCTCTGCCGAGCTTAAGTTTCCCTTCCCGTCCAACCCCCGAAGGGACGTTATCAAATATTGTATCAATTATCTCACGAATCTTTGGTCTGATATCCTTTTCATTGAAATTAGTTCTTATAAGTCTTACACCGCAATTTATATCGTAACCAACTCCCCCTGGTGAAATTATTCCATCATCGAAATCAAAAGCTGCAACGCCACCAATTGGAAAACCATATCCGAGATGTATATCTGGCATTGCTAATGAAGCTTTTATTATTCCAGGCAGAGTTGAAACGTTAATAACCTGTTTCAATGAGTCATCATTTCTTATGCCATCTATAATGCTTTCGTTTGCATATATTATCCCTGGAACTCTCATCCCATACTTTTGATCAACTGGAATCTCATATTTGCAGGTATCTATTTTACGAAGCTCAACCATGACATCTACATAATATTTAAGAAATTAAAAATTTGTTATTTGCTGAAATTTTAGTTTGTGATAAAATTTTAAACAACTAGTGACATATTTAATATTAAACTGGCAACAAGGAAAATATTTTCACAATGTTTTTCAATATGTATTAATTACTATCACAATGAATCTTCAAATATATCAGAAGTTGAGAAAGGAGGGAGATTACGTCCCCAGATTTCTGATAAAGCTCTGGCAAATACGTATCAAGGAGAAATTTGGGCTGGAAGTTGACAGTGATATTGCGGAAGTAATAGTAAAGATAGTCCATGAGAAAAGTACGTGGAAAACATCAAGGGCAGAAAAATACATAAGTGCCCTGTTGAAATCAAAAGGAGAACCTAAAGATCAGGCAGAGAAGGACGCAAGAGAACTTGTTAAGACGATCCTGGAATGAAGAAAAAGGAATTAGAGCTGATTCTTTCCAAAATTGATGGAAATATTCCAAAAAATTCAAAACTTGAACAATACTTCACTCCTGCCAGTTTAGCATCAGAAATACTTTACAGAGCAGCTGGCGAAGGTAATATTACTTTAAAGACTGTTGCAGATCTTGGAACTGGTAATGGAATATTTGCCATAGGGGCATACTTGCTTGGGGCTAAAAAGGTATACGGTATAGATATAGACCCAAAAATGGTATCATTATCGATCAATAATGCAAAGTTAATGAATGCAGACGTAGAATTTTTGAACGTTGATGTAAAGGACTTCAGTGTGAAAGTGGATACAGTAATTATGAATCCGCCGTTTGGAAGCCAGAAAAAAAACTCAGATATTCCCTTTCTGGAAAAAGCGTTGGAAATCTCTAAAAATTTTTATATCTTGTTTAACTACAAAACTAGTGATTTCTTGAAGGAATTCATAGATGGGAGGGGAGAAATAATGTGGGCAGAAGAAACAGAATTCAGAATTCCTCACACCTTTGAATTTCACAAGAAGGAAGTAAAAAGTATAAAGGCAATAATAGCGAAGGTGATGGTATGTCAGTGAAATACGTAGCCCCTGGGCAATACCTAGGAACGGCAGAGGAATATATCCCTGGAGAAGGTACATATGAGGACAACGGCATAATTTATTCGAGCTGTGCTGGAATAATGGAAATAGATGAAAAAAATTTTAAAGTAAAAGTAAAAGGCAAAGAGGGGACATCAATTAATGCAGAAGTGGGCGATGAGATAATAGGAGTTGTAACAGAAATAAATGAGCCTATTGTAGTTGTAATGAGCGAGTTCTTAATAAGAAATGGGAAAACATATGAATACCAGAACAGGACGCTCGTTCATGCGAGCAGAATAATGGGTCATTTTCTTGATCAGGCATCTAGGGTCGTAAAGATCAGGGATGTTGTTAAGGGCAGAATAGTTTCTACAAGGGGAAAAATTGACCTATCTCTTGAGAGGCCAGATGACGGAGTGATATACGCTTTTTGTTCAAGGTGCAGAAAACCATTAGAAAAAGTTAATAACGGTCTTTATTGTAGGTATTGTCAGAGAAATGAAATGCGGAAAATCTCCACAAAATATGGAGAATACCCGTTAAAAGTGGAAAGGTGATGTTATGGATAATAAAATAAGTGTTGAAAAGCTGGACTTGGAAGTAAAACACCTCAGAAGCGAGGTTGAAAATATGAAGGTAATACTGAGAGGTCTTCTTCAGGTAGTCATGGAAAATGATGAGGAAGAAGATTATTACGAATATACATAGGTGATAAGAAATGGCAGTTCCAATGGCAGTAATGCAGAGTATGCTTCAAAAAAATGTTTCTTTGTTATTGAAAGATAATACAACGTTAGAGGGTGTTTTAGAAAGCTATGATGACTATATGAATATAGTTTTATCCGGGACAGAAGAAATAACAGAGAACTCTAAGAGAAAACTGGGGACTGTGATCCTTAGGGGAAATAATGTTGTGAGAATATCTCCAAAATAAAGAATGGTCCTAATGTCGGATAAACAAGATGGGACAGAACAGGAAAAAAATAGGGACATAAGCGACATAATCACTGAAATCTCTAAATTTCTCAACATAGACACAAGTTTAAGTCTGGAAGAGCAACTTGAGAAAATTTTTGAATCAGTGATACTGTACAAAAACCTGGAAGATTTCGTAGCTAATGATAGTCTGGAAAAAAAGAATGAGATATCTTATGAAGTAAAGGAAAAGCTTCTTGATCTTAAGGAAAAAATGCTTGAAAGGAAAGGGGAAATTAGTCAGGAAACACTTACTTCAATAAGGGAGCAAGTGGACAGCATTCTTTCTGAAATAGATGAAAGAGAGAAGACTATAAGGGCAAAGGAAAGAGAAATTGCTGAAAGGGAAAAAAAGGCCACAGAGATGATGAAGTCAGTTGAAGAAGAAAAGAAAAAGTTAATGGAACTTGCTCAGCTTCAGAGGGAAGAATATTTAAGGATTCTTGAAGATGAAACAAAGGCTAAGGAAGATAGCCTAAAGAGTAAGTTGAAGATGCTGGAACTAAAGGAAAAGGAGATAAAGGAGAGACAGAAAAATACGCTGAGGCAGGAGATAGACATTCTTGAGGATCAGCTTAAATCTGAAATACAGGAGAGGAAACTTAAGACAGGTATAAGGAAGCTCGACGATCTTCTTACTGGCGGAATACCTTTTCCTAGTAATATAATGATTTATGGCCCTCCATTTGCAGGCAAGGAGGAGATGATCTATAATATTATAACATCTTCAATTCAAAGGGGATTGCCATCCATTATAGTGACTTTTGATAGGACAAGTGAATCTTTGTTGCAAGGCATGTCTTATTTTTCTCCATTGGTAAATGGTTACCTTGAACTTGACATGCTATATTTCATAGATACTTTTACTAGGACTACCAGAGAAATAACATCGGAATCAAAATCAATTATTTACCTGGATAATCAGACGGACCTTGAAGGCGTCACAAGGGAGCTTAATAGAATATCCAAAGACCTGACCAAAAAGTCAGGAACTGTTATAGTTGCAATATTCGGTTTCTCTACAATCCTTAATTTTCTTGATAAGAGTCAGACTCTCAAATTCCTACAAACTTTCGCAACTGAGAGGAAGGATCAGAACAGTATATCATTTTACACAGTTGAAAAGGGTCTTCACGCAGAGAGTGAAATACAGGCTTTAGCGCATTTCATGGACGGTATTATAGAATTTAAACTGGAAAGCAATAAGAGCTATCTAAGTGTAAAAGGGTTGACGGATGCTATGTCGCGTGATTGGATAGAAATAGATTTTACTAAAAACTCATTCAATCTGAAATCATTCTCCCTTTCAAAGATAAGATGATTGTACTAGGTATTGAATCGACCGCTCACACAGCTTCAGTAGGAATTGTAAAGGGTGGAGAAATAATTGGAGTTAGATCACATACTTTTAAGCCTGACAAGGGTGGAATAAATCCAAAGGAGGCTGCAGATCACCATAGGAAATATTTTCCATTATTATTGAAAGATCTTCTGGATTCTTATGATATAAAAATACAAGAAATTGATAAAGTAGCATTTTCGGTAGGACCTGGTCTTGGTCCATCTCTAAAAATAGGGGCGGCGTTAGGAAGATACATTTCACTCAAATATTCAAAGACCCTTGTTCCCATAAATCACGGCATTGGTCACCTTGAAATAGCAAGAAAATTTTCAGGATTTAAAAATCCTCTTTTCTTATACATATCAGGAGGCAATACCCAGCTTATTTCAAGGGGGAAAGGAAAATATGTTGTGCTTGGAGAAACAATGGACATAGGTGTAGGGAACTTTCTAGACAAGATTGCAAGAGACATGGGAATTCCATTCCCGGGTGCTCCTGTCATAGAAAAGATGGCGTTAAATGGGAAGAAGATTCTTGACTGCCCTTATACCGTAAAAGGAATGGATGTATCCTATTCCGGTTTATACACATTCTTAAAAAACAAACTTGGTAATGAGACAAATGAAGATATTGCGTTTAATGCACAGGAGTATGCATTCACAGCACTTACTGAGATAGTCGAAAGAGGAATGGCGCATTTCGGATTTAATGAATTTACTATAACAGGAGGAGTGGCTCATAATAAAAGGTTAAAGGAAATGCTGGCAGAAATGGCAGAATTAAGAGGCTACAAATACTATTTCCCATCAGAGGAATACCTATCAGACAATGGAGCCATGATAGCACTGGCCGGTTATTTTAGCAATGAAATTGGTAACCTAGATGAAACTATAAACCAGAATGATCGACTTGACAAGAGGAATGCAGAATGGATAGGTAACGCTGAATTTAAATCAAGAGAAATGGTTGGCGGTGAAAGCTTTATCTCTGAAGGAAGAATATTCGGCCTAGACTCAATACTTAAGCAGAGGGCCAGAAGAAAATACAGGTTAAAAGAAATAGACCAGAGAATAAACGTTTCAAGGATGAAGAGGGAGATTAATATTCTAGTTCTCCTCAGAAATCTTGGATTTAATGTTCCCAGACTATATTACGTTGATTTTGAAAATTTTATTATCTACATGGAGTCTCTAAAGGGGAAGAAGCTGAGTTCCATTCTCGATAATAGTAAAATAGGGGACTTAATGATTGAAGTTGGTCGTGTCGTCGGTAAAATGCATCAAAATGGAATCAGTCACGGCGATCTTACTCCAGGTAACATTATTGTCACAAATGAAGGAATTTATTTGATAGACCCTTCAATGGGGGAAATAAACGCAGAAAAGGAAAGCATGGCGGTAGACATTCATTTAATGAAAGAATCGCTCAATAGTCTTGGTCACAAAGATCTTTATAAATATTTTATAAAAGGTTATAATATATTTCCACGAAGTTCAGAAATACTAGCGAATGTTGAAGATATTGAAGGAAGGAGGAGATACGTATGATGCTTGTTACCTCTAACAAAGGAAAGTTTGCCGAATACAATCTTATTTTCAAAGAAAATGGTATAGAACTTGAACATTTTAACCTGAAATATCCTGAAGAACAGCTTGAAAATTTGGAGGATGTTGCAAGGAGATCAGTGTGTTATTTAACCGGGATAATAAAGGAAAAATTCTTCATAGATGATTCGGGTATTTTTATTGATGCCCTCAATGGTTTTCCGGGAGTATATTCATCTTATGTTCAGGCAACCTTAGGGAACAAGGGGATATTGAAATTAATGGATGGTATTGAAAACAGGAGAGCAGTATTCAGAACTTCAATTGCATTCTATGACGGTGAAATACATTTCTTTAACGGGGAAGTAGAGGGGATTATTTCATATATGGAAAGAGGAAATAAAGGATTTGGATATGATCCCATCTTTATACCTAATGGAGAAAGAAGAACATACGCTGAGATGGAAACAGCAGAAAAAAATATGATTTCACATAGAGGCATTGCAACATTAAAATTAATAAATTTCATCAAGAAAAAGGAAATATAAGAGTATAAATTGAGGGTCTATGGAAAAAGGTAAAATTAAGGAGTTCAAAATACCTATATCCTTGATACTATTAGCTATTTCATTATTTGTCAGTACTATTATTGTAGTTTACTGGTTTAGTCTGGCCATTTTACCAACTTCTTTTTCATCATTCATAAGCTACACCGGAAACTGGGTCTATTACATTTTTGCGTTATCAATAGTAGGTGACGGTTACTTCATTTACTTATTCTTTTCGACAATAAATGCTAGGAGAAAATTTGAGGAGTTGATGAATACTGACAGCAAAGCAGCATTTGTCAAAAATATAAGAGACCTGGAAATAGAGGCTAGAAAACTTGGGCCATCCTTCAAGAAAAGACTGAATGATAAAAAAGAGCAGTTAAAAATTAAATTTTAAATTTCTTCAACAATATTTTTTATGAACTGGGGTAAGTACTGAGACCCTAGATAAACATCCTTGTTAATATATTTACCAACGTACTCCCTTTTCATTTCAAATTCGGTATCAGAGGCCATAACATATGACCATAATCCGGAGGGATAAGTTGGCATAAATGAAACGTATGGCTTTATGAATCTGAAATATGGTTTCATACCCTTTATAGCTTTTTTTATGTACTCTGGATTCATAAATGGAGAACCAGACTGGGTTGCTATTATCCCGCCATTCTCAAGGCTATCTTTCACTTTCATATAAAACACATCCGAGAACAATGATGCAGCAAATCCTACCGGATCAGTTGAATCTACAAGTATAATATCATACTTAATACCCTTCCCTACGAAATCAAAAGCATCTTGATTATAAACGTTGAGTCTCTTATCTTTAAAGGATACTGATGTCTGAGGCAGATACTCCTTTGCAGCTTTAATTACCTCCTCATCTATTTCTACCAGATCCACCCTTTCCACATCATACCTTAACACTTCTCTTGCTATCCCTCCATCTCCACCACCTATAATCAATATTTTCTTGGGATTAGAATGGGACATCATCGCAGGATGGGCAAGCATCTCCTGGTACATGAACTCGTCTTTATATGTTACCATGAAACATCCATCCAAAACCATAATTCTGCCGAAGAATTCGGTATCGAATATATCTATCCTCTGGTACTTTGATTCCTTTGTATATATATGATTCTTAACTCTTACGCTAAATTTAACATCCTCATTTTGAAGTTCTGAAAACCAGTGTTCGATCTTCATAGATTGAGATAAAAATGTCTCACTTAATTCTTTTCACACATAAAATTATTTCTTAAATACATTTATAAAAAATGGATTGATATCGGTACACCCATTGAGGTGAAAAAATGGCGGAAGAACTAAACCCGTTTAAAATCGCCCAGAAGCAACTGGACGAGGCTGCTGAAATAATGAAACTAGACCCTCAAGCTCACGAAATATTGAGGGAGCCAATGGAAATTTTGGAGGTCCAAATCCCCGTTAAGATGGATGATGGTACAACTAAGGTTTTTAAAGGATTCAGGGTCCATTATAATAATGCAAGGGGCCCGATGAAAGGTGGTATAAGATATCATCCTCAGGAAACATTAGATACTGTTAAAGCCCTCTCTGCATGGATGACCTGGAAGACAGCCCTTGCGAATATCCCATACGGTGGTGCAAAGGGAGGAATCATATGTGATCCAGAGAAATTAAGTAAGGGAGAGTTAGAAAGGTTATCAAGGGGATATATAAGGGCAATATACAAATTCGTTGGACCCGATATTGATATTCCTGCTCCCGATGTTTTCACAACACCTCAGATAATGTCCTGGATGTTGGATGAATATGAGAAAATAGTTGGTCACAGTGCTCCTGGCATGATTACAGGAAAACCGTTAGAATTAAATGGTTCCCTTGGAAGAACTGAGGCAACTGGACGCGGTGGAATGTTTGTACTGAGGGAAGCTGCAAAGAAAGTAAAACTGGATCTAAGCAAAGCTACGATAGCTATTCAGGGTCATGGAAATGTTGGTCAGTATGCTCATAAGCTTGCAATCGAGATGTTTGGTGCAAAGGTTGTTGCCGTAAGCGACGTATATGGTGCAATATACAATGAAAAAGGAATTGATTACAATGAATTAATGGCATATAAACAGAAAACAGGGACTGTAACAAAATTCCCAGGTGCAAAGAGTATTACAAATGAGGAACTCCTCGAGCTTAACGTTGACGTCCTTATTCCAGCTGCAGTAGAGAACCAGATAACATCAAAGAACGCTGACAAAATCAAGGCCAAGATAGTTTTGGAACTGGCTAATGGACCAACAACTCCAGAAGCAGATACAATACTCTACAAGAAAGGAATACTTGACGTGCCAGATTTCCTGTCAAATTCAGGTGGGGTTATAGTATCCTATTTTGAGTGGGTACAGAACATAAACGGATACTACTGGTCTTTGGACGAAGTTAACAGCAGATTAGATACCAAGATGTCTGAGAGTTTCTGGGATACAATTAACACAGCAGAAAAATACAAGACATTACCCAGAATGGGTGCATACATCCTTGCGGTCGACAGAGTCGCTAAAGCCATGAAGGCTCGCGGCTGGTATTGAATTTATTTAATAATCTTTAATAATAAATGGAGTCTGAGGAAAGAATTGAGGAATTGTCCTAAGAAAGAAAATAACATCCTCTAACCTCATTCTCCTTTAATTAATGTTCAATAATCAAGAATTTTATAGAATCCTAATGATCTTTCAACCAATTTGAAAAAATAATCAGTTAATTATTTTCAGGTTCGTAAATACAAGTTTTTAAAGCAAATAGATTTAGGTCATATTTTATTCATCAGTAAAGCTATTATCTTGTTATGTTCTCATGAAAAGCATATCGAAACAGAATTGATAAAATAAGAGCAATAAGATACTAGAAAGGTGGCTTATTTAATACTGATAAAAAGGTAAAAAATAATTTGGATGGGCTCTCACTATCTGAGCAAATAGACAAAATTATAATAGATATAGCTGCTTGGCGCGCCGAAACATTAGAGAAAATTCGATGCGTAATAAAAGAAACCGATAAATCGGTAATAGAAGTAAATTGAAAAAGTACTCAAGACCAGAAGGTGTTCTGGTCTGGACCAAGAATAGAATAATATGTGTAGCGGATGTTCTTAAGGATGCAGTTAAGCTAACTTTCCTGAAAGGTGTTCAAATTGATGATCCATCGAATGTTTTTAACACGAGACTTAATAGTAAAACAGTTCGTGCTGTGGATTACCATAAGAATGATACTATTGTTGAATCTACTTTAGTTGCATTCGTCATGGTTCCAATCAGATTAAATGTTATAAAAAATAACTCTGGGAAACCATATAGGAGAAATTTTATTAAATGAATTTTTTAGAAAAATCATTTCAGTAAAATGAATTTTCATAACTTTTCTATGATCTAAAGCCCATGACCGCCATCATCAAAAATTCATTTTTTCATTTTTTTCATTTTTCTGAGTAGGCTTAAAAGTTAAAATACTAAAAAATATGTTTCTATTTTATGTTTAAAGTTAAGGGAAATCATGTATATCTGCTAGAAATGGAACATTTTGATACTGTAATGATAGAAGATTTTGTAAGCGTTTTTGGGAAAACTCTTCTATTACTTGGAGATGGAGTTTTCATCGATGTCTATTCATTGAAGAAAAAATTTGGTGATGATATTTACATACAGAGAGTTCTAAATATGTATCAAATGCAAAAAACAGTACTTGAGGATATATATGAAGATAGTTTCTCCATATTTTTGGTACTCAGATTGTCTGAAGTAAAGGATTGGAAAGAAAGCATATTATTGAACATATCAAAAGCAATGGAAGGTTTATCTAAATTATCCGGAAAACCAAATATATTCTATCTAGTAGAGGATGAAGAATTTGTACCATTTTCTATTAGAAATGCCTTCCGGTACAGGATTCTGGAGGTGTCAGAGAAATGGGCCGAAATACCCCAAGTCTTAGAATGGAGATAGATAGAATAATTGAAGAGATAAGGAAGATGGAAAAGGTAATGAGAAGGGATGATATAGAATTACTGGAATCTATAATAAAAAAGGGGAAAATTCACACTCCAGAATCATCTTATGCCGCTTTAGATCCTGAATTTTCATTTATTATATCGGTTCTTATCGAGATTTTGAAAGATAAAAAATGATAATTGATGCATGGGGCAGAGATAACATTTACACTATTGACGAGAAAAAGATGATAAAGAGATGGAATTATTTACACGAAATATACGTAAGTGGTGATTCTCTTTTCAGAGTAGTTGACGAGATAGGCTCACTCCCATGGGTAAAATGGCACTATGACTCGAGAAGCGATGTTTATTCAGAGAAGAAAGTTCTTGCGATTGAAATACCACCCAGCCGTATAGAGGAGATGATTACTGCAATAGAGCAAATAGGCAATAATAGAGATTATGAAATATACAATGCAGATATAAACATAATACAATCTTTCATGGTAAAAAATAGGTTGAACTTTTTTGATAACGATAATGAAGAAATGAATAAAGATTTTCAAATTCCAGATTTGAACATACTTTACATAAAATTTATAGACAGTTTAAAGGAGATAGAGATAAACGATGAAATTTTTAACAATGTTGATGCTGCCATTGATTTTTTCTTTTCTAATCTTGAGAATGCGAACATTGTTATTTCCAAGGATGGCGATATATATTTTCCAATTTTTTTCAAAATCGCAAAATACAATGGTTACAGTATGAATACAGCTATAACCAGAGATAGAACATTTAATTCATATGGAAGAGTACATCACAGAAGAAATGGTTTCATTATTAAAGGAGTTCCACACATTGATGCAGGCTCTTCATTCATGTACAGTGAAGGTGGATTAGAAGGTGTAGTAACAATTTCAAGATTGACATCTCTCCCAATATTTCAAGCTTCAAGAATAACCCCTGGAACTGCTGTTTCTTCATATGAAATAAAGAAAGCCCTTCAGAAGAATATAATGATACCTCTTTACAAGGGCGACCATGAGGAAATTAAAAGCATTGATCAGTTCATAGAATCAGATAAAGGTGGTTTAATATTACAACCAAATCCAGGAATATACGAAGGAGTATATGAGATAGATTTCAGCTCAATGTATCCGTCAATAATAGTAAATTACAATCTGTCTATGGAAACTATAAATGTAAAATGTAGAAATTACGAGCTTTTGCAGAATCTAAATTATAGAATATGCAAAGATAAGAGAGGAATACTATCTGAGATATTATCTGATTTATTAGACTTAAGGTTGTACTATAAAAGCAGGAAAAAGGAAGATAATAGATTCGCTTTGCGTGACAAAGTCCTAAAATGGTTACTTTTAACATCGTTTGGATACACAGGTTATAAAAATGCGAAATTTGGGAAAATAGAAGTGCATGAAGCTATAACATCAATTGGAAGGAATATTCTTGCAGAAAGTTTTCGAATAGCGCAGGAAGAGGGATTCGAAATTATTCATGGTATAGTAGACTCCCTATGGCTGAAAGGAGACGGAAATATAAAAAGAACTATGGAAAGGATAGAATCATTCAGCAAACTTAAGATATCTCTTGAAGGTTATTATAAATGGATAGTTTTTTTGCCATCAAGGGAGGGCGATGGTGCAATAAATAGATATTTCGGCCTTATGAGTAATGGTGAATTTAAGGTGAGAGGAATAGAATTAAGGAGAAGTGATTTTCCTCGAATATGTAAAATGATGCAAGAAGAAATACTAGAATTATACTCAAAGGTAAACTCCATCTCAGAATTTAGATTAATTTATAAGGAAGCATCAGAAATATATGAAAAATATAAAGAAAATATAATTTCTGGTCATATAGCTGATGATGACCTTATGATGTCGTTTGTAATGACGCGATTTCCAGAATATTACTCAGTAAACAATATCAGAAAAAGTGCATCTCAGAAATCATCATCAAAGATGCCTGGGGACAAGGTGGATTTCTTTGTGATAGATGGAAAGAGGAAAATTGTAAATGTGGATAACCTTGAAGAAAAATATGATAAATCATTTTATCTGAAAAAATTGGAACTTGCTTGGGAAAGTATATCCTATCCCTTAAGATATGCTGGTCTAATATATCAAAAAGTTATTGAGGACTATGATTGAAATAAAGAACATAACGATAGACGGGAAGGTTTACCAGGGCGTAAAAATAGAAATGGACCCAGCTCCTCTAGTAATGATAAAAGGGGAGAAAGGATTTCTAATGTGCGGCTACCTAAATATGGAAGCTGCTGACAAGTTAGGCGCTGTCTGTGCATCAACATCTGGTGTAAAAACATTTGAAGATCTCTTAAGCAAGAATGTAACGAAAGTTAGTCAAAAGGCTAGGGAAATTGGGATAAAGGAAGGAATGAGTGGATCAGACGTACTCAAAATGCTATGAATAAAGCTCATAAACAATTAAATATGCCCCTTTCTTCTTTTCTATTATCTCATTTTCATCAGACTCTGGCAACGCAGAACCTATATTTTTCCCTCTAAGGTCTTTTATTACTACTGGAAATCCTTTCTTTATCTGTCCTTCAATACTACTGATCCCTGCCGCATAAAGCTTTGCCTTATTCTTTATCTTCTGGACAGCACCATCATCTATCACTATTGATGGAAAATTGTTAGAAAGCATAATTCTTAAGGTTGGTAACCATTTATCCTGGAATTTTATAAGAACTGGCACTTTATCGATATATATTATATCTACATCATTCTCCTCCATTTCAACCGTTTTAGAATCTGACGGAATGCCATATTTTTGCAACAAATCAAGAAATTCCTTGGAATCTCGTTTAGATAGAAAGTGTCTTTTCATGGGTTAATAATATATATCATTTTTTTAATCTTTTGGTACAATCCTGATTACTGTTACTATTGTAATCTCTAAAATCCATTAGTGATAAACTAAAATACTTACTAAAAAATCACAGAAAGTTAAATATCTTGGATAAGCAATCTATTAACATCATAAGGGTGTTGCACATTCAAGAATTTTCTTTTCTGACTGTGCTAATAATTTAAGTTTTACAAGAATCTCTTTAGAATTTTTGAGATAGTCTGTTGAGGAAAGGTGTATTATTTCTCTCCTTATAGCCTGAATAATCAGTTCCCTTGCATATTTAATTGATTCACGAAGATCGGAATTTTCTGGTATCTTAGAGAATAGAATTATATAGGGAAAATGATCCGCAAATATGTTTTTATCAATCTCGTGATATGAATCTAGAGGTGTAGCAAATTCAACGGAATTTGATTTAATGATTAGACATAAAGAATCTGAGCAGTTGCTTCTATTCTTTTGGTTGTAATTTAGGTTCATATCAAAAGACAAAATATCTCACCTTTCCGTTATTATGCTATAGATTTTGATTGTTAGGTATCATAAATATTTTTCGTACCTTGTGATATTTAACCCATTTTGAGATAAATGGAGAATTCAATTAGTGTTTGACTCCTGCCATTTCATCTCTTTTTTCTGTACATATCCATTTCATTCCTCTTTATTCTTGCCATCTCTATCTTCCTTTCCCTGATATTGAATGATTACTCAGGATTCCCTCTATAATATTGTACTGGAGTTAGATAGTTTAGAGAAGAGTGCATCCTCTAGTTGTTATACCAGTGGATAATCCTGGATATCTCTTTATGAGCATCATGATAGTCCGTCATTATTAGAGAATATAGCTCCCTCATCGTTTTCTTTGCCATTTCAACTATACCCTTCTATTCTGGTGTATGAGGATGTATCTTCCTGTGAATCAAACCGTTGTTCTTAATACGATCTTAAAGTCTAAGGACAGGAAAGCAGGTCCGTTGTCAGACTGTATTTCTTTCAGGGTTAGAGAGTCTCTCCTAACATTTTCTATTGTATTATAAGCTTCAATGCTTACTGATTCTGAATCCATAGATGTTATCAGAGAGTGATATTTTATGCAAATTGAATATTCATCTATGAAAATTATGAGATAGAAGAATCTGTTTTTTATCTTCTTTTAACTACCTGCCATCTCTCATCCGGATGATTAGCTCTTTCCTGTTTTGAGGATTCCTAAGTCTGTCTCTTCCACGTTGTTATCAAATAGTATTTCTTGTGTATTTTATAGACTTCAGAGGGTGAAAGATAAGATTTGTTCAATCATAGAGTATGCTAGAAGACGGAAGCTCATTTGTGGATGACTGTATCTATACTGAAGTTCCTACAGCTCTTCATCCTTAAATTCAAATGGATTGAACCTCTTGTCTATTATGATTTGAGCATTTAGAGACCTGGAGTGTCATAACATGGATATCCCCAGTATAAGGAGTATCCTTGATGCTGGGAATGAAGACCTTGGAGGAGTAATCATCATTTTTTTATGCAAGTCATAGAATAGTGAGGTTATATTATTCACCTGTAGTTCCAAATCTTTTTTTGAGTTGAAGATTTTCAGTCGTGATTTCGGCTATTGTATCCTTGAGCATTGCATTCTATTGCAGAAGCACATCGTTCCTATTCTTAATTAAAGATTTCTTTCTACCTTTGCTCTCTACAAAAATGGAAGCGAAATTCTTCAGAAGTATGTATTGGCTAAGCAATCTATTAATATCATAAGGGTGTTGCACATTCTAGAATTTTCTTTTCTGACTGTGCTAATAACTTAAGTTTTACACGAATCTCTTTAGAATTTTTCAGACTATTTATTGAAGAGAGGTGTATTGTTTCTTTCCGTATAGCCTGAATAATTAGTTTCCGTGCATATTTAATGGATTCACGAAGATCGGAATTTTCTGGTATTTTTGAGAACAGGATTAGGTACGGAAGATGGTCCAAATAAATGTTTTTATCGATTTCGTGATATGACTCCGATGATGTAGCGAATGTGACAGAATTCAATTTAATGATTAGACAGATAGAATCTTTACCACCGATTCTATTCCTCTGATTGTAATTTAAATTCATATCAGACGACAACATATTTCACCTCTCTTTTATTGTGCCATATATTTCCAATTTTAGATATAATGAATATTTTCGTATCTAAA
>JABEBW010004806.1_pt1 | contig 25239 bp, 22 predicted proteins | sample 7245961 | NCBI WGS metagenome assembly JABEBW01 (sample SAMN14506364, study PRJNA622280) | hot springs metagenome | biome: hot spring [ENVO:00000051]|acidic hot spring [ENVO:00002120]; feature: spring [ENVO:00000027]|sediment [ENVO:00002007]; material: sediment environment [ENVO:01001048]...
CTTTTATTAACCTTGAATACCACTTTTCATCAACTTTATTGTTATATCTCTGAGCTGGAACTGATCCAGTGCGCCTGTTAACTGCCGCATTGTTGTAGAAATCCAGGTAGATTTCAATGCACCTGTCTATTTCATGCATGTCAGTGCTATCGCCAAGCCTGTGCCTGAGGAACCTCTTCAATCCCTTCTGCATATTGGACAGCTTGCCCATGGTCTGTGGATGATGGACAGAAGTCCATATGTGAGCTCCAGTAATGTTATCTTCACAGTAATGCCTCATGTTGCTGTTCTTCCTTGAAAACTGTGAACCATTATCAGTTATCAGGTTCTCATATTTATCTGGATGCAGCTTCTTCATTGCATTAGTGACCTTTTCATTAGTTATCATGCTTGTTGCCCATCCCATCCTTGAATAGCCCATTGGCACACCGTTGAAGGTTGTTATATCAGCCTGAATCAATTCATCCGGGCGACTCATTTCAAAGTTACTGTACTGAGTTTGTATTCTCTTTTCAGCTTCTACAAGGCCATTTCTTGCAAGCACATTATAACACGTTGTATCGCTAACTGGCTTTCTATTCTCAATCTTCAGCGCCTGGTTGACAATTATCGCTATCCTGTCTGCCCCAAATCCAGTTTTCCTTCAACTATCATCTTCTCTATATCTTCAGGGATCCTGTTAGGTAAATTCTTTGGCTTGTTGATTTCTTCCTTAATCCATCTATTCCCTCCTCTTTGAACCAATCCTCTTAATTTGCCTCACGCTTAACCCAAGCATTTCCGCAGCCTCCTTCCTTGTTATCCTGATTGGCTCTGCCAGAGTCCTTGCTATTGCAAAGTACCTCTGTTTCACGTACTCCTCCTCATCCTTTATTAACTGGATGTGCTCTTCTTCTAAATCTCCTCGCATGATGGTTATCATATCTTATTACCTCCATGCGTCGGGGGGTGACATATGTCCTTTGGTATACCACAGACAGTATCGCGCTTGCAATAAAAATGTTTATAAGAAACGACGTCATATTAAATTGCGAAAATGACTTCCTATGATGTTTTGGAAACCGTTGTGAATAAATTAAATGCAAATCAATCCCTTAAGGATGAAATGAAACAGTTTGCAAGTAAAACATTTCAGTTCAAGCCAAATAACGGCTCTGAATACTATGTTAGCTTCAATTCAGACGGCTCAGCCCAGATCTTCCAGGGAAGCGCCCAAAAGGCTGATACTGTTATATCAGCAGATGAGCAGGTTCTCAGCGACGTCATAACCGGCAAGACGGATGCTGTCAGGGCATTCTTCATGGGCAAGCTCAAGGTTTCAGGTGACGTTTTCCTTTCACAGAAGCTGGTATCAGTTGTGAAGAAGGCCACACAGTGATTTAAATGAAGATAGAAAAAGTGGCAGTAGTGGGAGCAGGCGAAATGGGCCATGGCATAGCTGAGCTCTTTGCCATGAGCGGATATTCTGTCAGCCTGATAGATGTTAGCCAGGACGCCCTTGATAGAGCCCTTCAGGCAATGATGGATAGCCTCCAGAGGTTTGTAAAAAAGGGAAGCATGACTGAAGACACAGCCCACGGAATAGTGTCCTCCATAAAGACATTTACAAAGATAGAGGAAGGCGTAAGCGACGCTGATTTAATAATAGAAGCGGTGCCTGAGAAAATTGAAATAAAGGAGGCAGTGTTCAGCCAGATAAGCGCACATGCAAGGACAGATGCCATAATTGGTTCTAATACTTCAAACATAAGGATAACCGAGCTTTCAAAGGGCGTTACAAACCCCTCCAGGTTCCTTGGGGTGCACTTTTTTAACCCTCCAATTGTGATGAAGCTAGTTGAGGTAATAAAGGGTGAAAGCACAAGCGATGACACGGTTGATACAATATATGAATTGATAAAGGGCCTGGGAAAGGTGCCGGTCAAAGTCAAAAAGGACGTTGCGGGATTTATCGTAAACCGCATATCAGCCCCTGAATTGCTTTACTTTTGCCTGGTGCTTGACAGGGGCATTGCCAGGCCAGAAGAAGTTGACCTTTTTGCCAGGTCTCAGGGGTTGCCAATGGGGCCTTATGAGCTCATGGATTTTGTTGGGCTTGATGTGGTTTACGATTCAATGGTATATTACTCCAGTGAAATTTCTCAGGACTATGGGAAGTGCAGCACAATCAAAAGGATGGTGGAAAGCGGCCTGATTGGAAGAAAAACAGGCAGGGGATTTTACGAGTGGAAATCTGGAAAGGCGGTCATAGGCTCAGCAGCGCCAACTGATAAGGTGACCCTCATGGACGTGATGCTGCTTGAAGTAAATGAAGCTGTAAAGCTGATAGAGATGGGGGTAGCTTCCCCTGATGATATAGAGACAGCCGTTAAGCTGGGCCTGAACAGGCCTTTCGGGCCTATATCAGTTGCCAAGAGCCTCACAAGCGCTGAGGCGAGGGAAAGGCTTGAACAACTTTCAAAGGAATTTCAGTGCAGCGTCTTTGAGCCAGCTGCCAGCATAAAGGAGGGAAAGCTGAGGGATGCAATAGAGGGCAAGCTTCAGCCAGCCGCTCCTCAGGCCCCAGTTCAGCAGCAGGCAGCTCAGCAGGCAGGGGAATACAAGTCAATAATGGTGGAAAAGGTTGCAGACAGGATAGTCAGAATAAGCCTGAACAGGCCAAAGTTAAATCTGATCAGCCTGGATGTAATAGATGAGCTTGACATGGCAATAGATGAGCTTTGGAACGACAGGGAAACGTTTGTGGTGCTGATAAGCGGCACAGGGGCAAACTTTTCAGCCGGCGCTGATCTGAGCGCGTACTTTGCAAATTCAATATCGTTTATGGAATTCTCAAGGAAGGGAGAACGGGTTTTCCGCAAGTTAACTGAGATCCCGAAAATAGTAATTGCTTCTTTAAAGGGATACGTTCTTGGAGGAGGATTTGAGCTGTCCCTTGCCTGCGACATCAGGGTTTCAGCGAGCAATTCCGTGATTGGGTTCCCCGAAGTGACACTCGGGCTGGTCCCTGGATGGGGAGGCACGCAGAGGTTAACCAGGCTTGCAGGAGCTTCAAGGGCAATGCGCCTGATACTTACAGGCGAAAGGATCAGCGGGAAAGACGCATACGATATGGGACTGGTGGCAAAGCTATTTGACGGGGACGTGGACGCTGAGGCCCTTAAGTACGCTCAGGAAATAGCATCGGCGTCAGCCCCAATTGCAGCTGCCCTGGCAAAGGGATTGATCAATAAGGCCGCTGAAGTTCCAGAAGACGTTGGGCTTGATATGGAGTCAACCGCAATGGGCATATTGTATTCAACTGATGATTTGAAGGAAGGCGTGTCAGCGCTGCTTTCAAAGAGAAAGCCAGTTTACAAGGGAAAGTGAAACAATTTGGAAGCATATTTAGTTGATTATTTGAGATCGCCATTTTCCAGGTCAAGGCCCAAGGAACCTGAAAAGGACGTTTACAATTCTCTGAGGATGGATGAGGTCCTAGCATCCCTCATCAAATCAGTGGTACAGAGGAACAGGGTGGATCCAATGGACATTGGGGACGTTATAACTGGCTGCGCACTGCAGGTATCTGAAAACTGGCTGTACGGTGGAAGGCACCCGGTTCTCCTTGCTGGACTGCCAGTGGATGTGCCAGGAATGGCAATTGACAGGGCATGTTCTTCTTCCCTTGCCGCAATGATTACAGGGGCCATGGAGATAGATACCGGGAACTCCGGAATAGTGCTTGCGGGGGGAATTGAGCACATGACGCACGTTCCTCTTGCTGATAATCCCCATGTAACCCCAAATTACAGGCTGCTTGTGAGGCCAGAATATATGAAATACGACATGAACGTTGGATATGTGATGGGGCTAACTGCTGAAAAGCTGGCAGAGGTTAGTGGCATAAGCAAGGAAGACATGGATCAGTGGTCGTACAGGAGCCACAGGCTTGCAGCTGGCTCATTTGAATGGCTTTCAGGCGAGCTAATGCCAGTGACCGCTGAGTATCAGGGTAAAACCGTAACAATTGACAGGGATCAGAGCATAAGGCCAGACACTACAATTGAGCAGATAAGGGGCCTTCCCCCGTCATTTAAGCAGGGCGGAGTGATAACTGCAGGAAATTCATCGCCACTTAATGCGGGCGCTTCGCTGGTTATGCTGGCTTCTGAAAAAATGGTTGAAAAGTACGGGTTAAAGCCGCTTGCGAAGGTTAAATCAGCAGGCTGGGCTGGGGTTGAACCCGATCTCATGGGAAAGGGGCCGGTGCCCGCAAGCAAAAGGGCCCTTGAAAGGGCAGGGCTCAAGGTTGAGGACATAGACTACTGGGAGATCAATGAAGCATTTGCGATAGTTACCCTGTATGCGATAAGGGAGCTTGGCATTGATCCAGACAGGGTAAACGTTCATGGAGGGGCAATAGCCATAGGCCATCCGCTGGGCGCAACCGGAGCCAGAATTGCTGGAACCCTTGCCAGAATTTTAAATGAAAAGGGAGGAAAATATGGGGTAGCCACGCTGTGCGTTGGTGGCGGCCAGGGCTACTCGGTTGTGCTAGAGAGGGTTGAATGAGCTTGGACTTCAGCTTGCCAGAAGACGCTGAAGAGGTCAGGCAGAAGGCAATAAAGTTTGCAAAGGAGGAATTTAGCGAGGATCTTGCCTCAAAACACGACGCTGAAGAGCTTTACCCGCAGGAGCTGAGGAAAAAGGCATTTGAAGCCGGGCTTGTGAGGATAGACAATCCATGGGGCATGCTGCTGACAATGGAGGAGTTCTGCAGGGTGGATCCAGGCCTTGGCATTTCAGTTCTTGCATCGGTTTTCGGTTCAGAGCTCCTCCTGCTTTACGGCACCGATGAGCAAAAGCAAAAATACCTGGAGCCAGTTTTGAACGGAAGCAAGGTGAGCGCAGTTGCCGTCACTGAACCGGGGGCGGGAAGCGATGTGGCAGGCATAGCCAGTAAAATGGATCAGGAACCAGATGGCAGCTTTCTGCTGAACGGCCAGAAGATGTTCATCACCAATGGAACGATAACTGATTTCTATTATGTGCTTGCAAGGACTTCGCCCCCGCCTTCAAAGGAAAAGCGCCATCATGGAATGAGCGTGGCTATCGTTGAAAAGTCATGGCCAGGGGTATCAGTTAACAAGCTAAAGGGGAAGCTAGGAATGAGGGCAACTGACACCGCTGAAATTAAGTTTGAAAATGTAAGGGTCCCAAGGGAAAACATACTTGGGGAGGTTGGAAAGGGATTTTACTATATAATGACGTTCTTCAACATAAGCAGGGTCTATGTTGCAGCTCAATCTGTTGGAATAGCTCAGGGCGCCCTTGATGAGCTGCTCAGCTATATCAGGGATACGGGATCAAATGAGGAGAGCATGCAGTTTATGCTGGCAGAATCAGCATCAAAGATCGAGGCAGCGAGGTTGCTGACCTATAAGGCCGCATCCCTTGTCTTTCAATTTAATCCTGATCCGGCCCTGACAAGCATGGCGAAGTACTTTTCAGCGGAAGTTGCAAATCTTGTGACTGAAAGCGCGCTGGAATACATGGGACAGAGGGGCCTTCTCACCAAGCTTGAAAGGTATTACAGGGATTCAAAGATAACTGAGATATGGGAGGGCACAAGTGAAATTGAAAAGCTAGTCATTGCCCGTACCCTTGTAAAAAGGGCAATGCAGGGTGATCAAATTGCTAAGTGAAGAGAAGCAGCTTTTAAAGCAGGTTGTTGAGGAGTTTTCTCAAAAGGAGATAGATCCTGTAGCGCTAAAGATGGAACGGGAAGGGATAACCCGGGAAGTGCTTGAGAGCCTTGCCCAAAAGGGGTTTCTGGGAGCGCTTGCACCAGTGGAGCAGGGAGGAGCCGGGCTTGATGAAGCTGGTTATGTGGTGCTTCTTAATGTGCTTGCAAAGCATTCACCGTCAGTGGCAATGTATGTTTTCATACAGAATTCACTTTTCATAAGCCCAGTATTGAAGCACGGAAAAAAGGAGACCGTTCAGGAAACGATTCCAGATATAGCTTCAGGCAAAGCATCAGGAGCCTTAGCAAATTACATGTTAAATGGAGGCAAAGTGCAGATGGACGGGTCAGCGGTGAGCGGGTTGGTTGAGCTTGTGCCGAATTCCAGCGCGCAAAAGTTCATTGTGCTTGCAAAGTCAGGAAATGGCAGCAGGCTGGTTCTCCTTGATGATGGCTTCAGCATTGTAAGCGATAGGAGGAAGCTCGGGTTCAGAGGATTGAGGTTCTCCTCAGTTGCATTTAATGCAAGCAATGTGAAAGAAATACTTGTAGATGGAGAAGCTGAAATGGAGGTTCAGAGCATTTACAATAGTTCTTCGTCTGGCATTTCAGCAATTGCGCTGGGCATTGGTGAGGCTTCCATTGACATGGCGGTGAACTATGCCAGGGAGAGGCAGGCATTTGAATCTCATCTTATTGAATTCCAGCCCATAGCATTTCAAATAGCAAGAATGCTGTCTGAATTTAATGTATATGAAAGGTACCTCTACAGCATATCAAGCGTCACTGAGGGAATGATGCTGAAGGAAATTGCCCTTGAGTTTTCAAGGAGGGCTTCAAGGCTTTCGCTGCAGGTGCACGGCGGCTACGGTTACATTGAAGATTCTGGAGTTGAAAGGTTCTACAGGGATGCAATGGCCCTAGAACTGCTAACAGGCAATCACATAAGGGATATGTCAGAGCTCACCAGGGAATTGCTTGGAAGCGACAGCGCTAAATATTGAAATCAAGATAAAAGTAAGTGCCCTTGGCTACAGCGCACAGGTTTCCCTTTCCATCATATATATTTATCAGCGTAAACGCGATGTTTTCTCCGCCTTTTACAACTGATGATTCAGCTATGACTGGGCCATCCGATATTGGTTTTAAGTATGAAATATCAAGGTCCACAGTGACTTCATTTTTGCCCAAATTGTAGGAGAGGGCGGCGCATCCCCCAGCGGCATCAGCAAGCGTTGCAGTAGCTCCTCCATTCATGATATTGCCAAACCTCTTCAGATCATCCTTAAAATCCAGCGCTAGCCTGCATGACCCCTTCTCTATTTTTTCCACCCTTACGCCAAGCAGCCTCAAAAAGGGGTCATTTTCAATCATTTCCTTCAATATGCTTGCTTCCATGCAGCTGGCATGTTACATTAAAATAATAAGCCTTTCTTTGCAATTCAAAATAATCCTTAAATTAGATATTTAAGAAAACGTTTATCAATTAAAAAGTTAATCCAGAATTTAATGTGTGCTGAGGAAGTTGACAATTTACATTGGGATGACGCGATAAATGTGCTTAACAAAATTTCAAACACCTGGACATTTCCTATAGTTATCTTTCTGGATAGAGATCATCCTGCAAGGTTCAATGAGCTAAAGCGGAGCATACCAGGGATCTGCTCAAGGTCACTCAGCGAAAGGCTGGTTGAAGCAGGAAGCCTTGAGGCGTGAGGAGGATGTCACTTGCAAATTTAACTGAGAATTAAATGCAATAGCTGTTGATTAAGTGTTGATCCGGCTTAGCAAATTCAACAATTAACGCTATGCCTAAATATCTTATTAAATAAGGGGCTTTGCATGGAGTACAAGTGGACTGTGCTAGCCAACAGCACGCTTGGGGTCATAATGGCTACCATGAACATGAACATCGTGTTAATCTCGCTGCCTGCTATATTCAGAGGGCTGAACATAAATCCATTTGCAGCTGGGGAATTTGTGTACCTTTTATGGATACTGATGGGTTACAGCATAGTCCTTGCTTCAGTTCTTGTAACTTTCGGCAGGATTTCTGATATGTACGGAAAGGAAAGGATGTACACCTGGGGTTTTGTGATATTTGCAATATCCTCTGTCCTGTTATCCATTATACCTGATAATTCAGGAAACTCTGGCGCCCTTCTGGTGATAATTTTCAGAACCATACAGGCTGTGGGTGGGGGTTTAACCATGGTCAACAGCACCGCCCTCCTGACTGATGCCTTCCCTGCAAACGAAAGGGGGAAGGCCCTAGGGCTCAACCAGGTCTCAATTGTTGTTGGTACATTTTTAGGCTTGATCCTTGGAGGCCTGCTTGCAAGTTATGACTGGCATCTGGTATTTGTTGTAAACATTCCATTTGGAGTTGCTGGAATGCTCTGGTCCATATTTAAGCTAAAAAGGACCCGTGGGAAAGGCGGAATTGGTCTGGATATAATTGGCAATATAACTATAGCTGCAGGCCTTTTAGCCATATCCCTCGGTTTAACATATGCCCTGATGCCCTATGGCAATTCATCAATGGGATGGGGAAACCCCTGGGTTATTGCCACGTTCCCAATTGGGGCAATAATGTTCATTGTTTTTGTAATAAATGAAAGGAGTGCCAGATCGCCGCTGTTTAACCTTGCCCTATTTAAAATAAGGTCATTTGCCTATGGATCAATAAGCCTGCTATTGAATGCCCTGGCCAGAGGGGCAATAATGTTCTTAATTGTAATATGGCTTCAGGGAATATACCTTCCATTGCATGGCTTTTCTTATACTTCAACACCTTTATGGGCAGGCATTTACATGTTTCCAATGCTACTGGGAACAATAATAATGGGCCCAATTGGCGGGTCACTAACTGACAGATACGGCGCAAAGGCCTTCTCAACAGCAGGCATGATAATTGTAATGGGATCCCTCTTTGCGCTCACCCTTCTACCCTATAACTTCAGCCTTTTGCCATTTGAGATAATACTCTTTGTGAATGGTCTTGGGAACGGGCTATTCACTGCTCCAAACACAACGGCTATAATGAACTCGCTCAAATCAACAGAAAGGGGCGCTGGAAACGGCGTCAGGCAAACATTCAACAACATAGGGTCAACAATTAGCATGGCACTTTTCTTCACAATAACAATAACTGTATTTACGAACTACTTGCCTTCTCACATGTATGCATCAGCTATCAGCCTGGGGGTTCCATCAGGGGTGGCTGAGTTCCTTTCACGCCTTTCGCCAAGTGGCCTTCTGTTTGCTGCATTTCTTGGAATAGATCCGGCTTCAGCCTTGCCTTCAAGCATTTTAAATGAGCTGCCTTCAACTGTTATTGGAGCGCTTGATTCACATACCTTTCTGCCATCGCTGCTTGGACCAGCTTTCATGAACGGATTGAGGTTTTCACTTTATATATCAGTTGCCCTTGTGCTCATAGGCGCAATATTTTCATATATGATTGGAGAAAGGTACATAATTGATGAAGGGGCAAATTAGGGTTGCCCTTGAACCTGCATTGAAAAAATTAAAGCGGATCATGAAATCTTAAAAACATACATGAGGTTGCCTTCATCGTTCCTTTTGGTTATCAATGTCATTTTCATGCCTACTTTAATTTTTGAAATATCATCAGTTTCAAGCCATGACAGAACCCTTAACCCGTTTTCCATCTTTCCCACTGCAACAGCATATTTTCCGTATTTTTGAAACGATGCGGGGGTTGATTCAATTATTGTAAATGTTTCAAGAACCGCGTTGCCGGAAATTTCCTCCCAGGACATATCACTGGCCCTGCACTTGGGGCAATCTGCCTGAGGCGGAAAATACATTTCACCGCATTTATTGCATTTTGTTGCAAAGATTTCCCCCTCTTCAAGTCCCTTGAAAAATTTTTCTATCCTCTTAGCAGGCATTTGATATTTGAGTTCAAGGGTTCTTGCATCAAATAATATGCCGTCACTGTACATTGTTAATCGCCCCTTGAATATATCGTTACATACGCATAGTGTCCAGTTCCACCAACATTGTGCTGAAGCGCTCTTCCCCTCTTCACAGTTACCTGCCTGCTAGGCTCAGCCTCGTTTCTCAGCTGTTTTACTATTTCCACGGCCTGGCTAACTCCAGTTGCTCCTATTGGATGTCCCTTTGCCTTCAATCCTCCATCTGGATTAACCGGAAACCTTCCATCATGGTATGTTTCATGCTCCTTTAAGATCTTCAGGCCTTCCCCCTTCCTAGCTATTCCGAGATCCTCATATGCCATCACCTCCGCTATTGAGAAGCAATCATGAACCTCAAATAGATCAAAGCTGTTTTTTGGGTCATTTATGTTAGCTGCTTTATAAGCAATCTCTGAAGCCCTTCTTGGCGCTTCAAGGCCTGTAAAGTCGCTCCTTTTTCCAATATATGAGGTGCCTGTTGCGCTTCCAATGCTTTTAATGTAAATTGGCGTATCGCTTATTTTCCTAGCTACATCATCAGAAGCCAGTATAACAGCAGCTGCGCCATCTGAAATTGGGCAAGAGTCGTATACTTTAAGGGGCCTTGCAACGTATTTTGATTTCATGCATTCTTCAACAGTTATCTCCCTTTGAAATTGAGCCAGTTTATTTTTTGAACCATAATGGTGCGCTTTAACCGGCGCTTCGCAAAGATCCTCTTCGCTGTAACCAAACTCATTAAGATATCTTGTTGCATAAAGCGCATAATAGCCTGGAAACGTTAAACCAAAGTTTTCAAATTCCCAAAAATAGTTGCCGGCCCTCCCTATCAGCTCGATTATGGTGTTATTTGGCGAATTGTACATCTTTTCCAGTCCCAATGCCATGGCTATTTTGCCTCTTCCAGATAAAATATGATCAGACGCAATTTTAATAGCAGCGCTCCCAGAAGCGCATGCTGCCTCTGTTCTTAAGCTGCCACAATTTATGCCAGCATATTCAGCTACAGTTACAGCTGGAAGTATTTCTTCGCTCCAGTATCCAAAGTTTCCCAGGGTCATAAATGAAATATCACTTTGAGATAACCCAGAATCGTCAAGAGCCCCCTTTATTGCTTCCCAGGCAAGCTCATTTAGCCCAACGTCATTCCTTTTGCCAAACTTTGAGTGGCCTATTCCAACAATGGCAACACCATTGTTCATAATTTTATTTTTTAATTAATAGTATTAAAATGTTTTAGCTTTTAGCATCTGTAGCACCAATGGACTGTAACATCCCCTGCGCATTTTCTACAGCATGATTAGCTGAAGTCCACGCATTTGAGCTGCAGCTTCCATTTGGCCATTTCCAGCCAGCACATGGTCACTGGCTTGCTTGCGCCTATCGCTGTCCTGTTAGGCCAATTTCCCTTCTTCAATTATCACAATTAATATTTTCAGACAAATTTTTTGGCCTGGTTGATTTTTCCAATTTCTCAAGCTTATCAAATTAATTTGGTTGCTTCCTTTCCAACTATGATGATCAGTTATTGCTGCTTTAAGTGCCTATTTTATAACACCATTTTTCATTTTATATATGTATAAATTTAAATATGAAAAAAATGATTATTGGGCATGCCTCGGTAGCATAGACCGGTTAATGCGCTCGCCTCGTAAGCGAGAGATCGCGGGTTCAAATCCCGCCCGAGGCTATCTTTTAAAGTAAATTAAGCCGGGGGGAAGCAGTAAAAATTCAGCATTTAAGCTCCCAAGGCAGTGAGCGCGTGTGAAAATCATAGCAACCTGAACACAAACGGCTGTGCAGCGGTGATCGTGCTTTGTCGTTTCAGCAGGAAGCCAGGCACATGCAGGAGTTTGCATATGGGCCAATATCCCGTCGCTTGCATTATGCGCCTTTAAATTCCATTTTAAACCAGCTCTGTAAACTTCTGAATCGTTGTAAAGTGAGGCAATTCTGAAATGGATAAAAGGTCAATGAAGGCTGGATTTGATGATATCATTTCAATTACATCGCGATAGCTTACATTTTTCCAGACCTTGTACAAAAGAATGACAAAGAGCTGATATTGCTTATATTTAGAAAACTTGGAAGAATAAGCGGGAAGAATCCTCCTGGATACATTCACAGCATGCTCGATAAACATATATTCCTGTGATTTCACTAAAATCTGGGGATTTTTGTTGTGGTTAAGGTGTACATAAATCCGGCAAAATTCCCAACTAAATAAATGCTTTATTTCATTTAGGATTTCTGCAGAGAAAATATTAGCCATAAAGCTTAAATATTAACAAGTGATGAAGCCATAGTTGGCGAAATAATGAATATGTCTTCTAAAGTTGATATTTTAAACCATATGTATGTTCCTGAACACGTTATTCTGCCCCCAGATGAAGCTAAGGCGATACTTGAAAAGTATCATGTAAAGCCCGAGCAGCTCCCAAAAATACGGGCTGCTGATCCTGTGGTAAGGAGAATTGGGGCAAAGCCAGGAGATATATTGAGGATAAAGAGGCAAAGTGAAACGTCGGGATTCACTGAATATTACAGGTTGGTGGTGGAAGAATGAAGCCAGTTTTTGAAAGGCGCTGGTCAATTATAGAAAACATGCTTAGATCTGAAGGCATTGCGAGGCAGCACCTGAACTCGTACAATGAATTTCTCAGAAGGGGCATGCAGAGCATAGTTGATGAGATAGGTGAAGTAGAAGTTGAAACCAGCTCCGGCAACTATAAGATAAAGCTTGGTAAAATTGAGGTTGGAAGGCCAAGGGTGATTGAGCACGATGGTTCTGAAAACTACATTCAACCACGTGAAGCCAGGCTCAGAAACTTAACTTACGCTTCACCTCTGTACCTCAATATGCAAATAATTGACAGCGATCCATCAATAAATAGGCCATTCAAATCATATATCGGTAACTTGCCGGTGATGGTTAAGTCAGATATATGTGTGCTTCACGGTTTATCAGAGCAGGAGCTGATAGATGTAGGCGAAGATCCAAATGATCCTGGTGGTTACTTCATAATTAACGGCAGTGAAAGGATAATAATAGGGCTTGAAGACATGTCGCCAAACAAGATCCTTGTGAGCCATGAAAAGCCCGGCAGCTCAATAACTTACAGGGCTGTTGTTCACTCCTCAATTGTGGGGTTCAGATCCAAGATCGAGATGTTCATGAAAAATGATAATGCAATTTATGTCAGGATACCCGTTATGCCAACTGAAATTCCATATGCGGTTCTTATGCGCGCTCTTGGCGTAATCAAGGACGTTGATATAGCTCAGGCTGTATCATCTATGGAAGAAATACAGGATGAAATGGTGCCAAGCCTGGAGAAATCGGAAGGGGTGCTTTCACAGCAGGATGCCATAATGTACATAGGCAACAGAATTGCCCATGGCCAGGTGGACGAGATCAGGATAAAGAGAGCTGAGCAGCTCATCGACACGTATTTGCTTCCTCATCTGGGAAGGGAACCAGAAAAAAGGCTCGATAAGGCCATGTTTCTGTCAGAAATGGCCAGCAAGCTGATACAGCTTAAGCTTGGATATGTGCAGCCTGATGACCGCGATCATTATGGCAATAAGGTCATCAAGTTTGCAGGTGAGCAATTGGCTGATATTTTCAGAACCAGCATGAGAAACCTTATCAGGGATATGAAATATCAGCTTGACAGGGCTGGTCAGAAAAAGGGACCCAGCGTCGTTCAGGCAGTAATAAGGCCTGGAATAATAACCGATAAGGTGACAAATGCCATAGCCACAGGCAACTGGGGCAGGGGCAGGGTAGGAATAACTCAGCTGCTGGACAGGACGAACAGGTTCTCAACTATAAGCCATCTGAGAAGAATTCAATCACCGCTCAGCAGAACCCAGCCCAACTTTGAGGCAAGGGAATTGCATGGAACTCAGTTCGGCAGAATATGCCCTACTGAGACGCCTGAAGGGAGCAATTGCGGGCTGGTAAAGAACCTTGCCCTTTATGCTGTTATATCGGTTTCTCATGAGTTCTCCAATATCAGGGAAAAGGTTGAAAAGATCTTGGCTGATAAAGGCTACAAGGTTTTCCTGGAAGGCAGGTTAATAGGCCATACAGCTGATGTGGATGCAGCAGCAAAAGCGCTCAGGGAAATGAGAAGGAAGGGTGAACTCCCATTTGATGTAAGCGTTTCAGTTTACTATCCATCAGATTATCGCGGCGAAAAGAGCTTAATGATCAGCGCAAATGCAGGAAGGGTCATGAGGCCCCTGGCCATTGTGAGTGAAGGAAAGCTGAAGCTAACAGACGAATACGTTGAAAGGATTGAAAGGGGGGAAATTAACTGGAGGGATCTTCTTTTGGACGGCGTTGTGGAGTTAATTGATGCCGATGAGGAGGAAAATTGCCTGGTTGCCATAGATGAGTATCACATCAATTCGGAAACCACACACATGGAAATTTACCCTCCTGCAATGCTCGGAGCCATTGCTTCAATAATACCATTTTCTGAATACAATCAATCCCCAAGGAACACGTATGAATCAGCAATGGCAAAACAGGCCCTTGGCTTTTCGGTTGCCAATATTAATCAAGCGCTGTATGTCAGGCAGCACATGCTTGAATACCCTCAGAAGCCCATGGTGACCACAAAGGCGGCAAAATTGCTGAACATCGATAGCGCGCCAACTGGATTTAACGCTGTTGTAGCTGTGCTCAGCTTTGAAGGCTATAACATTGAGGATGCTATAGTTATGAATAAGGCAAGCATTGAAAGGGGATTGGGAAGGTCATATTTCTACAGGCTTTATGAGGCAGAAGCGCAGCAGTACCTGGGCGGATTAAAGGATAAGTTTGAAACCCCATCTTCTGATAGCAATGTCAGGGGTTACAAGGGAGAAAAGTACTATAGAAATTTGGAAGGCGATGGGGTTGTATACTCCAATGCTGATGTCAGAGGAGGGGATGTGATAATAGCCAGGCTCAGCCCTCCAAGATTCAGTGAAGAGTATAAGGGCATTGAAGCGCATGGGTTATATCTGAGGGATACTTCAGTCGCAATGAGGCCAAGCGAGAATGGCACTGTGGACAGCGTTGTCCTTACGCAGTCAGTTGAGGGAAACAGGCTATATAAGGTGAGGGTGAGGGACCACAGGATACCGGAGCTTGGTGACAAGTTTGCTTCAAGACATGGACAGAAGGGGGTTATAGGAATGATAATAAGGCCTGAGGACATGCCATATACAGAGGATGGCGTTATTCCAGACATTATAATTAACCCTCATGCATTCCCTTCCAGGATGACCGTGGGTCAATTCTTAGAATCCATAGCTGGCAAAGCGGCATCATTAAGGGGAAAGGAGGTGGACGCTTCGCCATTTGAGGGTGAGGATGTAAAAAGCCTGCAGCAGCTGATGAAGGAGTACGGATTTTCACCCACGGGCAAGGAGGTTATGTACGATGGCGTAACCGGTAAAAAGCTGGTTGCGCAGGTATTTGTAGGAGTGGTATATTACCAGAAGCTTCATCACATGGTTGCTGACAAGCTGCATGCAAGGGCCAGGGGCCAAGTGCAGATGCTTACCAGACAGCCAACTGAAGGAAGATCAAGGGGAGGCGGGCTCAGGTTTGGAGAAATGGAAAGGGACTGCCTGGTTGCATATGGCGCATCAATGGTGCTCAAGGACAGGCTCCTTGAAGAGTCAGATAAAACAACTGTCTATATATGTTCCAAGTGCGGGCTATTGGCTCACTATAACGCAAAAACAAAGAAGCTTGAGTGCCCTCAGGATGGCTCTGATGTGAAAATCATACCAGTTAATGTAGCTTACGCCTTTAAATTGCTTTTACAGGAAATTATGAGCCTGGGCATAGCTCCCAGGGTTGCAGTTAAGGAGGAGGTGTAACAAATGAGCGAATCCGTAGCGCTTAACAGGGTTGACTCCATAAAGTTTGCCACTCTGTCGCCATCTGAAATAAGGAAATATGCCGCCGTGGAGATCACCGTGCCAGAAACCTATGATGAAGATGGGATGCCAGTTCAGGGAGGGCTCATGGATAACAGGCTTGGCGTCCTGGAACCAGGTCAAAAATGCGGCACATGTGGCAACCCAGCGTCGTCATGCCCGGGTCACTTTGGATATATTGAGCTTGCAGAGCCGGTCATACACATAGCCTTTGCTGATGATGTGCATAAGCTGATGATATCAACCTGCCGCAAGTGTGGCAGGCTTCTGCTCCCTGATGAGGAAATAGAGGAATACAGAAAGCAGATTAGCGACTCTGGCGGTAATCCAATAACCTCACAAAGGGTTGTGAAGGAAATTATCGCAAAGGCAAAGAAAACAAAGATATGCCCGCACTGCGGCACAAGGAAGCTGGATATTGAATTCACAAAGCCTCATACATTCCATGAAATTACTGAAGAGGGTGGGCCGGTCAGGCTCATGCCAACGCAGATCAGGGAATGGATGGAAAGGATACCTGATGGAGATATTGAGATAATGGGCTATAATCCTAAGACTGCCAGACCTGAATGGTTTATATTGCAGGTTCTGCCAGTTCCCCCAGTCTCAGTAAGGCCAAGCATAATATTGGAAAGCGGAATAAGGTCAGAGGACGATTTAACTCACAAGCTGGTTGACATTTTAAGGGTTAACCAGAGAGTGGCTGAATCAAAGGAATATGGAACTCCACCATTGATAGTTCAGGACCTGGCTGATTTGCTGCAATATCACGTAACAACTTATTTTGATAATGAGGTTTCAGGCATTCCGCAGGCACATCACAGGTCAGGCAGGCCACTCAGGACGCTTGCGCAGAGGCTCAAGGGCAAGGAGGGAAGATTCAGGGGAAACCTGTCAGGCAAGAGGGTTGATTTTTCGAGCAGGACAGTTATATCCCCTGATCCAAATCTTGATATATCTGAGGTTGGGGTGCCGCAGGAAGTTGCAAAGAAACTAACTGTGCCAGAGAAGGTCGCTCCCTGGAATATAGAATTTTTGAGGGAACTTGTAAGGAATGGCCCAGATGCATATCCGGGGGCCAATTACATAATAAGGCCAGATGGAATCAAAATAAGGCTGGAATATGTGCAGGACAGGGAAGCGCTTGCGCAGAGCCTCAATGAAGACTATGTGGTGGAAAGGCACCTTATGAATGGCGATGTTGTGCTCTTCAACAGGCAGCCATCATTACACAGGATGTCAATCATGGCTCACTTTGTTCGAGTTTTGCCCGGTAAAACGTTCAGGCTTCATCCAGCAGTTTGCCCGCCATACAACGCTGATTTTGATGGCGATGAAATGAACCTTCATGTGCCCCAGAGCGAAGAAGCGCAGGCTGAAGCGATGCACCTGATGAAGGTTCAGGGTCAGATAATTTCGCCAAGGTATGGGGCACCCATAATGGGAGGGATAAGGGATTACGTAACTGGCGCATTTTTGCTAACCAGGGATTCAACCAAGCTCTCCAGGCAGGAATTTATGAATCTGGCCTATCTTGGTGGGTATCGTGGAGAGCTGGATGTAAGTGAAGCCATATCTGGAAAGGAACTGGTTTCCCTGTTCCTTCCAAAGGGCTTTAACTTTGTTGGGACTTCCAAGTGGGCTGGAGGAAACAAGAATGATGTGTTAATTACCAATGGAAAGATGGTCAGCGGCGTAATTGACAAGGCAACGATTGGCGCCGAAGAAGCGGACAGCGTGCTGCACAGAGTGGCTAAAGATTATGGTCCAGATGTGGCAAAGGAATTGCTTGATTCCCTGTTAAAGATATTTAAGGAGTATCTGACGAGGAGGGGATTCTCTTATGGATATGATGAGCTGGAGATACCGGATTCCGTAAAGAAACAATTGGGTGATGTGGTAAAGGAGGCTCAGGACAACGTATTAAAATGGATCAACATGTACAGGGAGGGAAAGTTGCCCGTAATAAAGGGAGTAAAGCGGGAAGACATGCTTGAAAACTACATAATGAATGAGCTGAGCAAGGCAAGGGATAGGGCTGCAAAGATTGTTGAAAGGGTAATAAGGGAAGACAATGCTGGCCTGATAATGGCAAGGTCCGGCGCCAGAGGCAGCAGCCTAAACCTTGGTCAGATGATGGCCATGCTGGGGCAGCAAAGCATCAGGGGAAAGAGGATAACGAGGGGATATTCCATGAGGGTATTATCTCATTATAAAATAGGGGATATATCACCAGAGGCTACTGGATTTGTAAACAGCAGCTTCAGGGATGGGCTGACGCCTTTGCAGTTCTTCTTCCATGCAATGGCTGGAAGAGAGGGGCTGGTTGATACGGCCGTCAGGACTCAGCAGAGCGGCTACCTGCAAAGGAGATTGATCAACGCGATGGAACACCTTAAAGTTGAATATGATATGACCGTAAGGGATCCTGAAGGTGGAGTAATCCAATTTATGTATGGGGAAGATGGCATAGACCCCTCCAAGAGCGATCATGGGCTTGCAGTTAATGTTCAGAGGTTAATAGAGATTGCAAAAACTTCAGATAAAGGCAGGTCAGCACCAGAAAGCTATATAAAAGATAGCGTTGAAAAAATAAAGGATTTGCTTAACCCTAAAATAGCTGCTGATTTAATTGACTCGCTGAAGGGCTCAAAGCTGAGCAGGGATGCAATCAAGGACGTATGCGATAAGACAGTGGAAAAGTACAGAAGCAGTTTGGTTGAACCTGGTGAAGCAGTTGGCGTGGTTGCTGCCCAATCGCTTGGTGAGCCTGGAACTCAAATGACTCTAAGGACTTTCCATTTTGCAGGTGTAAGGGAAAGGGATGTCACTCTTGGCTTGCCAAGGTTAATTGAGCTGCTTGATGCAAGGAAGGAACCAACAACTCCCTCAATGGAAATTTACCTTGATGAAGAGTATCGCAAATCAGCAGAAATGGCCCAGGAAGTCGCCAAGTCAATCATATTTACGAGGCTAGAGGCCGTTATAGATGATTCATATATTGAGCCAACTGATGGCGAAGTGGTTTTCACATTATCTCCTTCAAAGCTCAACGATAGGGGTATAACCGTTGATGACATAAAGCAGGCTCTAGCAGGCGGAAAACGGAAGGTTGAATCCAGGGGAAACAAGATTGCAGTTAAGGCACAGAGCTATGATCCTGGAGCTTTACAGGCACTCAGGGAAAAGCTGCTTAATCTGAAAGTTGGTGGCATACCCGGCATAGTAAACGCTTCAGTTGTAAAGAAAGGGGAGGAATGGATGATAGAGACCAGCGGGTCAAACCTGCCCAAGGTCTTCCTGGTGCCTCATGTGGATACTTCAAGGACAATAAGCAATAACATTTATGAAGTAGCAAACTTCCTTGGCATTGAGGCTGCGAGGAACGTGTTGATAAAGGAAATAATGGGCGTGTTGACGGAGCAGGGGCTTGAAGTTGATTACAGGCACATAGCTTTGATAGCGGACATAATGACCAGCAGGGGGATCATATTGCCAGTGGGCAGGCACGGGATAGTTGGTTATAAGACGAGCATACTGGCTAAGGCTGCTTTTGAAATAACTGTGCCAACTCTTGCTGAAGCAGCATCAAAGGGCCTTTCAGATGACCTATTGGGAGTAACGGAAAACGTTATAGTGGGGTCCACCATACCAATTGGCACGGGAATGGTAAAAATATTCATGTAGGTGAAGATGTTGGCAATAGAAGATCTGTTAAAAGTCATAGCATCTGAAAAGAAGCTGCACCTGGGATTAAGGGAGGTTAAGAAGAACTTTAAAGGGCTCAAGCTTGTTGTCTATTCCAAGGATCTAACAGAAGGCGAGAAAAAGGAATTAAAATCTGACGAAGTTACATCACTTGAATTTAACGGCTCACCGTATGATCTGGGGAGATCCATTGGCAGGAATCATCCGGTAAAGGTAATAGGGATCAAAAACCTTAGTGAAAGAGCAGAATCAGAGCTGAAAAAGGTGATGCAGGGTGTCTGATGTCAAGTATACAATAGAAGATCTGAACTTTATGAAGCTATTTCAGGCAGTAAGTGGCGTTTATCCGCGTGACATAATACACGATGATAAGTTTAATAGAATAATAATTGTGGTTGACAAAGGAAACATGGGCGCTTCAATTGGTAAAAGCGGTCAAAACATAATATATATAAAGAAAGTTACAGGTAAGGATGTCGTGGTTGTGGAATATAACGATGATATACGGGATTTTATCAAGGGGCTTATTGGCCAGAATGTAAACTTTAACGTTACAGAAAGCACTAACTCAAACGGCACAAAACTGATCACGATATCCGTTAACCCGGAGAGCAAGGGTGTAGTTTTTGGCGTAAAGGGGCAGAACATAGAAAAGATAAAATTGCTGCTGAGAAGGTACTTTAATGTGTCTCAGGTGAAAGTGATTTAAAATGGGCTCTAAATCTCCTTTAGGTGAATTTGGCGCAAGGGGTTTGAAGAAAAAGAGGCAGAAGTTAAAGTGGTCTGATAAGTATTATAAAAGGAGGATGGAAAAGCTTGACATCAAGGCGGATCCACTGGAGGGAGCACCGATGGCAAGGGGAATAGTGCTGGAAAAGGTCGGCGTTGAATCAAAGCAGCCAAACTCCGCTGTCAGGAAGTGCGTTAGGATACAGCTTATAAAAAACGGCAAGGAAATAACAGCCTTTCTGCCTGGCGACGGCGCTCTAAATTACGTGGATGAGCACGATGAAGTGCTTGTTGAGGGAATAAGGGGCTCACAGGGAAGAGCAATGGGCGATATACCCGGTGTCAGGTGGAAGGTGTTAAAGGTAAATGGGGTTCCGCTTAACCTGCTGGTAATTGGAAAGAGGGAGAAGCCCAAGCGATGAGCGAGCAAAAGATTGCGCTTTTTGATAAGTGGGACTATGAAGGCATAACTGTCAATGACATAAGCCTGAGCAGGATCATTAATTTAAAGCCAGTTTATCTGCCACATACATTTGGAAGGTATGCGAACAGGAGGTTTGGAAAGGAGCACGTTAACATAGTGGAAAGGCTCATCAACAATTTAATGCATTATGGAAAGCTTTATGCAAAGAACACGGGAAGGATGGGTGGCAAAAAGTGGAAAGCAATAAATATTGTTAAATCTGCCTTTGAAATAGTTTATCTCAGGACCAAGAAAAATCCAATACAGGTTCTGGTAGATGCGGTGGTTAATGCAGGGCCAAATGAAGATACAACTAGGATAAGCTATGGTGGCGTTGTTTACCATGTTTCCGTTGATGTGTCGCCAAACAGGAGGCTTGATTTGGCGCTCAGGTACATAGCTCAGGGAGCAAGGTTTGCTTCTTTTAAGACTGGAAGGCCAATTGAGGAATCACTTGCTGAAGAGCTGGTTCTTGCTTCAACAAATAATCCAAACTCCTATGCAATAAGGAAGAAACAGGAACAGGAAAAGATGGCGGCAGCTTCAAGGTAAATGAAACAGAATAAAATATTACTGGACACAAGCGCTGTTATAAATGGATTTATTTCAGGCATGCTTGGGTCAGGGGAGATCACCACCACACAGATAATTGTGCCCAGGGTTGTTGTGGCTGAGCTTCAAAATCAGGCCTCAAAGGGATTGGAGATAGGATTCAGGGGGCTGGATGAACTTAAAAAAATCAGGGATTTATGCAAAAGCAAAAACATTTCATACTCTGTTAAGGGAACTCTGCCAACTGTTGAAGATATAAAATTTGCTCATAGCGGCCGCATAGATGAGTTGATACTTGAACTTTCAAAAAAGCTGTCTGCAACCCTTTACACATCAGATTATGTAATGTACCTTGTTGCGCAGGCTGAGGGCATAAGTTCAAGGCACCTTGTGCCAAAAATTGAAAAGGGACCAATGAAGATCGAAAAATACCTGGGAGATGATGTTATGAGCGTTCATTTAAAGGAGGGCGTGCCTCCTCACGTCAAGCGCGGAAAGCCTGGAGAATTCAGGCTTGTGAAGCTGTCAGAAGAGCCCATTAATGCTGATGAAATGGAGGAAATCATTTCTGAAATTAACGAAAGGGCAAGGTCAGAGGAAGGCGCGTTTATTGAAATGAAAATGGGAGGTGCCACAGTTATACAAATGGGAAACTACAGGATAACTGTGGCCAGGCCGCCATTTTCGGATGGCCTTGAGATAACTCTTGTAAGGCCACTTGTAAAGCTAACGCTTAGCGATTATCACGTATCGGAAGCTCTCCTGGAAAGGCTAAAAAGGGCAGAAGGGGTTATAATATGTGGTCCGCCCGGATCAGGTAAGTCAACCCTTGCAGCGTCACTGGCAGAGTTTTACATGAAAAACGGCAAAGTTGTAAAAACGTTTGAATCTCCAAGGGACCTTCAGGTCGGCCCAGAAATAACCCAGTATGCTCCGCTTGAAGGCGATTTTGAAAAGACGGCAGAGATATTGCTGCTGGTGAGGCCAGATTACACTATATTTGATGAGGTCAGGAAAACCAGAGATTTCATGGTTTATGCTGATATGAGGCTTGCGGGGGTTGGAATGGTTGGGGTGGTGCATTCGAGCAGCCCAATAGACGCGGTGCAGAGGCTAATTGAGCGGGTGGATATTGGAATAGTGCCGCGGGTAGTTGATACTGTCATCTTTGTCATGAACGGTGAGATTAAGTCAGTTTACGAGCTCGGGCTAACTGTGCGCGTGCCAACTGGCATGACATCTGATGACCTGGCAAGGCCGATCGTTGAGGTGAGAAATTTTGAAAGCAAAAAGCTCGAATATGAAATATATATGTACGGCGACGAGAGGGTGGTTGTTCCTTTTAGCGATCAGAAGGAAAAAATTATGGAGATCATTTCTCAGTATGATAAAGATGCTATAATTGAAGTTGGAAAGAAGAACGTTGTAATCAGGGCAAGCCGCGAATCATTCGGCAGGCTCATAGGAAAAAACGGCGAGAACATAGACAGGCTTGAAAGGGAAATCGGTAAAAGGGTAATAATTAAGCCCAGAAAGTAGAGCAATAATCTAAGAAAGGTTTTTTATATCGTTAATTTTTACCCATATTATGCATAATAAGATAGTGCTAACAGCTGACAGGACGCTGTTCAGTGAGTACAGGAACATACCATTGCTTCAGTTTTTGGGGTGTGCCCCTTCGGAAAGGTTGCCTAAGTTCATATTTGATTTCCTTTCACCTTATATCAGCATGGAAGACGGAATACCAGTTAAGGCGCCATATGACCTCAGGCTGGTTGAGTCGCTCACAGCAAACGCGTTTGGGAGGGAAAACGTATCGGTGGTAACGCCAAAGAACATATCCAGTTATATAAGCGAGGAAACGCAAATAGTTGGTATATCAACAATGGATCCCCTTGGTTTGGGGCCGGTTACAATGATGTTTACAAATGCTGGCAGGCAAACTGGTTATACAAAATTTTACTTTTATGAGCTCCTGCGGGAGCTTAACAGGGTCAGGAATTCTGGAAAGAAGTTTAAGATTGTGGTGGGTGGCCCTGGCGCCTGGCAGCTTGAGGTAAGGCCGAATTCCATTGAAGAGCTAGGAATTGATCATGTTGTAATTGGGGAAACAGAGCACGTAATGCAGCAGACAATTGATGAAATAATGCAGGGCTCAGCCCAAAGGGTGATAAAGGTTAGGGGATATCCTGAGATATCCCAAATACCATTAATTCAGGGGGCAACAATGCATGGCCTTCTGGAAATGAACAGAGGCTGTGGAAGAAACTGCGAATACTGTGCTCCAAATTTGAGGACCGCCAGAAATTTACCGATTGATCACATAATGAAGAACATTGATGTAAACGTCAAGCACGGTGTAACTAGCGTTTGGGCTCAGAGTGAAGACATATTTCTGTATAACCTGGAGGATCATCGAAGAATGAATCCTAACTGGGATGCCCTTTTTGACCTTTTCTCTGCGATAGTAAACCATGAAGGAGTAACTCACACAAACCCCACTCATGGTACAGTATCTGCACCGGCGTCAAACCCTGAAGCGTTTGCAAGGCTTTCAAGGATAATGAAATCATCTCCAGATAATATAATAGGGCTTCAACCGGGGCTTGAGACAGGTTCAGTCAGGCTTGTAAAGAGCTTCATGCCAAGGAAGGCGTTGCCATTTTCCGACGATGAATGGCCAACAGTTGTCTTCGAGGGAACCAAAGTGCTTAACGAAAACTACTGGGTTCCTGCATATACAGCGATTATGGGGTTGCCCGGGGAAACAAAGGACGATGTTCTGGACACGCTCAGGCTTATAGATAGAATGGAAAGGGAATTGCCTGAAAAAGTGGGTGAAAGGGCACACTGGACAGTAACAGTTCTAAGCTTCGTGCCCATGGCAGCACTTTCTCAGGATGAATTTTTTGACGTTGAATCTCAAATGACGGAAGAAAGATATTATTTACTTTACAGGACATGGAGACATACCATACTTGAAGTTGAAAGCCTTTTGCCCACAGTAATAAAGAGTCCCATGACAAAGGCATTTTTATACAGATTCCTGAAATTTGGAGCCAAGAAGCTGGTTGATGCGCTGGCTGACTGGGGAAGAAGCAAGGGCTATGATCCGGAAAGGGCATTAACCATAACCGCATAAGAAGTTTTTATTAAACAATATAATTAATTATAATTTTTATTAATTCAGCCTTTCATATTCCATATTTTTTCTTAAATTCTCCAAGGCAGGTTGGGCAACAAAGAAACCTTGTTATCCCCCTGTACTCAATCCTGTACGGTTTGCCTGTAATTATGTTGCCGCAGTATTCACATTTAAGGTTAATTTTGTTAAATGGTTTCTGCTGTTCTTTAAAGTATTTGTTTATTATTAGCGTGTTAAATTCAATTACACCTTCAATTTTTCCCAATTTTTCAACAAAACTTCCCAGGGAGTTCATATCATCTAATTCAACCTTTGCCATTAGGCTATACGAACCAGTCAGTGTGAAAAGCTGAGTAACTTCGTCCAGGGTGGAAAGCATGCCTGCCGTTGATTCCAGCTTTGATGGATCGCACTTGATCAGAAAAAAGGAAGTAATCAGGCCGCTCACCTTGTTTTTATCTATTATAAGGGTGGTGCCTAGGATCACCCCTGCATCCCTTAGCCTTTTTATCCTTGAACTAACTGCAGGGGCGCTTATGCCCGTTTTCTTTGATAAATCTCTCAGTGAAAGGCATCCATCATTCATAAGTTCGTTAATGATTGTGATGTCCACGTTGTCCAGTTCCATGATGTTAATTTGACATTCTTCGATAAATCCTTATCCCTAATTATGCCAAAGCAATTAATGAAACAAATTTAAAGGGCCATTGATAGCAGTGACCTTCGAAAGGCAAATATGTTATTAGATGCGCGTATAATCCATTGCAAAACGATCACAAATTGGAATCAGTTAATGTGTTTATGCAAGAACATCATCTAACAGTTTCATGATATGATAAATGTCGTTTTTTAAAAAAGAAATTAATAATTTAGCATAACATTTAATTACAATGCAGGTAAAAATATGAAAAATGTCCGCCAATAATAATACGTCTCAGATAATTGGAAGGATTCCAAAGGCAGAGCTTCACGTTCACCTTGAAGGCACACTTGAGCCTGAAATGATGCTGGAAAAGGCAATGAAAAA
>JABEBW010004375.1_pt1 | contig 25056 bp, 20 predicted proteins | sample 7245961 | NCBI WGS metagenome assembly JABEBW01 (sample SAMN14506364, study PRJNA622280) | hot springs metagenome | biome: hot spring [ENVO:00000051]|acidic hot spring [ENVO:00002120]; feature: spring [ENVO:00000027]|sediment [ENVO:00002007]; material: sediment environment [ENVO:01001048]...
AAAAATGCTTGATGAAAATGTAAAGGAATTTACCGACAAGTATACAAAGAGCTACACACTGGTAAAGAATGGCATAAAGCTGCTGAATGAGCACACCGATGACATAATGAACGGAATTATAAATATGAAAAATAAATTCGGAAGCATTTCAAATATTTATGATGAATCCAACATGCTGAGGGAAAACATCTCAAAGGCAGAAGAAGAGCTCGAAAAGCTCAATGAAGAGGTTGAAAAATTAAATAATGAAATAAAGGTGCTCAAAATGAGCAAGAACCTTACTGATGAAGAAAAGAGTGATAAGCTTAAAGATATTGCTAAAGAGAGTGCAATGCTCGACAGCAAAATAGATGAAGTAAAAGGAAAAATAAGCAGCAGCATAAGCGCAAGCAGCGATGCAATGCCAACAAATAATAAGAAGCCAAAAAATGATAAAGGGGAGAAATGATGGCAGATGAAGGCACCGCAAATGTAACTGAGCTAGATGAATATTCATTTGATGTACACGGTATGAAGGTCACAATACATATTTACCAGTCAGATCAGGACTTTGCACCTACATATGAGGTGATATTTCAAAGCATAGGAAAAGCAACAAAGCTCCTTATAGATTCGCTGAAACCGCAATTGGTATCACTTGTTCCTATTGAAATCGGCAGGCTTAATGACAATGAATACATAGAAGAGATAAAAAACAAGTACATAGACGTAAGCAACATCTTGCTTAACAGGTATCTTCCAGGTATTGATGAAAATACAAAAAAGCTGCTCATTTCCTATATAATAAATATGATGCTTGGGCTGGGCGACCTTGAGCCACTGCTTGCAGATGAAAACCTTGAAGAGATAGCCGTAAATGGCTCTTCAAGCTATATATGGGTATTCCATAAGAAATACCTATGGTGCAAGACCAACATAAAGCCAGAAAGTGAGGATGAGATATACAACAGAAGCGAGCAGATTGGCAGAACTGTAGGCAGGGAGATAAACAACCTAGCACCGCTTATGGATGCTGAGCTTACAGACGGCTCAAGGGTAAACGCTACATTGTTTCCAGTTTCACAGATAGGAAATACAATTACAATAAGAAAATTTTCAAAGAATCCTTGGACAATGCCTGCAATGATAAAAAATCATACGGTTGACACAAGGGTAGCCGCATTAATATGGGAATGCATAGAAAATGAAATAAGCCTGCTTATATCTGGAGGCACTGCAAGCGGAAAGACAAGCTTCCTTAATGCAATGAGCATATTCTTTCCTTCTAACAGAAGGATAATCTCAATTGAGGAAACTAGAGAGCTTACGCTCCCTGACTTCTTCCAATGGGTGCCGATGCTTACCAGGGCGCCAAACCCTGAAGGCAAAGGAGAGGTAACGCTTTATGACTTAATGATAAATGCATTAAGGCAAAGGCCAGACATAGTGCTTGTAGGAGAGATAAGGACAAAAAAGGATGCAGAGACGCTTTTTGAAGCTATACATACCGGCCATGCAGTATATGGCACTGTACATGCAGATAATGCACAGGATACGGTAACAAGGATGACAAACCCACCTATAGAGATACCAAAGATATTACTTAATGCATTAGGAGGCATAGTAGTACAATTCAGGCACAGGGCAAAGGGAATAAGGAGGGTGCTGGAGTTTGCAGAGATACTGAGGACAGGCGACCCAAATGTGTGCTTTAGGTGGAACATGAAAAATGACAGCATAGCCCAGATAGGGGAGATTTCGAGGCTTATGGAAACATTGTCATTGTATACTGGAATGTCATCGCAAGAGATAGAGGCGGAGATGGAAAACAAGACAAAAGTTTTGTTATGGATGGCAAACAAAAGTATAACTAATGTAAATGATGCGGGATTGGTAGTTGCAAACTATTATAAAAATAAAGAAAAGATATTGAAGCTTGCAGAAGACAATGCAGACTTCTCGGAAGGATTGCTTAAGTGAATAGAATGGATGAAGAGGTTACATACAGCAGCCTCATAGGGCTTATTGAAAGGCTTGAAGAAGAGGCAAAGGGCAAGGAGTATCCTAGCATAGACCTTTCGCAGTTCTTTGAAATAGACAATGCAAGCAAAGAAAATAAGCCAAGCTATGAAGATGTAATACGCATGCTTGAGGATTCAGAAAAGAAGAGGAGAAAGGAAGGGGAAATGCTACAGCGGGTAACTCAAGCAAGTGCTGCAGTTATACAACCAAAAGAGTATGGGCAGCAACTTGAAGAGCAGGCAAAGAAAGCAAAAGGAGAACTTGAAAGTATTATAAGTGAGATAAAGTTAGAAAAGATACATTTGAGGTTAAGGAAAGTAAAGCAGTCTGAACTTATACTTCCAAACCTTTCACCTACAGATCAGATATCAGAGTTAGAGAAGATAATTGAAGGTCTTAAAGAAAATGTATTTGATGAGGAGCATCTCGCAATAATAAAAGAAGAGATATATGGGCTTTTGGATAGCGTCAACAAAAGCAAGAAAAAAATAAGCAAAAAGGAGGTTGTGCTAACAGATTTTGACAGATCTGTAATGGAGCTTAGGGATGAACGCCTCAATGACGCACTTGCATTACTTGAAAAGCGATAAACGTGTTCGGCAAGAAAAAAAGGGTAATTGTTGACAGGGATGGCAATACCATAGAACTGCAGCCTAAGCCAGGGCTATTTTCAAAGCTAAAAAAGAGCAATGACAAAAAAGCTGAGCTTGAAAGGCAGGTGCTGCAGGAAGTTGGGGGCGAGACAAAAAAGCCGACAAAGTTCAGGGTGTATATTGAAAATATCGGTGCAAAGCATAAAAATCTTGAAATTGCGCTGAGGGCGCAAGGGATAAAAGAGAGCCTTTATGACTTTATAAAGAAAATGCTCATAGCGGCAATAATGCTCAGCTCAGTCCTTGCAGTATCTATGTTTGTTGTTTTTTTTAAAAATGGCGTTAATCCTCCTTTGGCTGCTGTTCTAAGCGGAGCCCTTGGCATTGGAATATTTTACATGTTTTTCAATGGCTTTTTGAATTTTCCTACTCAGAAAGGCAGGAAAAATGCAAAGCTTATAGAGAGGGACATACTTTTTGCTGCAAGAGACATGATTATATCAATGAGGTCAGGAATGCCTCTGTTCAATGCGATAACTGCTGTAAGCTCAGGCTATGGAGAAGCAAGCAAAGAGTTTGGGAAGATAATAAGCAAGGCCCAGCTTGGAGTACCACTTGTAGAAGCAATTGACCAGACGATAGAGGAATCAAAAAGCGATTCATTCAAGAGGCTTATGCTTCAGGCAAGCGTAAGCATAAAATCCGGTGCAGATGTAGTATCATCAATGCAGAGCATCATAGATGAACTTGCACAGGAGCGCAACATAGAGCTTAGAAGGTATGGGCAGAAGCTTAATGCGCTCGCAATGTTTTACATGCTTTTTGGGATAATACTGCCTAGCATGGGCGTTGCGGTAATTACAATACTTACGACATTCATTGCAATTTTTACGGTAAACATGACAGTCCTTGAAGCGGCAATAGTCGGCATAATATTTATGCAGGTAATATTCCTGCAGCTTATAAGGGGCTCTAGACCTGTATACACAATGTGATGCTATGAAAATAAACTTTGAAAGGCTGATTTCAAGGAAGGCTGCGCAGTCACTTTACAGGCAGTTGGAGCTAGCTGGCATGAAGATGACGGTAAACAAGCTCGTAAGCATAATGGTTATATTTGGTGCAATAGCAATGGCTATCACTGCCTTTGCTTCTTTTATAATGTTAAAATTTAATGCCATCATCTCAATAGGGCTAGGGATCATAGCATGGGTAGGTATAATAATTGCAATATATATGATAATACAGTACAAGATAGATGGAAGAAAAACAAAAATGGAAAAGATGCTTCCAGATTACTTTCAGCTTGCTGCGGCAAACCTTAGAAGCGGCATTGCGCTTGATAGAGCGTTACTTCTTGCAGCTAGGCCTGAATTCTCTTTCTTCTCTGATGACATAAAAGACATGAACAGAAGGGTTTTTGCTGGTGAAACCCTTGAAAAGGCGTTGGAAGAACTTGGGAAAAAATACAATTCCATAGAATTGCAGAGGGCATTGAGGATGATGATAGAATCCATAAGGTACGGAGGCGCAATGGCTGACCTTATGGTACAGCTCTCAAAGGATCTACGAGGCGAAGAAATGGCAAAGAAGGAGATAGCAGGGCAGATGCTTATGTATACCATATTCATTGTATTTGCAGGCCTTGCAGCGGCGCCGCTTCTTTATGGCTTGACAAGTCAGATGATTACAGTTACAGATACTGTATGGAAAGGTATACTGCAGCAAAATCCGGGAGGGCTTCCAACAGCAGGCATATCATTTCTTAAGCCGAGCCCGCCAAAGGTGACAATAGAGCAATATCACAATTTTTCACTTGTAGCCATAATTATTATAACAGCATTTGCCAGCCTTATAATGTCTTCCATATCCTCAGGGTCAGTAGTAAAGGGGCTAAGGTACCTGCCTGTTTTTATAGCTATAGGCATCGGCATATTTTATGGAACAAGCTATATGATAGGGATACTGTTTTCAACCCTCGGGACATAATAAATATAGGAATATAGAGTTTGGGACAAAAGTCGCTAATCTGCCTTTTTGTCTGTTATAACTAAGTAAACTTCTTTTCCTATGTACTCTTTCGGACAGTCTACTTTTGCGCCTGTTCCAAATGGCGTCACTTTCTTTATCATAAAACCTACAATTCCCTTAACTCTCAATTCAGTCCTTATGTTTAGCTTAACAGTTTTCATTGCATCACTTCAGAATAATAAAATATGCTTTTTTGCATATAAGTGCAATCAATGGAAGGTTACGCCGCATTTTCCTTGTGCAACTTGCGCAACTGTGCATATTCCATTTGCATTGTAAAGATAGCCAGTATTGTTGCCTACTATATCATCAGTAGTATTGAAATTTGAGGCAGATGAAAGAGGCCAGTATGCAACAGGCATTATTCCATTAACGCTGTTGTTTGTATATAACTGCCATATCTGCTGCGCGCTTAATGCAACATTATAAAGCTGTACATCAGCGATGCTTACATTTGAATAGCCATTCTCTCCTGCACCTATAATGAGCTTTCCAGTCCCTTGAGTGGCAGGAGTGCCTGATGTAAAGGTAGCAGAATACGGCACTCCATCAAGATAATAGTATGCAGACGAAGAGGCATAATTGTATGTAAAGCATGAGAAGTACCATGTTTTTGGGGCTGCGGTTGCGCCTGTGCTAGCATAGGCAATATTGCTGCCTCCTCCTGTCCATAGTGTAAAGCCCTGCGCACCGCCGTTTTGATCAAATGTATACTCCCATGCGTTGCCTGAGCTTGGCGCACTTTCTCCTTTTATAAGAGGGCCGTGGTAATTTGCAAGAGAATTTATGTAATACCAAAGGCATAAAGTCATCTGCCCGTTGCTTCCAGCTTCTGGGCTTAATGCAGCGGAATTGCCAAATGAAATGTAGGCGCTGCCGTTAAAAACAGCATAATGCGGAAATGCAGCCTTTTGAATGCCGAATTCCTGAAGCGCTGAGCTTTGTACATTAGAATTGTTTGCAAAGCTTATATTGTATGCCCTGCCATTTTTTGAATATGGCCCATAATCAAGGGTATCATTGTTTAAAGGATACCATTCCATAAGCCCTCTCTGCTGTATCGGCTTTCCGCTTATGCCTTCGCTATACAGAGCATAAATTTGGTATGGAGATAGAGCCTTGCTGTAAATCTGAACGTTTGCTATGCTGCCATTGAATGAATGGGCGCCTCCATTTACATATTGGCCTATGCTGCCTCCGCTTGCAGAAGAGGCAAGCATGCAATTTGAAGTTGTACTGTTCACTTTGTTGCCATTAATGTAAAGGTTGCATCCTGTTGAATTGTAAGTGCCTGCTATAAATATCCATGTATTGTTGTTGTATGCCAATGGCGAAAGCAGCTCTATGGTACCACTGCCGCTTCCAGAAATATATATTGCAGCATGGCCTCCTGCTGCATTGTTCTTGTTGCCGACGAATGACAAGCTAACGGTAGTTGCAGAGGTGCCAAGCTCGGCAATTATGGCATTGGCATTCTGCACCGCATTTGCACTTACCCATGCGGCAAATGTGCCGTTTCTTGTAAGGAGCGTTGATGCTGGCAATGTAATATAAGAGCCAGGCTTGCCATTGAACTGCGCAACTTTTCCTGATCCCAAGGTCTCATTGCCCAAATACAGGCTGCTAAAATTGCACTGAAAGTTGTTGCACCCAAAGCCATATACAGGCTGTGCAGCAAACTGCTTTACAGAACCCTGCAGAATCGGATCTGCAGGATAATTGAAAAGGCTATGATACAATACAGAATAAGCAGTGCCATTGTTCCCATTGCCAGAGTAATCATTGGCATTTCCATTCAATGGATACCATGCAACAAGGTTCTTTGAATAGCTTATAGGATGACCATTTATGCCGCTCTGGTAAAGCTGCTGCACTTGGTACACAGAAAGCATGGAATTGTAAACCTGCATGTTTGCAATGCTGCCATTAAAGCTGCCTGAGCCTTGGTTATATGCTATGTCTCCTGTAGTGCCTGCTGAAAGGCTGCCTGTCGAGGTGGCACTTCCAACAATATATGAAAGGGCTTGAGGTATTCCGTTTATGTAAATGCTTTCTCCTTTGCCGCTTGCCCATGTTGCAATGATATTGTACCACTGGCGTGGCTTTACTGCATTAGGGGTGGTATTTGCCGCAACAATCCAGTTGTTGTTACCAAAATCTGCCTCTACCCTTCCATTGGAATGTATATAAAGCTGGAGTACCTCTGGACTGGCCCAATCATCTGAGAATATTATTGAATTAGGCATAAATGAGTTAAGGTATACCCAAACGCTTATTGATGCAGATTGCGCATTGCTGAGCTGATTCAATACTGGGGTTTTTATGTAAACGGAAGTTGAACCATTAAAGCTTGCAACCTGCCTATTGAACCCAAGCATAAACATTCCATATGCAGATTGAATATTTGCATTGCCATTTGACAGGTCAAAATATGATGGAACATGGCTGCATGCATATGCGCCGGTTGAATTTACCGCATTAACCAGCGATGATATGTTAAGCACAGATAGGGCTGGCCCATCAACAAGCGCATATGTCCCGTTTATTATGCTTGAAAATGATGATGCAGGTATGACAACATAAGGCTTTAACGGCGATGAAGAATTTGTAATGTTTGTTATAAGTGCGCCAAAGCCACATACATTTTGATTTATTTTAATTGAATTTTGCACTGCAAGGATATACGATGAAGATTTAACATTTGAAGGAAATGAGCTGCATGTTGGAGATGAAGCTCCAACCGCATAAAATATGCGACCGTATGCAGCCATATATGGTGATGTGCTGCCTTGTATTCCAGAAACAATTACCTTTGAATGAGGAATAGGCTCTCCCATTAAAGTATAATTCTGCCCGTTTTCAGCACCAAAAAGTGATGGCAACATTGAAATAGGCAATGTTGCACTTGAATTTAATGCATAGGCAAAATTACCGAAGCTAGAATTAATATACAAACTTGCCAAATAGTACGCAGAGATAGAAAATGGTGCACTTTGGTAAACCAAAAAAGAGGCATTTGAAATATTCAATGAAAGCTGATGCATGGCAGCTTCTTTTTTAATGGAATTTATGCAAATTGAAAGGTTTGCCTGCATTACTTTGCGCCCGAATAAGGTGCCATTATTAATAAGGATGGCCAGCGTAGATGAAGTATTATTTAGAAAATTTGTTCCCCTTTGCGCTGGGCTTGCTTCATATGCAGCAAGCTCAGAAAATGAACTGCTAAGAAGAGAGTATAGGCATGTATCAAAATTGCTTTTGGCAACACTGACAAAATTTGCAACGTTTACAATCTGCGTGCCAGTCTGCGAGGCCTGTGAAACAGTATCATTTATCATTACATAAGTTATAATTTCCCCTAGCATTAGTATGAAGATAACAAGCACCAGAAGCGTAAGAAGCACGCCTTTCCTATTTTTCATTTTAATGCTGCCCTTTTTATTTACGTCCATGACACCACGCTAATATTCTCTATAGAAAGGTTTCCGTTTATTTGCACAGGCATCTGGGCAATTGAGCCGCTTTGTGAATATGCATTTTGCAATGAATACGGAGTAAATGTCATATTTTTGTAAGAAATGTTATTTGGAATGCCATTGCTGAAATTCATTGAATAGTCATTGGCATTGCCATTAAGTGGCAGCCATTCTATTGCATTCTGCAATGGCATGCCCAAGCCGCGATTATAAAGCTGCAAAATTGGACCTGATGTTAAAAAAGGTGTGCCATAAACTTGGAGGTTTGCAATACTGCCATTGAAGGCGCCCAATGAACAGCCTATGCACGAGCCAATTGATTGCGAAGACAGCATTACATTAGCTGAAGAGATTAGTGATGAATTTGAATATACAAATTGTTGTTTGTTTAAGGCAAGTGAAAGCACACCTCCTTTGCCATATGCAAATACAATATTGTACCAATTATTTGCATTGCCTATAGGCATGCACAATGCAAAACCGCCAAAAGAGGCCTTTACATTAAACCCTGAACTTCCTGATGAACCACTGCAGCCTGAGTTGCCCTGCTGCAATATTATAGTAGGATAACGTGAATTAGAATACGAATAAAATATTACTGAATTTTTTATTGCATAGGGATAAATCCAGAGTGATATTGAAAACTGTGAGACTTGCATTGGGTTAGGTATGCTTATTATACTGTTTACGCCGTTAAACTGTGGTAGATACATTGAAGGCGCATATATGCCATTCATGAAAAATTCAGATGACGATAGGTTTCCAATAGAGCTGTAAAGAAGGGTACCATAGCCGCCCTGCCTGTTTGCATAAAGCTCAGGTATTGCATAAAAAAGTGAAGATGAAAACGGAAGCGTGAAGTTGCCAAAGATTATTGTGTTTGCGCTAATGTAACTGCCAGAAAAATATGCATTATTCCCGTTGCCAGAATAATCGTTGGCGTTTCCATTCAATGGATACCATGCAAATGGCTTAATTATAGGCATGGAACCGATGCCTGCTACATACATTGCCTGCACCTCGTTTGAGGTTAAGCACGCATTGTATATTTGAAGGTTTGTAATAATGCCGTGAAATGCTAGTGAATTCAAATATGTCAAAAGATAGGTATACGCCCCAGTATAAGAATAGGTCCCGGTTGCAGAGCCTGCAAGCTTTCCGTTTACATAAAAGCTTTCCTTGCCAGATGCGTTATATGATAATGTAAGCATATACCATTTTCCGAATATCCCATTAAATGTCAATGGCATATTGCCATTTAACCCCGGCACACCTGCATATATTATGCCGTTTGCATTCATGCCAATAATGTTTGCAGTCCAGCCATTGCCATAAATGGTATTTGACAATACTGCAGCAGGCCCGCCAGGAGCATTTGGATACATCCAAAACGATATGGTAAAGTTTTTATTGCTATTTATCCAGCTGCCTATAGGGGCATAAAAGAGGGACATGCTACCAAATGATGCAAAATAAGTGCCTTGGAGGTATGGATTATTTAAGTTTGAAAAATATCCGCTGCTTGCCACTGCGCCTAATGTCACAGAATGCATGCTTGAAATGGCACTTGAGGACTTTGTTGCTAGTGCATGGGTTGAAATAGGTGAAACAAAATAGATGTAAAGCAGCAAAGACATTGAAGCAGTTGCTATTACCAATGCAAATATGGAATCAAGAGTAAATATAAACCCTTTGAAATGCATCAACTCACACCAAACGGAAGGCTAGACCAGACAAGTATTTTTACAGTGACTGGCTGGCCATTTATTGAAGATGCAACAGTCACAACATTTATGCTTAGCGGCTTTGAATTTGACGGATTCATCCCTATTGTTATATTTATATTATTGTTATATATCATTATATAGTAATCAAAGGCAAGGCCTAAAAGGGGCTTTGTTGCCCGGTAATTTTTATTTGCCATAGATTGAAATGCATATATTTTACTTAGTGAAAGGCCGCTCCCATTGCCTATCCCAATGTTTATATTTTTCCATGTTGAAATGTTTGATGGATTTATTATTGCCTGCCAGTTATAAGGATATCCAGGAGTGAGGATAGATTGCGAAAAGGCCTGCGTTTCGAAGTTTATAAGCTCAGGGCCAAAGCCATAGCTTAATGAGAGCTGGTTGCTTATGTTATACCAGACATAAGCCATTATGGTTATTGCAGTTGCAAATATAATTATTGCAAATATCATATCAAAGCTCCAGAACTGAAGTTTTATGCTTCGCATAAAAAACACTAAGTTGAAATTTCAAAAGACAATGGTGCCTGTGAGTACAGTGCCATTGCCTTATCTGCTGATAATGCCTTATTGAAGATCTGCACATTGGTTACCATTGCATTTGCAGTTTCAAGGCCACCTGGCGGGTTTGCCCCTATGCTGACCGCAAGATTTGATGAATAAGTTTTTGCTGATGAATATGAAACCGAAAGCGTGCAATTTGCCTCTTTCTGCCCGTCTATATATATAGTAACATTATTGTAATTAGAAACAGACACTATTGCATTGTACCAAACTCCAGGTAGTATGCTTCCTGCTGGGGTACTGCAGAACGACCAACCATTGGGCCAGTATTCACCCCATGCAAAATTCATTGAAGACCCACCAGCCCAGCTGCCACCGTAATCAAAGTTCTGGCCAGAGCCTATGCCATTATTTTTGCTTGCATTGTATATGTCAACAATAGGATTCTGCCTCCCATTTACAGTGCTTGTGCTGCTTGCTTCGCTCTTGAGCATAAACCACTGGCTTACAGTATAATTTGGGCCTAGCAATGAGATAGGAAGCTTGGAAGAATAAATGGCATTGTGAAGCGTAAAATTGGCAACCATGTATGAATTATTATAATAAGTATATGAGGAATTTGAGAATATAACATTGGAATTTATGGTTTGGGCAAACTGGCTAAAATTTGTAGAGTTTCCGGCTAGAAGGTACCATGAAAGAAGATTGCTATTTTCATAAGGCACTGAAGCTATGCCTGAATTAAATAGGCTTTGTATCTGCTGCTGCGATAATGCAATACCATAAAGCTGCATGTTTGCAATGCTGCCATTAAAGGCACTTATGCCGCTAAATTTTCCACCTATATTGAGGTTTGTAAACGTTGAAAGAGGAGCACTTGCAGCTGCAGAAGTTGAAATAAGTTTGCCGTCAACATAAAGGCTTAAAGTATTTGCAACGCCATTCCATACCCCAGTAACCATATGCCATGAACCTTTAGCCATTGGATTTCCTTGGTCAAGTATTGCTAATGAATTTGAGGTATAGCCCCACCGCATAAAAGGCCCTTTTGTGCCATTTATTCCTATGCTTATTGTCTCTTTTGTCAGCACGCCATAAGCCTCAGCTATATTTTGCATGTAATTGCCACCTAACCAACGCACCCATGCCGAAATAGTAAGCCCTTGCGTAGTTATTATACCCTGGAATGTTGAGTTAACTATGCTATTTGGAGTCGAAAAGTTTGCTGAAAGAAATGAAATGCGCGAGGGCTTTGGACTCCACGAAGCATTTATGAATGTGCCATTATTGCCATGTGCAAGCTCATATGCAGTACTCGAAGGAAAATTAAGCGGAAGCCAGGATACAAGGTTTCTCGAATACATAGGGCATACATTTATTGAGAAATTCTGCTGCCCTGAAGCAGGATATATAAAAAATGGAGCTACTGAATTTGATATTATGCCAAATGCGCTTCTGCCGCCGCTAGTTGATATTCCGAAGTTTGCATATGCAGAATTTGAAGGAATCATGTTAAGAGTAAGCTGAGATGAGCTGTAGTATATAATGTTTGAAGCCAGTGCCGAATTGCCAAAGCCGCTGTAATCGTTGGCATTTCCATTCAATGGATACCATGCCACAAGGCTTGAATTCGTTGGAGCGCCAAATGGCCCTGCCTTATATATAGATATAATGCTGTTGCCGCTCAATGACTTGTTGTATATCTGCACATTTGCTATGCCTCCTGTCCAGCCTGTTGGATTCAGCAAATAGACATAGCTCCATAAAGAGGTTATGCCGCCAATCATTGGATAGAAAATTGCGCCTTTGCATGGGGTGGTATTTGTATATACAATGCTTGCATTTGCATACACATTAATGCCTGAGGAATTACATGTAACTGCGATAAATGTAATGGCATTTGCCTGCACATGGTAGTTAGAGGAAAATAGAATGGGAGCATTGGTACTGCCCATTATAATATAGAGAAGGGAGTTTTTGACATAAAGCCATGGAGGGCTATTTCCTGAATTTCCTGAAAGCAGCACAGAGGCGTTATTGCTTGGAAAATATGTTGGATAAATCCATGCGGATATTGTGCCTCCATTAGTTAGGTTTACAGCGCCTGAGGAATTGGCATATGAGGTACGGTTAAAAAAGGCAATGCTGCCACTTCGGGCAGAATATGAAACAGCAGGATAGGCAACAGGCATAGATGGCTTTGAATTTATATAAAGCGTGCCGTAATAATTGGTTATTGAAAGCTGCCCGGTGTAAGTAGGAATCTTATAAATAGTTACATAAGGATTGCTAAAGGCGACAGATCCATTTATAATAAGCCTCCTGGCCGTGGTGTATGCCTGCGCAGAAAGCCTTTGACTTCCTACGCTTGCATTGACTATTACAGTGCCTGCTGATGAAATATAAACAGAAATGGGTATCCCATTAATCTGCGAAGGAAGCGCAAAAGTAACAGAATAGCCATTGCCCGCTGATGCAGCATATGCAATTGCACTTGCTATGTTCTGCGAAAATATCTGCATGTACAATGACTGCTGGGAATTCAATATTGAAGCACGCTGCTGGGATACCAATGCAAAGAAGACTAGAAAAATTATTGTTATAACAGAAAATACGATTATGAATTCCAATGCAATCTGGAGCTTGCATCCTTGCAAAGTGCGCATTTAATCATTCTTGGAAGCTCAATGGCAAATGTGCAGCCATAATGGCAACCAACACAATTTATTTACCGCATAAATGTTTTTATTTGTAACCTAATTGCGCAAATATTATAGGCAATGGATTGCTTGCTGATCAGCAAAAGGCATAAAATCAGCATGCAACAGAAAGATTATTATGTGTTAAGTTACTTATCATAAAGGTCATTATGGCCTTTGATGCTTAATGCTATAAGCATTTAGAAGAATTAGGGTATTAATATGGCAACAACAAACCCAATATATGTGATTGCGGCAGCAGTTGTAATGGCTGCGGGGCTCTTAGCAACGGGAATTGTTCAGCAAAGTATGGGACCAGTAGGAATGGGAATAATTGGTGAAAAACCAGAAAGGTTAGGGCAAGTGCTTTTCCTATTTGTGATACCAGAAACGTTGTGGATAGTCGGTTTTGTGCTTGGGCTTATATTGCTTATGAACATAGTATGATAAGATGGGACTTGAGCACATAATAAAAAGCATAAGCAAGGATAAAGAAGAGGCTTTAAGTGCAATAAGGAAAAACACAGAGGTCAGAAAAAGGGAAATAGAAAAAGAGAAAAATATAAGATTAGACAAGATAAAGGAAGAAAGCAAAAAAAGAGCAATCTATGAGGCAGACAGCATTAATAAAAGAGAGCATTCAAAGGCACTCATAGCTGCAAGAGAGGTATACAGGAAAGCCATTGAAGATGAAATAAATAATGCATTTGATGGCTTAAGGAAAAAGCTTCCTGAATTCCTTTCATCAGAGGATTATGCCAAGGTATTAAAAGGAATGGTCAATAAGGCAACAGAGGAACTTGGAGATGACTGCATCATTGAAGCAAGAAAAGAGGACATAAATGCAATTAAAAAGCAGGCAAAGAAAGCAAGCATAAAAGAAGCAGATATTGCAGGAGGCATAATAGCAGATTCAAAAGACGGAAAGATGCATATTGATTACTCAATAGAAAGCATATTATCAGAAATGAATGCAGAGCTTTCACGTGAGTTTTACAGTATAATAGCAGGCAGCAAAAATACAAAAATAGAAAGGTAATGGCATGAACCACTATGCTGGAGCTTATGGTGGCATTTCAGTACTTAAAACAAAATTGCTTAGCAAAGGAGAGCTAGCCAGCTTGCAGGAAAAAAATTTTGAAGAGCTTATGAATGCGCTTTATGAAACCTCATACAAGCAAGAGTTTGACCTGTTTTCCACAGCTCTAAAGTATCCAGACGCAATAGATTCAATAGCAAATGCCCACATGGCAGGAAGGCTAAATGAAATGAAGGTAGTACTTCCCATGCAAGCTATGCCGCTTATAAATGCTTATTACCGCAAATATGACATAGATAGCATAAAAAGCATCCTATCAGCCAAGGTACTTGGGCATGACCTCAATGAGCTTGAAGGGTTTATTGCAGCAGGGTCTGAGTCTACAGTAGGCGCACTAAATAGTAAAGACCTTCTGAACATTATAAATGAGCCGAATATAGAAGGGATAATAAATTATTTAAGCAAGTTTGTATATGGGGGGCTGCTGCTTCAGAATATTGACAGCATAAGGGCAGGCAACCTTTATGAAGCATTCTTTGCATTGGATTATTTTTACTTCAATAATTTCCTTAAAGAGGCAAAAAAGAACGGCAATAAGAATATTATAGCATTTGCTACTGAGTTGATTAATTTGCAAAACCTAATTGCGGCCATAAAGGCAATTGCATTTAGATATGAGTTCAATTCCATAAAAGGATACTTTATCGAAGGAGGAAGCATAAGTGCAGAAGACTTCGATAAAATGGCAAGCAACGGTATGGATGGGATAATGAAAGGTTTCCCTGATTATGCTGTGGCATTTGAGGTTTATGGCAAAGAAAAAAGGATAGCAGACCTTGATGCAGCATTGAAAGCTTATGTACAATCAAAAGCCATAAAGAAATTCATGTCAATGCCACTTAGCATTGAATTCATATTTGGTTTTATATTGATGGCAGAAAGGGAGAGGGATACAATAAGGAACATGTGCTACAGGAAGTATTACGGGCTGCAGCCTATGGATCTCTTTGCATATTAAAATTAAAAATAAGCAATGCAGGTAAAAGTTATGGAAAACGGGAGAATTGCAGTTGTAGGTGAAAGGGAGCTTGCACTTGGTTTTAAACTTATAGGAATAAGTGATGTTTTTATTGCTGAAGGAGACGAAGCGGTAAATATAGTCAATAAGATAATAAGGGAAAATGAATATGAGCTTGTGCTTATATCTGAAAGCATTAAAAGGCACATAAATGCAGCCACTGCAAAGAGGTTTGAATCTTCGTTAAAGCCCCTCATAATTTTCATACCGTTGAAAGAAATGGAACATAGAAAAGAAACGCTTGAGCAAATTGCAAAGCGGGTTCTCGGCATAGACATAGGCAACATAAAGCTTGCAAACAGGTAAGTGGTAGTATGGGTAGTATATATAGAGTATCAGGACCTGTGGTCATTGCAAATAATATGGAAAATGTGAAAATGTACGATGTTATAAAGGTAGGCGAGGCAAAGCTTGTAGGGGAGGTGATAAAGCTTTCAGGCACATCTGCTGTAATACAGGTTTATGAAGATACAACAGGCCTAAGGCCTGGTGAGCCAGTTGAAAATACAAACATGCCATTGTCAGTAATGCTTGCTCCTGGGCTCATAGGTTCAATATTTGATGGCATACAGAGGCCGCTTGATGTAATAAAGGCAATGGAAGGAAATTTCATAAAAAAAGGAGAAAGCGCGGCTGCGCTTGATATGAAAAAAACATGGCATTTTGTACCGATTGCCAAAAATGGCAGTAAGGTAGATGAGTGCAGCATAATTGGCGAAGTAAAGGAAACAGACTTAGTTACGCATAAAATAATGGTCCCGTATGGCAAGTCTGGCATAATAAGCGGGCTTAAAGAGGGGGATTATACAATAACAGATGCTATAGCAACATTAGAAGGCAAGAATGGCAAGGAGAGCATACAAATGCTGCAGCACTGGCCAGTGAGAAAGGCTAGGCCTGCAAGGCGTAAGCTTCCGCCGCGCGTGCCATTGATAACAGGGCAGAGAATTATAGACACGCTGTTCCCTATTGCAAAAGGAGGTACTGCTGCAATACCAGGCCCTTTTGGAAGCGGAAAATGCATAAGTGGTGATACACCAGTTTATGCAAACGGAAAAAAGCTGCCTATAATTGAGCTATATAACAAATGCAAGGCAAGCGGCAGGGTAATAACTAATGGTAATGAGGAGTTTGTAATTGCGGACAAACCTATTAAACTCTATTCATTTTATAATGGAGGCATAAGAAAGAGCAGGGCATGGGTTTTGTACAAAGGAAAAAGCAATGCTTTGGTTGAGATAGAAACAGAAAGTGGCAAAACGGCAAAGGTAACACCAGTGCACAAACTGTTTAAAATAAATAAAGGCATCATTGAAGAAGTGCCTGCAATGAATTTGAAGCCGGGCGATTGCATAGCTGGTGCATCAGATGCAGAACTTATGCGTTCAGATGCATATGAAATTGGCTTGAAACTTACGCATGCTGTACATGGAATGCCAGATGCACGTGTATATGCAGAAGCAGAAATACAGCAAGAAAAAGAGATGCATATTGTAGAAGAAAAGATAAAAAGCATAAAGCTGCATAAAGGAAATTTTGATGTATATGATGTTTCCCTACCTGGCTATGGCAGGAATTTTGTCGGAGGCAATGGGGCGCTGATCCTTCACAATACAATAATACAGCACCAGCTGGCAAAGTGGAGCGACGCAGACATAATAATTTATTGCGGAGTAGGTGAAAGGGGCAATGAAATGGCAGAGGTGCTTACTGAATTTCCAAATATAAAGGACCCTAACTCAGGCAAAATGCTTATGGATAGAACAGTATTCGTTGCAAATACAAGCAATATGCCTGTAGCGGCAAGGGAGGCAAGCATATATACATCAGTGACAATGGCAGAGTACTTCAGGGACATGGGTTACCATGTTGCAGTAATGGCAGATTCTACATCAAGATGGGCTGAAGCAATGAGGGAGGTTTCGGCAAGGCTTGAAGAGATGCCAGGTGAAGAGGGCTATCCTGCATACCTGCCAAGGAGGCTTGCAGAGTTCTATGAAAGGGGCGGAATGGTTGAAACTGCAAACGGGCTTAAAGGATCTGTTACAATAATTGGCGCAGTTTCCCCTCCTGGAGGAGACATCTCAGAGCCAATATCGCAAAACACGCTTAGGGTAACAAGGGTATTCTGGGCACTTGATGCGTCACTGGCAAGCAGAAGGCATTTTCCAGCAATAAACTGGCTGAACAGCTACTCGCTTTATGCTGATGACTTAGCAGAGTGGTTTAACGAAAATGTAAGCAATGAATGGGAAAGCATAAGGAAAGAGGCATTGGAGCTCCTGCAAAGGGAAGCAGAGATAAATGACATAGTGCAGCTTGTTGGTTATGACGCACTTTCTGAAGATGAAAAGGAGGTGCTTGACATCGCAAAAAGCATAAGGGAAGATTACCTCCAGCAAAGCGCCTTTGACAGTGTAGACACATATACGCAGCCAAAGAAGCAGTTCCTTATGCTAAAGGCAATAATGCTTATGCATGATGAGGAGAAAAAGGCAGTTGAAAGAGGCATAGAAGTTGAGGCATTTAGGCATATTAAGGCAAAGGAGCTAATTGCAAGGATGAAATTTGAGGAAAATGCCGAAAAGGCATTTGATGGCATTAAGGAATCTTTGAAGGAGATAGAGAAGCTTGAAGCAAAAAGCGCGTGATGCTATGGGAGACATTTATTACAAAACTGTTAACGAGGTAACAAGCATACTTGTTTTTGTAGAGGGCATAAAAAATGCAGCTTATGGCGAGCTTGCTGAGATAGAGATGCCTGATGGAAGAAAGCTAACAGGGCAGGTGCTTGATACAAAGGACGGATTTGCAGTGGTGCAATCATTTGACAATACAACAGGCATGGATACGAAAAAAACAGCAGTGAGGTTTCTTGGCAACACTGCGCATATAAGGGCAAGCACTGACATGTTTGGAAGGGTATTCAACGGCCTGGGAAAGCCAAGGGACAAAGGCATGGAAATATACAATGGAGAAGAAATAGATATAAACGGGAGTGCAATAAACCCATCTGCAAGGGACAACCCAGCAGAATTCATACAAACAGGAATATCAGCAATAGATGGAATGAATACCTTGGTAAGGGGGCAGAAGCTGCCAATATTTTCGGCTGCAGGATTGCCGCACAATAGGATAGCGGCACAGATAGCTAGGCAGGCTACACTGCTGCGTTCAGATGAGCCGTTTTCAATCGTATTTGGGGGCATAGGGATAAACAGCGAGGAAGCCAATTTCTTCATGGACGAATTTGAAAAAACCGGCGCGCTTGAAAGGTCTATAATGTTCCTTAACCTTGCATCAGAGCCATCAATGGAAAGGCTCATGCTGCCTAGGGTTGCCCTTTCCACTGCAGAATACCTTGCATATGAGGAAGACATGCATGTGCTTGTAATACTTACAGACATGACAAATTATTGCGAGGCGCTAAGGGAAGTTTCTGCTGCAAGAAACGAGGTGCCCGGAAGGAGGGGCTATCCAAGTTACATGTATACAGACCTTTCAACAATATACGAGAGGGCTGGCAGGATAATAGGAAAAAAGGGCTCAATAACGCAGCTGCCGATACTGACCATGCCAGATGATGATATAACCCATCCTATACCAGACCTTACAGGCTACATAACTGAAGGGCAGATAGTGCTTGACAGAAAACTTTACATGAAGAGCATATATCCAAACATAAATGTACTGCTTTCCCTTTCAAGGCTTATGAATAATGGAATAGGAAGCGGAAAGACAAGAGAGGACCATAGGGGTGTTGCAGACCAGCTGTTTTCTGCCTATGCAAACGGCATTGACATAAGGAGCCTTACTGAAATTGTAGGGCAGGAGGCATTGAATGAAAATGACAAAAAATACCTTAAATTTGCTGAGCTCTTTGAAAAGGAGTTTGTAAGGCAAGGCTACAATGAAAACAGGGACATAGACACAACGCTTGACATTGCATGGAGGCTCTTAAGCAATATAGACAAAAGCGAGATAAAAAGGATAAAGGACGAATACATAAAGAAATATGGAAAGTGGGGCAATGGCACTGCATGAAGTAAAGGTTACAAGGCTTGAGCTGGCAAGGATAAAGGCAAGGAGGAAAATAGCAGAGAAGGGGCTTGCCTTGCTTAAAAGCAAAAGGGGCGCGTTGATAACTGAATTCTTTAAGCAGGCTATAAGGCTGCAGGACTTAAATGTCAATGTTGCAAACGAAACCGAAAAGGCAATGGAGAGCATGAAAATTGCTGAAGCATACAATGGAAGGCTTGCAGTTGAAATGGCAGCGGTTGAACAGCAAAAGGCAAATGTATCCATAAAGGTAAGCAATATAATGGGCATAAAGATGCCAGACATACAAAAAAGCAGGGCAATGCAGACCAATAGCTATGAGGTTGCATTCTTCCCTAGTGCTATAGCTGATGCCAAAAACGCATATGAAAAGCTCTTTTCTTTCCTTATAGATATCGCAGAAAAGGAAAATGCGCTTAGAAAGCTGCTCCACGAGATAGAAAAGCTCAACAAAAGGGCAAACACTATAGAGAAGGTCACTATACCTAAGCTAGATATGCAGGCAAAATATATTGAGCAGAGGATGGATGACATGGACAGAGATACCATAGTAATGCTTAAGTTTGTAAAGAAAAAAATGGTAATATGATAGATAAAAGCGCAGTCAAAAAGTTTTATATCGCAGTTGCAATAATAAAGGCTCTAGGCATTGCATTTGCGCTTTGCGCTGCGGCCGTTTTAGTTTATATATTAAATGAATGATAGCATGGAAGGCAATACTGGCAACGGCATAGAAGAGCTTGAAAGGATAAGCAATGAGGAGCAAAAGAGAAACTATGAACTAAAAAAAGAGGAGGAAAAGGCCAATAGAGAAATTGAAAATGCAGAAAAAAATGCTGAGCAAGAAATCGAAAAGGCAAATGACGAGGCAGAAAAAGAGGTTGAATCAGCAATAAATGAAGCATATAAAGTAGCAAAGGCAGAAAGGGAAAAAATTATAAAAAAAGCAGAAAATGATGCAGCGCGATTAGGGAAAGTAAGCAGTGAGGCTGCACTGGAAATATTCAAGAGGCTTCTATTCAATAAATTCAATATACAATGAAAATATGCAATAAATTGCAATGCAAATGATAAAATGCTTACCCCAGAAAAAATGGAAAAAATAAGGTTAATAATAAAGAAAGAGCATCTGGATGCACTGCTTAATGGGCTTTATAGCGCAGGCATAGTGCAGATAGAGCCACTTAACAGTGAGCTAAAGAAGATTGCGATGCAGATAGAGCTTAAAGAGCACACAGTGATTACAGAATATGCAAGGAAATTTGACAGGCTGATGGGAGAGCTTTATCCTGAAAAGGCGCATGAAACAGTCTATTTTGACAGCATAAGCAATCTTATTGAGGAAGCAGAAAAGGTAAACATCTTTGAAAAGGCAAGCATGCTCAAAAGCAAGATAGAAACGCTGGATGCAAAGATGTCAGAAATAGAAGAAAATATAAAAACAGTAGAGAAGTTAAAATGGTTTGGCAGGGACATGAAAATACTCAACAACAGGCATGTTGCCTCATTCATTGTTTACACGGGCTTTGATGACATTGCAAGCAGCCTTAATGGCAATGGAATAGATTTTATATATGAAAAAAATGGCAGTGTCGCAGTAATTTCTATTGAAAGAGAAAACGAAAAGCCCTTTGGCAAGGTAATTGCAGGGATGCCTAAGGCAAGTGTAATGCCCATACCTGCCTGCATTGGCAAGCCTGAAGATGCAATAAGGGCTATGAAAGCAGAGCTGCAAAATGCAAAAAATGAAAAAGATAAGCTTGAAAGCGAGCTTAGGAAGCTTTCAGAGCAGAATTATGGCAAGGTAAGCGCAATAGCTGAGCAGCTTAACATTGAGCTTAAGAAAATGGAGGCAATAGAGCTTTTGGGCGGCCTGGAAAGCGTGGCGATACTTGAAGGGTGGGTGCCTAATGCAGAAATGCCAAAGCTAAAAAAGATAGCTGATAATGCAGCAGGAGATGAATATGCAATAGAAACAATAACAAACAAGGAAGAGGTACCGCCAACAAAGCTTACAAACAAAAGAAGCAAGCTTTTTGAGTTCTTTATACGGTTTTATTCACTTCCAAAAGGCAATGAGATAGATCCAACGAGCTTATTTGCCATACTGTTCCCTATATTTTTTGGCTTTATGATAGGTGATGCAGGCTATGGAATTGTAATGATAGCTATGTCATTTGCAATTCTTTACACATTGAAAAAAAGCGGTAGCATAAAAGGCAAGCTTTTTAGCAAAATAGCAAGCTTTGTTTCCAGCGTGCTGAGCAAAAACAGCATAAGGGTAATTGCAAAATCAATAATCCCTGGTGCAGTTGTGGCTATTGCGCTTGGCATAATCTTTAACCAGTGGTTCGGCTTCCAGCTACCTTATAATGCATTGTTTAATCCAGAGCTGCATATATCAAAGCTTATTTTGATATCAGGGCTGATTGGAATGCTTGCAGTTGTAAGCGGCTTTGCAATTGGCGTTGCCAACAAGCTTATGCTTAATGAAAAGAGGGAGGCATTGGGAAGGCTTGGCTGGATGCTTATGGCATTGGGCATAGTCGCATTTGGGCTTGAAATAATTTATAAAGTGCCTATTTCATTTTCATTGCAATATATTGCAACCTTTATTTCAATAATTGCAGGGCTTGCCTTTATTGCATATGGGGAGGGTGCAAGCAGCCTTATAGAGATGCCTTCAATGATAAGCCACATCCTTTCATATACAAGGCTTGCTGGAATACTTCTCGCATCGCTTATACTTGCGCAGGTAATAAACTACATGTTTTTGCATTCACTGCACCATTCAATAATGCTTGCAATTGCCGGCATATTTGTACTGTTCATAGGGCAGGCTTTCAATATACTCATTGCGCTTTTTGAGCCAGGTATACAAGGCGCAAGGCTTATATATGTTGAATTCTTCTCAAAATTTTTCTCTGGCAACGGCAAAGAATTTACCCCGTTTAAGGGAACAAGGGTAAGGACAGCAGAAAAAAGGCATATGAAAACAACATAGCAGTAGCATGCAAAATAAAAGATAAGTATAAATAATAAGATGCACATTAAGATTAGGTTAAAGGTTTAAAGTGGTATATATGGTAGATATAGAAAAATTAAGCAAGAAGCAGGCTAAGATTGTAGACAAGCATGAAAACTTTATTAACTCAGTAATAGAAAGCAACAATGAAAAAAAGAAAGCAATGGAAGAGAGCATTAGCGAGGCAAAAAAAGCAATAAGCTCTGCATCAGAGGAACTAATGAATATATGGAAAAGTGAGTCCACTGAAGCAGCAGCTAGAATAGCAAAAAACAATGAGCATCTTAATGGCATAAAGGGCAACATTGAAAAAGAGGAAAAAATGACCCCGCTTAACAGGAAGGAGGCAAAGTACCTCAAGAAGCTTAGTAGCATACACCATAAGATGGTAGATGCATTGGAAGAAGAAAGCAAGGCATTAAAGCTTGTAAAGGATGCAATAGATGCGCAGGCTAACGGAAACAAGGAGCTGATTGTAAAGCTAAGGTCAGGCAGCCATGAAAAGAGCGAGCAGCCAGTATACAAAAGGGCGCAAGAAATATTGGAAAGCATTACCAGCTCGTTTGAAAAGAGAGAAGCAGGCCTTAATGCAATTATAAGCAGCAAGAACAAACTTATAGCAAAAATTGAAGCAGAGATCACTTCAATTGATAAAAACAACAAAATTTATGAGGAAAGGCTGGGAGCATTCTACAAGAGCATAAAGAGGGATGAAAGCAAAGAGCAGAAGCAGCAAGAGCCTACTGCAAAAGGCGAGCAAAAGAAAGAGGCATAATCAAAGTGGAATAGCAAAGCAAGCATAAGTTGCTTGCTTTTTGCCCTTTTTTACAGCTTTTATTATTTTAAGCGTATTGTATCCAAGTTCATAGGGGCCCTTGCATCAACATATAGCATGCGCTCAGCAGTCCTTGCAAGGTCCTCGCATTTCTGCTCTTCGCCATGCATTGTATATACTGATTTTGGCTTTGGTCTAAGATCCTGCAGGAAATTGAGAAGCTGCCTTCTATCGCTGTGGCCAGAAAAGCCCTCAACAGTTTCTACATTCATCTTCAATTTCACAAGCGCCATTTTGCCTTCATCATCTTCAAGGGGTATTTCCCTTAAGCCGTTCTGGATCCTTCTTCCCAATGAGCCTGCGCTATTGTATCCAACAAATATAAGTGTGCTCTTTGGATCTGAGGCAAGCTTTCTAAAATACTCTAAGCTTACGCCTCCATTTAGCATTCCACCGCTTGCAAGTATTATTGATGGGCCTCCTTCAACAATATTGTCCCTATCTCCTTTTGCAACCTCAAATATTTCGCTTTCAAATGGCGACCTATTGCTAAGGATCCTTGCCTCTATGCTTTCCTTAAGGTATTCTGGATATGCAGTGTGTATAGCATTTGCTTCAAGTATCATTCCATCTAAGTATACAGGCACATCAAGGTTGTACTGCTTGCTTGACATATAGTTCTCAAGCACAAGCTGTATCTCCTGGCTCCTGCCTACTGCAAAAACAGGTATAAGCACCTTGCCCTTGTTTTCTATTGTACGCTTTATCACATCCATAAGCTTTCTTTCTGCCTGCTCCCTGCTGCCTATTATGTCTGTTGGGGCGCCATAAGTACTCTCTATAAAAAGCGCGTCTATGCGCGGGAAGCGCGTTTTTGCAAGGTTAAATAAGCGGGTATATCCATACTTAAGGTCGCCAGTATGCACAATGTTGTACATGCCTTCGCCTATATGGAGATGCACAATTGCGCTGCCAAGTATATGGCCTGCATTGTGGTATGTAAGCTTCATTTCATCTGTTATGCTTGTTACCTCTCCATAATCCCTTGTGACAGTATGCAAAAGCATGTTCCTTATGTCTTTTTCATCATAGAGCAAACTGCCGCCGCTCTTCTCTACAAGCTTTACATAATCATTAAGCAATAACGCCATAAGGTCTCGTGTAGGAGGGGTGCAATACACAGGGCCGTCATAGCCGTATCTGAAAAGGTAAGGAATAAAGCCTATGTGGTCCATGTGTGCATGGGTAACCACAACTGCGTCTATCTCGTTTATCGAAATATTTGCGTTGCTCAAATAAGGGAATGCCTTGTTTGCATCGCCATTGTTCGCATCTGCACCCCTTATGCTTGGCTCTGGGCTTATGCCGCAATCGATTATGACCTTTGATTTTGGGGTTTCAACAAGAAGGGAACTCCTTCCTACTTCCCTAAAGCCCCCTAATGCAGTAACCTTGAGCCATTCGCTTTTGCCTATTGGCGTGTTGATTTTTTTGCCTAAAGAAACCATGAATTTCTTCCTGAACTGGCTTTCATTATACATGAGCTGCCGTATCCCTGAAATGGTCTCGCTGTTCATTGTAGGCATGCGCAAGACCTTTACTATCCAGCCAGTATCCATTATTATTGAGCGTAGGTTGGCGCCCTGTTTGCCTATAACAAGCCCTGGCTTGAGCGCTTCTATATAAACCTCACCAAAAGCAGGGGCAAATTTTATGGAATGCAACTGAGCCTCTTCTGGTATTATTCCCTTTATTTTTTCCAGAGCCTTTTCAGGATCCATAAGCGATGATGCATCACTCCTTACTATAACCTTTTTCTTTACCACCTCTGCAATGCTGCTTATTGCCTTTGGATCCTCATACATCGGCTTTATATTCTTCGCATATACTGTGATGTCAGGCCCTTCAAATTCTGCCTTTACAAAGCCAACATCCTCTGGAATAAGGGACTCAACCATTTTAAGGAGGTCCTTCCTTGCATTGGCATTTTCATTATTGCTGTTGGTTTCCATTTGAACACGGTTAACTA
>JABEBW010003323.1_pt1 | contig 25021 bp, 23 predicted proteins | sample 7245961 | NCBI WGS metagenome assembly JABEBW01 (sample SAMN14506364, study PRJNA622280) | hot springs metagenome | biome: hot spring [ENVO:00000051]|acidic hot spring [ENVO:00002120]; feature: spring [ENVO:00000027]|sediment [ENVO:00002007]; material: sediment environment [ENVO:01001048]...
ATAGCCGGTTCTCTGGGTATCTGAATTCTTGAATATTTTATATATTTTTAATTTGCAATAAAAATCAAGATTTTTATATATGCTCTATTCTGTATTTTTCCCTGCTGGCTATGAATATCTGTATTAACTTGCCAGCCAGCATGGACGTGTTGCCGTTGTCGTAAAGTGGGGAGAATTCGTTTATATCCATGCCTATGGCCTTGTAGGAAAGCCGCTCCACAAGCCGCCTGGCCTCATAATCGGTAAGGCCGAATGGCTCAGGAGTTCCCACTGCTGGTGCATACGCGGGATCTATCCCGTCCATATCTATGGATATGTAAACCCTTCCGGGCTTCCGCTCAATGTCATTTATGAAACGATCGATGCCGTATTCCCGTACGCTGAATGACGGTACGAATTCCACCTTATCAAAGTCCGGATCCTGATATTCCTCCAGAGAAACCGATCTGGTCCCTATTGAGGTTATCCTGTTTGGGCCTAGGATCTCGAGAGCACGCTTCGTAACGCAGGCATGGTTCAGTTTGTTTCCCATGTATGAGTCCCTAAAATCAGAGTGCGCATCCACTATCACCATGTGCACGTCTTCTGGCAGATTTCTGACAGCGCCAACGGTTATGGAGTGTTCACCGCCCAGCATTATCGGTATCTTTCCATCTCTGAATATCATCTTAGTGACACGCTCGACCTGGTCAACAACGTATTCTACGTCCTCGGATTCTTCCATATCGCCTAGGTCTGAGATTCTGGCCCTGAGAAGGTCAAACCGATAGGAGAATTCAAAGGATTCCAGATTCACGTAAGCTGATCTTATTGAATCGGGGGCGTATTTTGAACCTCGCCTGTAGCTTGATGTGTTGTCGAATGGGACCCCAAATATCACATAGTCGCTGTCTTCGTAACTATACTTGGCGTCGGCGATCCTCTTCAGCGAGAAAATATCCTTCAATTCTGAAGCATGATCTTTCGCATCCCCATGGTTTCCCAATAGGGCACCTCCATTCCGGGCTTGATCTTGTCAGCAATCTCAGGATCGAGAGGTAGCACAAACGTTTCAAAGGTCTCTGAATCCATCAGCTGAACCTCGTTGTTCTGCACAGAGAGAACCTGGGCGTTCTTCTTCTCTATTATGGGTATCTTAACCTTGTGCTTCACGGGGTATACTACACTCCGCTTCTGGTTGTCAAACACTCCGATCGCAACGATTCTTCCCTTGGCCTCGCCGTGCTTCCCGGGTTTAGACATCGTTATCTCGACGATCTTGCATGGTGCATCATCTATCAGTATGTATCTTCCAACTTTGAGTTCGCGTACTTCAGCTTCTTGCCAGCTCATTAATATCTGCCCCTAATTTTATTACCCTTTAAATACTTTCTTACCTTGTTCGCTGCAGGATTAAAAAGTATTCATTCATCTCCTCAGTTCCGAAACTGAAACATAGACATCAGATGAAGGCCCTTGTTGATGGTATGCCACTTTCTTCGAATCCAATGAGCCTTCCTCCTTTTTTTCTGAATTCTCCATCTATGATGACGCTGTCCACAGATTCCGGATTAGCGGAGTAGACAATATTGTTGACCACGTTGTTCTCATCGGTAGGAATCAGTTCTGGCCTTCTCGCATCAAGGATCACTATATCCGCCTTCTTTCCCACCTCAATCGATCCAGCATTGAGCTTCAGCGCTTTTGCTGCATTTATAGTGGCGAAATCCAGAATCTGCTGACTCTTTATTATCGATGCGTCCCATCTGGCATTCTTGACGGTCAAAGCTGAGAATTTCATAGCCTCAAAGAAGTTGAGCGAATTGTTGCTGCCATTGCTATCTGTGCCAATGGTTATATTAACGCCAGCATCCAACATCTCTGGGACAGGAGGAACTCCGCCCGTGGCAAGCTTGAAGTTGCTTACGGCGTTCCACGATACGTTTACTCCGTTCTTTCCCAGCAACTTTGCCTCGTGGTAGGTTGCCCAAACGCAGTGTGCGGCAATGACTCTATCCGAAAGTACTCCAATTTTATCAAGGTGTTCTATGGGCCTCTCTCCGATCTTTTTAACACTGTCGTAGACCTCCTTCCTCGTTTCGGACAAATGCATGTGCATTATGGTATCGTATCTGTCCGCTATTTCCTTCGCACGCTGATAGGTTTCATCACTGGCCACGTATATGCCCTGAACACCCACAGAGGGTTTCACAAACCTCATGTTCTGGTGGGATCTTATGAAATTCTCGGCATTATCAAGCGGATCTCCCTTCTGCGTGGTGAATTCCCTGTCCAGAGTAACCCATGACAAAAAGGCCCTTATGCCAACCTGCTCGGCTGCCCTTGCTATTACGTCCTCAGAATAATACAGATCCACGAACGACGTTATTCCGCTGTTTATCATCTCATACATTCCCAGCTTGGCAGAGTTGAATATGCCCTCTTCTGTTCTCTGCGAATCGTATTTGAATGTCATGTCCAGGAATCTTTCAAGATCAACGTCATCAAAGAGCCCCTTGGATGCTGACATGCCTATATGCGCATGTGTATTTATAAAACCAGGCATCACTATTTTGCCTGTTGCATCTATGCTATCGTCGCTCGCAGGACATCCCGTGCCAACATACGTGATCGTGTCACCCTCGAACTGTACATTGCCATGGAATATCCTACGGCCTTCATCCTGCGTTACAATTAGCGCATTCTCTATGAGAGTGCTCATGAAGGGCTATTCGTTATTCCTTACTTAAACTTGCTGAGTTCTCAGGACTCTCTTCAAATGATTCACATGAAACATTTATATGCCAATCATATATGTCGATTTCGACCTATGGATAAATACGCGATTAAAGCGCTGGTACTGCTCAGCAAGAAACCTAGAACGCTATACCAGATGTCCAAGGAAATCTCTGCAGGATCGCAGGTATCGCATGGAACACTGATGCCCATGATCCGAAAGCTGCTGCAAGAAGGGTACATAGATTTCGAAACCCGCGGCAGGGAAAAGGTATATCACCTCACGGAAAGGGGAACTAGATTCGTTAAATCACTCGGAAAGATAGAGGAGGACGTTAAACAGAACCTCATTTCCAGGGCCATGGGTGACGCGTTCTTCTATCTGAACCTGCTTTCAAAGGATGATACCTCAGAGGCAATAAAATCGGCCATACAGATACTGCTGCCAGCGATAATCGCGCAGGTTGAGTATGCATTCAGGATGTTGATGCAGGGCCGCAGAGAGGAAGTCGAAGGTATGGTAAAGGATCTTCTACGAAAATACGGTGAGATCAATGATGAGCAATCACTCAGCTAGGACAATAGCGATATCGGCATTTGCTGGACTACTCGTCACCTATGTCGAAACAATGATAACACCTGCATTGCCAATACTTGTTTCATTCTTCGATACCAACTACGATCACCTATCATGGATAATAACTGCCTACATCATTTCTGGCACCGTTTCATCCGCGATATTCGGAAGGCTTGCAGATATGTATGGAAAGAAGAACATCTTCGTCATACTGGCAGTATTCTATACGATCGCGGTGTCGTTCGGTGGATTTGCAAAGACGCTCGAGGAGCTTATCATAATCCGTACCGTACAGGGCATAGGAATGGGCATGTTCCCTGTATCCTTCGCGCTGATCAACGATCAGGTACCAAAGCATAGGCTAGCACTGGCTCAGGGAATAGTAAGCTCCACATTTTCTGGAGGTGCTGCCATAGGATTGGTAGTTGGTGCATGGATCACCCAGAACTATGGCTGGCAGTGGTCCTACCATTCATCGATACCGGTTGCAGTGCTGCTAGTCATACTAGCATCGATCTATCTGCATGATGAGAGCGAACGTAAACCAGCAAAGATAGACTTCATAGGTGTCGGGTCTCTCGGAATCGCAATAGTATCATTTATACTTGCCATATCTGAAGGTGAATACTGGGGATGGACATCGCCCACCATAATCGGACTATTTCTGTTTTCTGCGGTAATGTTCGTGATGTTCGTACTCTACGAGAGAAACGCCTCCGAGCCCTTTATAAGGATGGATCTTCTGCGCATAAGAAACGTTTTGCTTGCAAATATGACAGGGCTCTTCGCCATGTCTGGCATGTTCTTCCTGTTCTACACGGTGCCTGCACTGCTTCAGGATCCTGAGCCGGCTGGATTTGGTATATCCATCGTGGAGTCTGGCCTAATACTTCTGCCTGCTGCGGTGCTGAACATGGCCCTTGCACCGCTGGCGGCCAAGATCACCACCAGCCGCGGCCCAAAGACCGCGATAATCATCGGACTGTTCATACTCCTGTTCAGCTACCTCGGACTTTACTACAACAGATCAAGCATAATAGCCATACTCGAAGATTCCGCTGTAATGGGCATGGGCATCTCATTCATATTCGTTGGGATAATCAACATATTGCTCATATCCGTGCCTAAAGATCGATCCGGTGAAAGCACCGGTATGAACGTGGTCTTCAGGAACATAGGTACATCGCTCGCTCCAGCGATAGGCGGCGTAATGGAAACCATGTTTGTAACGTACGTCATAGTTGGCGCCATACCGGTAAACTTCCATGGCATGCCCGTAATACCCATAATGGAGAATTTTCCTTCTTCTGAAGCTTACGACGCCATCTACGTTATAGGCATGGCCTTCGTCTTAATCGCAATGATTCTGTCGATGTTTATGAAAAATGTAATTATTGGAGGTGAAAAGACATGAAAAATAAGTTTCTGCTTGCAATGCTGTTCAGTTCAATAGTGATAATATCTGGGCTTGCAGGGATATCTGTGGCGTCCGGATCACAACCTAGCCCGCAGGTTGTATCTGTGAGCTGGTTCGCACCGAACTCCACAGAACCCGTGGCCCCCGGCATGATCAACGTTCCACTCATCGTCTCATTTGTTTGTCCATTGACGCTGTTAGATGCCAGCGTATATGTAAATCTGACAAAATACAACCCAGGCGTACTTAGCTACGTTAACCTGCACGGTTACCCGACTGGCCCAACGATGTATAACTTTACTGAGATACCGGCAGGCAAGCAGATAACTGTGATGCAGCTTGTTAACGTATCTGCCAGCGCTACAACAGGAGGGTATAGAGAGAATCTGTACGTGCAGGGAATCAACGCTTCTACGCTTGATACCTGGAATGTATCCTTCACCGCATACATTCTCGGTTCGACACAGATATCAGTTGCAGAATCTTACTTTGGTACAGCATCCTCGCCGATCGCGGCATCGCCAGGAATGAAGAACATTCCCATGACGGTGATCCTTGAAAATATAGGAAACGTTATCGATCAGAACGTTACTGTGGGGTACACCCCATCCTATCCTTTCTACGGCAGTCCGCAGTACTTCAACATAAGTGCAATACCACCTGATGAAACCGTTCCTATAACCATGTCTGTGAGCATATTCAGCAACGCTTCAGATGGCTTCTACCTACAGAATATTTCCACGTCGGTCTACGGAAAGAAGAGCCTCGTGCAGTTCAAACCCGGAATAACAGGTTATACGAATATAACCTTGGTGAACACTGAACTGAATCCACCAGTTGTATATACAAACGAAAAATTCATTGAGTTTAAGGCCTTCATTGAAGTGGCCGGAAACTCCATCTCAAGATATCTCAATGTGAGCGTCAGTTCATCCGACTTCACCGATATGACCGGTGAATACCATCTCTCGTATGTCTCTTCGGGTCTCTACAACTTTACCTTTCTTCTGAATTCCTTATCATCGCCTGGTTCACAGATCATCTTCGTGTTGATAAACGGGATGGTCTTTCCAGTGAGCGTCTACGTGCATAACCAGACGCGCATGACCATAAACTTTCATGAGTCTGTTCTTCAGCCAGGCGTTGAAAAGTCCGTATTGTCCTTCAATATAACAAACGATGGAAACACAACCATGTATGATATAAGGGCATATTTGATGCTGCCTGGAATAATAACGATACATGTGCCGTCATCAAATCCCCTCGGAGCTCTGACAGCAGACAACATAACCATACCGAGCCTCAAACCTGGGCAGACCTATGATCTCATATTCCTCGTTGACACATCTTCAGCCGCAACGCCTGGCAGTTATACCGTAGAGCTGTTCTTGGGATGGCATTACAACAACACGCCATATCAATTCACAAAGACATATGACACCAACGTTACGGTGTCGCCTACCGTTGAGCAGAAGATAACGCAGGCCTTTACATTCACACCCGTGACCATCGCCGTCTTTGTTGTGATAGCTGCAGTGATAATAGGCCTTGGAACATACGCTGGTGTGAGAAGGAAGAGACACTGAAACAGCTTTGTGGATAAATCTAACAAATTTTTATTCTCACTATGATCTATTTACAACCGAATCAAAAGTAATCAGCGAAATTCATATATGTAAATGAAATATACACCATCAACCCATTCTTAGATGCAGAGCGGAAGTAGTGTAGTCTGGCATCACAGGAGCTTCCCAAGCTCCGGAAAAAGCTCCTAACCCGGGTTCAAATCCCGGCTTCCGCACTTTCATGAGCTGTCCTCAGCCGAAGTATCGGATCTTTTTCCTCATTCATAGACAGCCATCTGATTATACGGATGAATATCGTTAATGCGCGATGTTGATGTCTACAGGCGTTAATTCGGACAACACCGGCCTCCTTCTACTCCAATATACGTAAAATGACTACGAACTTCTCTATTAGTGGAAATCCGTGGATCGCATCGCTGAAGATCGACGTTTTGCTGCTTCCCTCAAACCCCTAACTTTCTCATAAGTGCAATGGCGCCATCGCGGAAATATTCCAGAAAAGGTATCTTTGACGTACACAAAATTTTAGACACCAAGGATCAAGATCTTATTGCCCTACCATTTCAGTAAAAAGAATAAATTATAGGCTACAATAACCTGTAAATGGAAACTGAAGATCAGTATTACAAGGCCATAAAAAAAATAAAGGAAGCCGCAGAGACTTCTAACAGGGCCTACTTGACATCATCTAAACTTGCAGATATGCTTGGCATAAGCCAGCAATCAGCGTCCAGGATAATCATAGATCTCGAAAAGAATGGATATATAACCCGCACGGTGACAAAACGGGGGCAGATATTGAATATAACGGAAAAGGGCCTTGACGTTCTCTACACTGAGTTTGCCGATCTTTCAAGGATCCTCGCCATAAAGAACAACATAGTGATCGCGGGAACCGTAACATCCGGTATGGGTGAGGGTAGATATTATGTAGCTAGAAAGCAGTATATAATCCAGTTTCAGGAAAAACTGGGAATGATACCTTACCTGGGCACCCTTAACATCAAGGTTGATCAGGCCAGCCTTCCTGAGTTAAGGAAGATAAGAGGATTCAAGGGAATACATATAGAGGGCTTCAAGACGGAAGACAGGACCTTTGGATCCGTGAAGGCTTTTTCGGCCAAGATACAGGGCATTCCGTGCTTCGTTATAATGCCGGAAAGAACAGTTTATACCGATGTCATAGAGATCATATCCGATAAGTATCTCCGTGAAGAGCTCAATCTTCATGATGGAGACCACGTCAGCGTTGAGGTCTACACTTGATCTCCAGTGCACACATTGAAATCGTTGATTGGAGAATTACAATTTCTAGACTTCAATGTCTCCTCTCTTTATTTCATCTATGACGCGCTGGAATGCCGATATAACTCGATCTTTCTGCATTCTGCAGTCAAGAACCTCCATGTATATTTCATAGGCCTCTTCTCCCACATCCCGACCTTGGTATACAGATATAGTACCACATGTCCGTCCTGCATCGAAATTGAGCATATACTTCAGCACAACGGTCACGTCCTTTTCCTCTATATACTGAATTTTCTCAAGCGTGTCGGTTTCTTCCATCGAATCACCGCATGATCAGATGTATCCATCTAAGCCGTGTTCCCAGGCACCTCTAAGATCCTCCACCGCAACGTCTATAATGTTTAGGCCAGCCTCATCCACGATTATCCGGTCACCGCCTGTTTCACCGAGGCGCTTGATGGATAGCCCGTTAGAACCATCAACAAACTGGTCTTCCTTATCTCCAGCTATCTCCAGAACAATACCGTTTCCGCATTCTGAGAACAGCTTCACGGTGGGTCTGGCTGCCGAGACATTGCTTATGTCCACCCTGAACCCTATGCCCGATCCGAAGGACATCTCTGAAAGTGCCGCGAACAGCCCACCCGACGACACATCGTGGCTTGAGAGAATCATGTCGGCCTTCGATGAGAGAAAATCACGTATGCGCATTAGCTCATCCAGATCCGGCGCCGGTAAAAATCCATCTGTATATCCATGCATTCTGTTGTATTCGCTTCCTGTGAGGTTGTCGCATGGTTCGCCTATGAGATAGAGGACGTTGCCCGATCCCTTTATGTATGTGGTTCGAGATCGCCGCACGTCATCTATTAGGCCGACCATCATTATTGTCGGTGTTGGCATTATATCTGTTTTTCTGTATTCATTGTAGAAGCTCACGTTTCCTGCAACAACCGGCAGTCCCATCTTTCTGCAGAAATCGCCAATTGCTCTGACCGATTCGACGAACTGCCCCATGATCTCTTCACGCTCCGGATTCCCGAAATTCAGGGCATCTACAACGGAATGCGGCCTTCCTCCTGTTGATAGTATATTCTTGTATGCCTCTGCCAGCGTCAGAAGCGTTCCAGCATACGGATCCACGCTGACCATGTTTGGCCTTGATCCTGAGGTCAGAACCAGGCCACGCATGGAGCTTTCTAAAGGCTTTATAACGGTTGCATCTGCGTGCGTTTCCTTGTTTGGTCTGCCAACGAAGGGTGTCACTATCGTTGATCCCCTGACAGTGTGATCATACTGCCTCACAACGTTGAACCTTGCGCATGTGTTCAACCTCGCCATGAACCCCATGACAAAGCTGTTCAGATCCTCAGGTTCCTGCGGAACGGTCACTGATCTTTCCATTTCCCTGATCCGGTATGGTCTCTGATAGACTGGCGAATCGTCAAGAAACTCTATATCCATGTCGATGATCTTCCTCTTCTTATAATACACTTTTATTCTGCGATCCGCTGTTACATTTCCTATCACTGAGAAATCCAGGTTCCATTTTTCTGCTATCTGCCTTATCTTTTCCACATCCTCAGGATAGCACTCCATGAGCATGCGTTCCTGGCTTTCACTTATCCAGATCTCCCATCCGGACATATTTGACTCCTTGAGCTTTATGTCATCCAGAGTTATTTCTGCTCCGAACCCACCAGCATAAACCATCTCGGTGGCTGCGCTTGAGAGGCCGCCGCCTCCGAGATCCTTCATCGCACGTATCAGGCCGGCTTCATTTGCCTCCAGCACAGCCTTTATCATCGGCTGTTCCACTATTGGATTTCCGAGCTGAATGGCCAGCCTGCTGCTCTTTGTCACCTTTCCCAAGGTTGTGCTTGCAAAATTTACGCCGTGTATGCCATCCCTTCCGGTTTTGCCTCCCATGAGTATCAGGACGTCTCCCGGCTTGTAAGATTTTGACCGGACGACCATGTCCTTCCGCACTATGCCAACACAGCCGGCATTGACAAGCGGATTTGAGTTGTAAAGCCTATCAAAGTAAAGAGAACCGGCGACGTTTGGAATGCCTATTCTATTTCCATAGTCCCTTATGCCTCCGACCACACCGCTGAATATGTATCTCGGTGAGAGCAGCCCTTCATAGCGGTCAGACGAAACATCGCCCAAGAACAGGGAATCTATAAGGGCCACTGGCTGTGCACCCATGCAGAGGACATCCCGGACTATTCCTCCTATTCCGGTTGCTGCGCCACCGTATGGTTCAACGGCGCTTGGATGATTGTGGCTCTCCATTTTCAGCACATAGGCATATTCCCCATCAAAATCTACGACGCCTGCATCATCCTCCATCGCAAGGATCGTGTAATCCGTCTTCAATGAACCAAGATATTTCTTGAGGTAATACTTCGATGACTTGTACGAGCAATGTTCACTCCAGGATTGGGCCACTGCATGGATTTCAGCGTCTATTGGATCCCTGCCAAGCTTCTCAAAATACGATCTGACGGCTTTCATCTCGTCCAGAGAGAGAGCCAACCCGAGCCTCTTGCTTATCTCCTTTAGTCTGGCATCATCCGCATCCTTGATCCTGATGGTCCTGAAAATCATCCATGGGGCATGCGGTCTTTATTAATAAATCAGTTGAGAAAACCACACCTTCATCTATATGTGGAATTGTCGGTTCTCAGCTTCTCAGATGATCCCATTTTCCTTCTCTCTGCCTTGATGTAATCGTAGATCTCAAGCAACGATGATATGTGCCTCTCAAGGCTGTATTTTGCCTCTACGAGATGCCTGGCCTCGGCTGCTAGCTTCATCCTGTCTTCACGCAACATTCTCTCCGCAGTCTCCACCGCTGATCCAATATCGCCGAATTTGACATAGGATATGGCTTCTGTATCCTCCTTAACTGGAAAGTCTTCAGAGACCATGACGGGCACTCCGGAGGCCAGCGCCTCGAACACTGATATACCGAAGGTATCAGCCGAAGACGGATAAACGAAGAGGCTAGCATTTGCCATGAGATCTCTCTTCTTCTGGTCATCAACATATCCGAGTATCTCAACATTTTTCATGCCATGATCCCTCACGATCCTTCTTATCCTCTCCAGTTCCGGTCCAACTCCGGCTATCTTGAACTTCACATTTTCACTTTTCATAGCCTCAGCAAGATCAAGTACCCTGTAAATGCCTTTGTCAACGGTGATTCTACCTAAATAAAGCACGTATCTCTCCCCAGAATCTTCCGGAATAGCCCTGTACTTATCGGTATCTACAAAGAGCGGCAGAGTGACCACGTTCTTCACCCCTCTGCTCCTCAGATATTCTTCAACCGTTGCGCTGGGTGCCATGACCATTCTGCATTTTCTATAGATAAAAAGGCTATAGCGTTCTCCTAGATCAAAGGCAAGGTTCTTGAATGGCATATTTATGCTTTCCTTCATCCTGGATACGTCCGTATGAAATGTGGCAACAGGCGGAACACCGATCCTCCTTGCAACAAGATACCCAATGGAGCTCATGTAAAATGCATTGTGCAGGTGCACTATGTCTGGATCAAATTCCACCGCTCTCCTGAATATCTGGAAAGGTATAAATGACACCGGCACCCTGTATTGTGGATATGGCAAGAATGGGACAGTAAACCTCGGTACGTAGACGTTATGCTCTCTGGAATCTCCGGTGATCGAGAAGATCATCACCTCGTGTCCCTCATCCTCAAGCTTCTGTTTTACCTCCTTGAGATATACAGAAACACCGTCCGGAGTTGGGTAATAGGTGTCAGTAAAGTAAAGTATTCTCAATTTTTACCTCTAGTCACAATATTACAGGAACAATTTTATATTTGCCGTAGCCTGTCAGTACCCTCACATATCCGTTCTTCCATGGATTGACATCGGAATCTACGTAGAGCCCCCTGATGTTTTCGGCTTTGGAAGGCGAAGCAACAACCATTATGTCATCCGCATCCAGTAGTTCAAGCACTCTTGAGGATATCTGCTTGTTTCCCCTTCCTATCAAAAAATTTTGTCCTCCGATCGGCGATATGATCAATCTGCATCCTTTCTTACAGGCATCGTATATATCATGCTCTGCTGCATCTTCTTTTATGAGCTTCCTGTTTCTGAGTATGTCGAATGCAAGCGGATTCGTATTTATGCCCATCTCAGTTTCTATGGTTTTGCATGTGTTTCCAGGCCCTATCACATAGTAACGATCGTCCATATGATCGATTATGTATTCTGCAATATCTTCAACACCGCCCATATCATACTCTGCCTTTGAATTCATTACAATATCATTCAGCATTGGGACCTTGAGGTACCCATAGGATCTTGCACTGAGCACACCCTTTCTATACAGTTCCTCATCTATATCCATGACCTCTGCATCAGTCATTCTGATCTCTGCCTTGGATATTGCGTTCAGGCTCTGGGCAGCATGGGCTGGGCTTATGGCGAATACGGAGCTATACATCTTGACGCCAGCAGGTATTCCTATCACGGGAATGCTGATCCCTGCGGATAGGATGTCTCTTGCTGTGCCATCACCGCCTGCAAAGACGAGTATGTCTGCGTCTCCTAAGCTTTTAAGGAACCTCATAGTATCATCCCGTGTGCTGGGCCACTGCGCCCGATACACGACGCTGTATCTGCTGGTGAATGCAGAAACCTCATTTTCGCCCATATATCCTGATGGTACGATAAAAAAGTACCTTGAAAAAACCAGCTCTTTAAGGAATTCCACCGATCTTCTTATGGATACTGATTTTTCAGGATCTTCTATCTTCAGACCGTCTGATCCCTTCAGATTGAAGAAGGATCCGTATCCTGCGAGAGGATTAATGAAAAAAGCCACCCTGAGTTGCCCAGTGCTGGTCGACGTGAACCAAGATCACGTACATGCATTTTAGTTTAGCGTTATGCGAGCGTCTTAGATCGGTGCAATTGTTGCCAGGATTCTCATGCAAATCCGTCTTTTTGCCGCTGTTTATAAATATTATTTAGTTATAAACCATCATTTGGAACAATGATTTCTATGAACGATAATGCATATCTAACTTCGTTCAGGTTGATCCTCGCATCCAGGGCCTTCAGGAGTGCTGGCCTCATATTCATGGCCCTATCTCTGCCACTCTACCTGCTCTTAAACCGGATAAGCATTGTCAACGTTGGGATAATATATGTTGGCACGGCACTTGCAAATGTTTCGGTGACCATCGCCATAGGCATGCTGGGTGACCGCATAGGGTACAAGTATTCTCTCGTATTCGGAGAGATACCAGCATTGCTTGCGTCAGGGATCTTGGCGTTCACAAGATCAGTGCCTCTGATCGTGATAGCTACCGTCATATCCGGAAGTGCGGGTGCTCCAGGTGGCATGAGAGGATCGTTCTCCGTCGGCATAACACCATACCTGGCTAGAATATGGCAGGAGCCCTCTATCCGAATAGAGAGAATGGCACAGATAACATTCGTTGCTTCGATAGCCAGCATTGGCGGAAGCGTACTGTTATATTTGCATGGTTTTATCACCAGGATATACGGAGATCTTGGTGCTTTTGAGATACTTTATCATGTTGCATTTGCTCTGATACTCCTCTCCTTTGTCTCCCTAACAATGATAAGGAGAGACAGAAAGCAGAAGAAGACAACGAGGTTCCTCAGAAAAGAAACAATGAGATTTTCTGCGCGAGTGATAATAACCAATGTGATAAACGGAAGTGCAATAGGCTTCTCAATGGCCCTCATATCCGCATGGTTCGAGATAAGGTACGGCGCCAGTGCATCAAAGATAGGTCTGATCTTCACGATCTCCTACATAACGACTGCAATTGGTTCGCTTCTGGCAAGCAGAATACATATATCAAGGGAACGTGCAGTTTACTTCGGTTCGCTCACACGCATACTTCAGGGCGCTTTGCTTATAGCAATGGCTACAAGCCCCATCTTCATCATGGGATCGGCCATTTACATAGTCAGAACGATCGTTGCGGGATTCGGCACACCCATAAGGAATGTCGTCAATATACAGGGTATAAAAGATGAGGATCTAGGGACTGCGTCAAGCATACAGGGAGCTCCCTCGAGAATAATGCAGAGCACTTCAGGAATTGCGGGCTACCTGATGGACTATTATCCGCCATTGCCCGTTGAGATCGGCGGCCTCATACAGATAATCGGCGGATTCGTGTACTTCAAACTGCTGCACAAATACTGACGCGAATGAAATGCATATGAACTGGGGACAGCGCAGAGAACAGGAACGTCATTTCAGCAACGAGAGGGCAACTATTGCATCAATGAAATACTGAATAGCGAATCCTGCAAGCAGAAGTCCGAATATTCGTGATATTGCCTTCATCACCTTGGCCCCTATGAACTTGGAAACCACCGATGACCATTTGAAGAAAATGTAAACCATCGCGAATATTATAGCTATGGATATTATGGTGTAGATTTTGGCTATGATCGGCCCTTTCATGAGTATTATGACTAGTGAAATCGCACCCGGGCCTGCAAGCATCGGCGTTGCAAAAGGCACTATACCTATATCATAATCGACTATCTCCGATCCTGATGACTTTGGCCGGTTTCCCTCCATTATCATCTCCACTGCCATGAGCAGAAGTATTATACCACCGGCCATCTCAAGGGCTTCTATAGATATCCCAAAAAAGTAGATTATGTATTCTCCAGCGAGAGCAAACAGGACTAGAATAATGCCTCCGTAGAATACGGCATCCTTTGTGGCACGTAGCTTCTCAGATTCGTTGAAATTATAGGTCATGGATGTAAACAGAACCAGGCTTCCGAACGGATCTATTACGATGAAAAGAGGTATGAATATCTTCAGGAATTCGACAACCTGGTTCATCTTTCGGTATAATATTCTCGAATATATTTTTCTTCTGAATCGATACAGGCATGTTAAATGTCAGCGATCTACCTCGAAGCTCATTCATTCCTCCGAATGCCATTTGATCATCACCCTGCCAACAAAACCATAAATCAGAGTTTCAGCTATGAAGATGGGAATCATTGCCAGCATCATTGGGGATAGGCCAAGTACGCCCTGCATTATTACCGAAGCGGACGTGGCGGGAGATATTGAAAGTGCATATAGAAATGGTTTTGGTATGATCGTATAGGGATAGAATGTAGGGGGCAGTACCGTCATCACCACAGAGAGTATTCCCGCTATTCCCCATACATTGCGAACGTGTTTTATCATACCGGAAACTATAAATGAAACGGAGCTCGTTCCTATGGTGAGCAGAACTAGGATACCGAGAAGGGCCAGGACACCCGCAAGCGTGAAGATGTGGAATGCCGCTGCCAGAATACCGTAAACGATAAGACCTGGAATAGAAAAGATCAGGTAGCTCAGTGTCAAACCCATCATATAATCTGTGGGCGATATCGAAGTGGCCACGAAAAGATCCTGAATTCTCAGTTGAAGTCTCAAGAATGCCGCATCGCCTGCACTGGAGAGTGATACCGATGAGACCAGGCCTATAAAGCCTCCAACCAGTGCATAGTCGAGGAGCCTGCCCCTTGAAATTACGAATATGAGGAACAGCAGGGCCAGAGGTGTGCTCATGGCGGATATGAGATAAGACGGGCCACGCTTTACTGCACGGAATCCATAGTACCATGCAAACAGCAGGATGAATTTAAGGTTCAAGCTGTATCCTCTCCCTTATAAAAAGGTCGTCCAGCGTTATGTTCTTCACATCGCAGCCCATCTTTAAGTAAATTTCCGCTTCATCAGAATCCACATATTTAATGTAAACTCCACCTATTTCTATGGATTCTTCCTGATACTGCCTGCATTCCACCTTGACCTTTCCTGAAAAGGCCGATAGCAGTTCCCTTAGTGTTCCCCTGTTCATGATCCTTCCGGATTCCACGAGCACGATGTAGGATGATAGAGATGCCGCCTCTTCCATGTAGTGGGTGGTGAGAAGAACATTGGATCCGAGTTTCCTTATGGCTGCCCAGACTTCATATCTGGATATCGGATCAAGACCAGTCGTTGGCTCATCCATGAAAACTATTTCGCTGCCAGACGCAAGTGCCATTGCCACGAATATTTTCCTCTTCATTCCACCGGACAGCGTGTCCGCAGGCAACTTCATGCTGTCCGCAAGACCGACTTCATCAAGAGCTCTCTTTGCTTCTGCATCTGCTGTTGAATACGAAAACCCCCTTGCAACAAGATACATCTTCACCTGCTCAAGAGGTGTCAGAACTCCAATGGGGGAGGCTTCCTGCGGGATACTGCATACTATTTTCCTGACCTTCGAAGCCTCTTTGATCACGTCGAAGCCATTTATCCTGATGCTGCCGGATGTCGGCAAGAGCTGCGTCGACAGTATCCTCATGAGTGTGGTCTTGCCAGCTCCGTTCCTTCCGATGATAGAGGATATACCAGCAGGTATGTCTAAATCGATTCCGTCTATCGCCACCTTTCCGCTTGAATAGACCTTTTTCAATTTGCGGATTTCGATCAGTGCCTCGTGCCCTGAAAACGCTTCATGATACACCAACTGATACACCTCTGAGGAAAGCTGTAATATTATCTCAGTTTGCGCTTAATTGACTGCTCATATTTCAAATCTCCCCTTTTTTGTGAGGAGATATATCCTCTTTCAGGCATCAGCCTTAAAGCCTATAAAAGATTTTTAACCTCGATAAAATTCTATCTCGAATGAAGATATTGATAATGGGTATAGATGGATATATCGGTTTTCCGCTAGCTATGAGGCTCCTGAACAGGGGACATGAAGTATTTGGCCTTGACAACTATATAACGAGGAGGCGAGTGTCAAAGGTCGGTTCTGATTCTGCACTGCCCATTCTATCATTCCATGAGAGAAATAGGAAGCTGATAAGATATTTTGAACGCCAGATACCGTTCTTCTATGGCGATGCGTCCAATCCGGATTTTGTTTACAAGGTGATCGAAAGAATCAGGCCGGATGCAGTTGTGCATCTGGCGGAGCAGAGATCCGCGCCATACTCCATGATAGGCCTTAGGGAAGCAAATGAGACCATGGTGAAGAACATTACAAGCACAATGAATCTAATATACGCCATAAAAGACCTTGTACCAGAGGCCCATATCCTGAAGCTTGGTACCATGGGCGAATACGGCACCCCGAACATAGATATTCCAGAGGGGTTTTTTGAGATCGAGTACAACGGAAGAAAGGATGTGCTGCCTTTTCCAAAAAATGCTGGGTCATGGTATCACTGGACAAAGGTTCACGATTCAAACAATCTCATGTTCGCAAACCGCGTTTGGGACCTGGCGGTGACAGACGTAATGCAAGGCGTCGTCTACGGAACGAAGACGAAGGAGATCGCCGAAACCGGCCTTTACACAAGGTTCGATATTGATGAAGTTTATGGAACAGCACTCAACAGATTCACCGCCGAGGCCATAATAGATATGCCACTCACCGTATACGGCAAGGGTGGCCAGACACGTGGTTTTCTATCTTTAAATGACAGCATCCAGTGCCTGACGCTTGCACTTGAAAAACCTCCAAAGGCCGGAGAATATAGAGTTCTCAATCAGTTCGACGAGAAATACAGTGTGGGACAGCTGGCTGAGATGGTTCAGAGGATATTCGAAAATGAGTACGGAAAGAGACCAGAAATTGCACACGTAGAAAATCCTAGGGTAGAAAAGGAGGATCATTACTACAATCCGGAGCACCGTAAGCTGGAAGAGATGGGCTACAGGAGGACGAAGAACATTGAAGAGGAGATAACAGATGCCATCTCAGATCTTTCAAAATTTAGAGACAGGATATATAACCTCAGGGATACGCTCATGCCTAAAACATTCTGGAAGCGATCAGCTTACAATTGAGGCTTTTTATACTCCCCTTATTTTTGCCCTTTCTCTGGCAAAACTGTATGTCCTGTTAACAACATCAATATAGCTGGATACCTGGCCAACGCTTATCCATTCATCCTTCCTTATCATCCGTACTTCTGTTTTTACACCAGCCTTTATTGTTGCATCTATGGCGGGCGTGAGCTCCGACTCCTTCTGATTTATGTCTATAAGATCAAATATTGAAGGATCGAGCACATAGAAGGCCGCCAACGCTAGGTTCGATGGTGGCCTTTCAGGCTTTTCCTTTACTCCAACCACAGTATCTCCGGACATCTCGAGGACACCGTATCTTCTGGGATCATCAACCTGAAACGCCACGAAAAGGTTACCGCCTTTAAAGCTACGTACTATCGTTTTCTCAACGTCAGGATCAAGAAGCATTCCATCTCCGGCGTTCAACACGAATGGAGAATTTATGTGATCCTTTGCCAGATATACCGCGTATCCATAACCCCTTCGTTCCCGCTGTTCTATTATATGGAGGTCGGGATAGCTTTCCTCTATAAATTTTTTGGTGACGCCATCCCCATGATCTAGAACCACGTATATGTCATCAATGCCGGCATACTTCATACGGTAAATGACGGCATCGAGCATAGGCCTTATGACGATCTGCCCATCCCTTTCATCGTAAATCGAGAAGATCTCTTTTCTATAATATTTCGAAGCCATTGAGCGCAAGCCGAGGCCGGCGGCCGTGATCAAACCATCCATCCTGTCCGTATCGTGTCTCAATTTATTAATCATGCCGATTTTCAGCAATAAATTTAATAACTGCGCATATTCACTACTATGGATGAGTTCTTCTTGATGAATTCCTTCGATCTTGCGGGAAAAACCGTATACTTGAGGGTTGATATAAATGCGCCCGTCAATCCGCTGACCGGCGAGATAATGGGTATCGACAGGTTCAGGGCCCACATAGACACAATAAGGAATTTGAGAAATTCCAAGGTCGTCATAGTTGCCCATCAAAGCAGGCCGGGAAAAGACGATTTTATCTCACTCAGGCAGCACGCGCAGATACTTTCTCATCTGCTCAATAAGAGGGTGCAGTTCGTTGATCAGCTCTTCGGAAGCCAGGTCAACAGAGCAGTATCCGAGATGTCGGATGGGGATATAGTAATGTTAGAAAATTCAAGGTTTTATTCGGAGGAGGTTGACCTAACGACGATCGAAAGCATGGAATCATCCAACATAGTGAGGAGCCTGTCTCCGCTATTTGATTACTTCATCATAGACGCCTTCGCTGCAATACACAGGGCGCAGACGACGCTCGTGGGATTTCACAGGATAAAACCAAACATCGCCGGCACACTCATAGAGAGGGAGGTCGGCATGATAGAACGCTTCAGAAAGATAAGGGAAAAGCCGAAGATCGCAATACTTGGCGGGGCTAAGATAGACGATTCAATAGCAGTCTCCGAAAACTTCCTCTCTCGAGGATTCGTCGATAAAATTCTGACCGGTGGTGTTGTTGCCAACGCTTTCCTATGGGCATCTGGATTTGATATCGGAAAAAAGAACAGAGAATTCATAATCAAGAACAATGGAGATTATGAAAAGTTGCTCGACAAATGCAAAGCAATCCTCTCAAAATATGGGGATAAACTGGTTATGCCAACGGACTTCGTGATGAATCCGTCGGGTAAGAGGATATCTATAAACGAGAAGATCCCGGAGGACCAGATACTGGCTGACATAGGGCTGGACACAATAGTAGAATATTCAGAGATAATAGACAGCGCAAGGGCCATATTCATGAACGGACCTATGGGAATGTATGAGATAGAGGATTATTCTTCGGGTACCCGGGAAGTGTTCACCGCTGTTGCACATTCAAAGGCGTTCAAGCTTGCAGGAGGCGGACATACACTCAGCGCTCTTGATAAACTCGGCCTGACCAAGATGATCGATCATGCATCCACCGGAGGTGGCGCGTTGATAAGCTATTTAAGTGGTGAAACAATGCCTGTCCTTGAGGCATTGAAGGAAAGCAAAAGGTTGTTTGAGGGATGAATTATGGCTAGAGATGTTGAAGCTCAGTTGAATTATATCGAATCGCTAATATCATCCGTGGATTCACAGATAGATACCCTGAACAAGGCAATGGTCGAGATCCAGAGCACCATAGACCTTCTGTCCAACGGTGATCTTGCCAACAGCCCGGAAAAGCTCATCTCGATAGGATCTGGACTCTTTGCCAGGGGCAACATAAGTATTGATGAGGATCTTATCGTTCCGATTGGTTCTGGTATATACATTGCGGAGACCAAGGAAAGATCCGTGGAGAGGTTGAAGAAGAACCTTGAAGATATAAAGGCCTCGGTACAGAAGCTCCTGGATCAGAGGAAAACCCTGGTAGATCAGTATAACACGGTCTACGCCACTGAGGCAACGAGAAACGTGAAATGATGGCATATGTTCGAAAAGCTGAAGAAGAAATTCGCTGAAATATTTCATCGGAAAAAGATCGATCCAGATGAAGTGGCTGAGGAAATACCGCTAAAGCTGGTCGAAGCTGATGTATCCCTTGAAACTGCAGAGGATCTGGCATCCCTTGTCAAGAATAAACTGAAGGAGGATTCCAGCCTCGATCCAAATGAGGTGATCTCATCATCCATACTGGAGATGATGCCGGAATATAGATTCAACATACTCAATGTGAATAAGAAACCGTTCATAGTGCTGTTCCTGGGTATTAACGGAACCGGCAAGACCACAACCATCGGAAAGTTTGCGCATTATCTTAAGCGCAACGGCAAAAGCGTTGTCATTGCAGCAGCGGATACGTTCAGGGCTGGCGCGATCGAACAGATATCCCTAATAGGCAGGGAAGCAGGAACAGAGGTCATCAGACATGACAGGGGAAGCGATCCGTCCTCTGTTGCTTTTGACGCGATAGAGCATGCCAAGGCCAGAAACATAGACTACGTCCTCATAGACACTGCTGGCAGAATGAATACGAACAAAAACCTTCTTGATGAGATGAAGAAGATAAAGAGGGTTTCAAAGCCAGATCTTACATTGCTCGTTATCGATGCCGTTTCCGGTCAGGACTCCGTGAACCAGGCTAGGATGTTTGAGGAGAATGTTGGATACGATGGTGTCATCGTAACGAAACTTGATACAGATGCCAGGGGCGGTTCAATACTCTCCATATATCACGATCTGAAGAAGCCGGTATTTTTTGTATGCACCGGGCAAGGCCTTGACGATATAATGCCTTTTGACAGGAACTGGTACGTTCGCAAGCTTATGCCTGAACCAGAGAACGAAACAGCATGACTCAATGATGTCGATCGTCGTTATATTGGATCGAAGGAATAAATTGAGCATGGCCTCAGGCGGCTGAAGCCCAAATGATAATTTTAGCAATTGCGTTCAACAAACAAATTCTTTTTATCCCCTCTGCAGATGATGCAATAAGGAAGTTCAAAGATGAGCTCCATGAAGATTGTAGAATTCAAATGGCTGAAGTTCCTTGATAGATACCGTTCCTTAGCGAAGCACAACCTTTCGAATAGTGGAATGCCGGAGCCGGATCTCCGAAGCATGGGCATAGATACGAGCTATGAGAGCTATTTGAACGAAATGGGAGATCTTGATGCTGCCCTGCGGGATGCCGTAGCCAGAAGATACGGGGTTGATAGGAACAATGTCATAATAACGAATGGTGGCACCGAGGCTATATTCCTGGCTTCTGCTTTTATCAGCTCCAGTTCCGAAGTAATCGCTGTCCCCTCTCCAGAATACGAGCCGATATTCCTCGTTCCGGAATCATTAGACAGAAGAGTTAGAAGGGTAAAGCTTGAGAATATCGGCCAAACTGAGAAAAACAGCGAAAGTCTTGCACTCAGCCTCCCGAACAACCCGACAGGAAAGTACGGAGACATCGCAGATCTGGTCAGGGAGGCGGAAAGAAAGTACCGCTACGTATACATAGATGAAACGTTCCACGATTTCACCGATGATAAGGACTCATCACTTTACGATGGTTCAAAGAACCTCATAATATCCAACACTATGACGAAATTCTACGGGTTGAGCAGTCTCAGGGTTGGCTGGATAGTTTCAGATAAGGAAAATATCAATGCCATAAGGAAAATAAAGGATCTTACAACCATAAACAATGCGCGATTCTCTCTTTTTCTGGCGAAGCAGGCAATTGAAAAATGGGGCATGTTCAGGGAAAGAACGCACAGCATCGTCAGGAAAAATGCGGACATTGCGAAGAAAGAGCTATCTGACTTTGGTTTCTATTCAGATGAATATGAGGGCGCACCGTTCATTTTCGTCGGTGATGGAAAGTTCGATTCAGAGGCGATGGCATCCAGAGCGATTAGTGGTTATGGAGTGCTTGTTGCCCCCGGATCCTACTTCGGACTGGACGGGTACTTGCGCGTCTGTTTGACGGCACCAGATGCAAAGGAAGATATAGAAGCTTTCAGAGAATTTGCTGAGAAAGAGTTAAGGAAATGAAGGGCCTCAAGTCCGCTTTTTCTTTCTTCACCATAATACCGATAAAGTCTGAACTGGATGAACACCTTATAGCTTACGTGCCGCTTGTTGCACTCTTTGATGCTGGCGTGGCTGCTTCCCTTTACATTGCACTTTACGGAATCTCAAAGATTCTGGCTTCATTCATCTCAATATCGGCCATCTACATTGTCAACGGTCTGAACCATGTCGACGCCGTTGCGGATGCCGGCGATGCAATGATGATAAGGAACAGATCCAGAGTCAGGGATGTGTTTGAGGATCACGATGTGGGCGCAGGCGGTGTCTTCACGATCATCTTCGTATACCTCCTGGCTCTCATATCTCTTTCCGGCATGGATCTTTACATCGGTATTTTGTCTATTATCCTTGCGGAATTTATGTCAAAGTCGATGATGATGATAACCCTTTACAGATCCAAGCCTTTGTTTCAGGGCATTGGAAGCCTGTTCATAGACCTGTATAGAAAACACGATACACTGTACACCGTGGAATTCGTGGCTATACCAATCGCACTCTCTCTTTCCACCCTTGCATCGATGGTGATCTCCGTTGCACTTGCGTTTCTAATCTTTTTAATAATTAAGATGGCGATAATCCGCAGATTCGGAGGCATAAATGGAGATCTTGCCGGTTTCATCGGCGAGCTTGGAAGATCCATCTTCCTGCTGATTTCGCTCATCATGGCTCAGTCAAGCATGCTGTCCACGTACGACATCCTTTCAAAGATCATGTCATCACTGTGATCGGCCGGAATCGATGCCTTTATCTCCGATACTTCTGGGAATTGCACGATAAAGGCTTCCATATCGCGATCATCCTCATAGATCAGAGCAAATGACCTGTCTCCAACAGAAATCCCGCATTTTCTTATAGCGTCCTGTATTTGATCACACCCGCAAAGAAACATCAGTATCAGGATGCCAACATCCCTAATCCTGCTACCATTTTCTGATCTCCTTATGGCCCTTTCCATGGCAGATTCAAGAGAGGACATGGAAGCTATACATTCCAGCCTTACAGGTTGAAATACAGAATGCCTGGTTCTGACAAATTTAATTATGCTGGATATATCTGTATCTTTATAATAAAAAAATTTTATTTTAAGCTGCATTATTTCCTGCTCTCGTGGTTGCCGGCGTGGCTGGCCTCTGTGGCTTTATGATCTTCGCCGCATTGATCAGGTTTGATATCCTGTCAAAGAGCTTCTCCTTTTCAGGGGAATTGACAAGAGCAACTCTCAATACGTCTTCAATGGTCTTTGCAGGTATGATCTCTATTTTGTTCACGTGATCCGCATCCAGTATGATATCGCTGTAATTGAGTTCAGGGACGATGACCTTGTTTAGACCCGCCTCTATCGCTGCTTCAACCTTTGCGGTTACGCCGCCAACAGGTAAAACATCACCCCTAACACTAAGTGATCCTGTCATGGCAACGCTCTGATCCACAGGTATGTTCTCTATGGCGGATATAACTGCGGTGGCTATTGATACGCTAGCTGAATCTCCTTCAACTCCCTCATAAGTTCCAACGAACTGTATGTGGATATCCATATTGGATATGTCCTTTCCCGTTAGCTTCTTGAACACGGCAGATACATTGAGCACGGCTTCCTTGGCTATATCTCCGAGCTTTCCAGTAGCTATTATGTTTCCAGCACCTTTATGTTCTGCCGGGGTAACCTCTGCAACTATTGGCAGAACTACACCGGTATATTCGGACATGCCGGTATCCGCACCAACAACCGCCAGGCCATTTACCATTCCCACAACACTGCCTTCCGTCCTGAATGTTTTGTATATCTTCTTTATTTCAATGGATCTGTCAGCTATCTGCTGTTCCAGCGGCTTCGCAAGATTCTTGGCGGCTATTACATCGGCTGCGGTCACAACAGTTTTCTTCTGTGATACCGCTATATCTCCTGCCACCCTGACGAGTCCGCCCAGCTCTCTGAGCCTCAGAGTCAGCTTGTTTCTCCTTCCTGATCTCTTCTGCGCCTCCTTTATAACCTCTATTATGGCAGACTTGTCAAAGTGCGGTATCTTCTTGTCCTTCTCAACTTCCTGGGCTATGAACTGAACGAGCTTTCTTCTGTTCTCATCGTTGTCATCCATGTAATCATTCACAACGACCTCATAACCGTATCCGCGTATCCTTGATCTGAGCGCAGGATGCATATTTCTTATTGCATCATAGTTTCCAGCAGCCACAAGTACGAAGTCACAAGGAACAGGTTCTGTCTGCACCATAGCACCAGCACTACGTTCACTCTGCCCAGATATCGGATATTTCTTCTCCTGCAGCGCAGTAAGTATTGCCTGCTGATCTTCCGGCCTGAGCAAGTTTATCTCATCAATGAAAAGAACTCCCTTATGGGCCTTATGTATGTTTCCAGCCTCAACCCTCTCATGGGCCGGGGTCTCCAAACCACCGGATTGGAATGGATCATGCCTGACATCTCCTAGCAGGGCACCAGAATGGGCTCCCGTAGAATCAACGAATGGAGGTTTGTCATTCGGGTTATGTGAAACTAGCAGCTTTGGCACCATGGCCTTCTCGTTTCTTATCACGGGGTTGAATGCCATCGCCATGTAAAGAAAGGCGGCGGCCATTATCGCAAAGAATATCAGAGTTATGGAACGAAGAACTATTGCAGCGATTATACCCAACAATACAACTGAAAATATAACAAACATTATGCTTCTGGATCTGTCCCTCTTCTCCCTTTCTGCCTTTATCTGGTACTGTCTAACGATCTCCTTGCCCTTCCCTGCAGGGACGGTCTTAATCTTTGGTTTGTTTGGATCTTCTGGATTTGGAAAAACGAGAATATCTTCCAATTCGCTCTTGGGCAGGAAATCAACCATTGACTGCGCAAGCATCGATTTTCCAGTACCCGGCTCTCCTATTAAGATCACATGCCTCCTCTGTAGGGCGGCTTTTTTGACTATCTCACCGGCCTGATCCTGCCCGATGACCTGATCAAAAAGGAGTTTAGGCACATGGATATCTTTGGTTGTCTCTATGTCAAGTTTATTGACCCACTCCTCGACGCTC
>JABEBW010004807.1_pt1 | contig 24920 bp, 23 predicted proteins | sample 7245961 | NCBI WGS metagenome assembly JABEBW01 (sample SAMN14506364, study PRJNA622280) | hot springs metagenome | biome: hot spring [ENVO:00000051]|acidic hot spring [ENVO:00002120]; feature: spring [ENVO:00000027]|sediment [ENVO:00002007]; material: sediment environment [ENVO:01001048]...
CGTCCTAGCCATGCAAAACATGATTAAGGAGCTTATAATAAAGGCAAACCTGTATAATTTGTTCATGTCAATGAAACCATAAAGAGCCAGATAACTGATGGAAGGTTAGCGAACTTAATTCAGCCATTAAACACAGCAGGAGAACTCAATAAGCTTATAAATTTAAATTTATTAATGGTGCTTTTGTTAAAATTGACCGAAATAAATACCATATATTTTTTGACACCTATAGCAGTTATCGCGCTTTCTTTTGGGACAGTGATTTACTGGCATTTTAAGAAAAACTTTACATTAAATATATTGTTATACTCGTTTATAGCGTATTTTAGCGCAATTATAATCAAATATTTATTTCAATATTTTACGTTAATCCCTTATAGCAAAATAATTGATAATAATCAGCTTTTATTAGGCATTTATTATGGCCTGCAAACGGCTCTGATTGAAGTGGGTTTGGCTTACTTGGTTGCAAAATACGCAACAACAAGGGGGAAATTATTCAGAAAAGATGCAGCTGGTTATGGATTGGGATTAGCCATGTGGGAAAATGGAGTCTTAATTTCAATCCCATTGCTGGTTAATTATTTGCTTTATTACATAATACTGGCCTCACCCAGTTCAGGTTCATTTTTCTCAACTTTACATGAGGTGGCTCCCGCGCTCTTTTTACCTACATATCAGGCACTTCCATTAATTGGTTTTTCCATTTTGGAACGGGCATCATCCCTGTTGGTGCATGCAGCTTGGGGATACCTCACAGTAATAGCTGCCGTTACTGGCAAAAGGCGATACCTATATGCCGCCTTGCCTATGGGATTAATCGATTTTCTAGTTCCTTATGAATCAAGCCTTGGTATTGCAACTTTTGAAATGCTGGTCTTTATCGTTTCATCTATTTGCTTGGTAATAGCGTTATCTCTTGGTTTCAGATCTCAGAGCTCAAATCCATTTAGCAGCTCCAATTCAAATGATTCAATTTTGCTTTTTAAGTTGAACTTTAAAAGGACGGTGAGCTTTAGCAGAATTTATATTGTGATAGGAATGATCCTCCCAATTTTTTACAGCGGAGTGTTGTTCTTTATTCCTGATGCCTCTTTAAAGTCTTCGATTGGCTCGCTGTACCCGCTGTTGATGCCTCTGTTTATCATAATTGGCTCAATAGGCCCGTTATGGATTTTTACAAGCGATAAAAGGAAAGGAGTGTATGAATATCTTATTGCTTCCGGGATTGAGGTTTCCTCAGTCTTCTGGTCAGTGCTTATGATCACTGCCGGGATCGTCACAATGTTACTGGCGTTTGTGCTTATTTCAATATTGATAATATTTACGTTAGCAGGCGTTCAGATTACTGTTATTATGGTAGAAACCATAATCTTTTTTACGATACCCATATCATATTCGTCATCAATATTAACAAGCACGGCCGGAATGATCTGGGCCTCGCTCTCTAAGAGTATGACTGGCGTAAACAGCCCAGTGGGCTTGGCTCCTCTGCTTGGAATTATCCCAATTTTAATTGCGTTTTTAATACCAGCAATTATTGGGCCTAAATTATCTCTATACGCGGGTGGCATTGTATCTCTGGCTGTGCTTGTAACTGCAATTGTTGTTTTGATGATAGCAAATATGAAAATGGATAGAGAGAGGTTTTTGTCAAATGAATGACCATGGTGTTCAAAAAACAAGCATTGCAGTGGAGAATCTGACATCAGGGTACTTTGGAAACATAGTATTGCGTAATATAACTTTTATGATAACAGAGCCAGCAATTTATGTCGTACTGGGTCCAAATGGGGCAGGAAAAACCACCCTGCTGAGGAGCATGGCGGGAATATTGAAGCCCATAAATGGCAAGGTTGAGCTAAATGGCTTACCAGTAAGCAATCAAATATCAAGGCGCAGAATAAGTTATTTGTCTCATCTTGACGGTATACCTGAAGGGTTAAGAGTTATAGAAGCCATTAGATTTTACGCAAAGATAGAGGGCGCAAGTGAAAATGACATAGATAGGGTAACAGCGCAACTGGACCTTAAGGGCTTATTGACGAAGAGGTTTTCGCAGTTAAGCCAGGGACAGAAAAAGCGCGTTTCAATTGCAAGAATTTTCCTTGGAGAACGCGATGTTTACTTGCTTGATGAACCCACCAGCAATCTTGATCCAAAAATAGCTGGTGAAATTAGGTCTCTGATTTTAAATATGAGCAAAGATAAAATTGTCCTTTATTCTTCACACAACCTATATGAAGCCAGAGAAATAGGCAACTACGTAATTGCTATAAAGGAGGGGAGGTTGACTTTGTTTAATAAAATAAGCGAGCTAAAGCCAGAGAGTTACCTGATTGGCGTGAGGACAATGGGAAATAAGGAACCTTCTAATTATACGAGGAAAGAAGGGGAGTACTATATATATGAATTAAACGGACCAGAAGAAGTTCAGGAGCTGATAAATAAATTAATGCTTGACAATATAAAAATCAGGGAGGTTAGGGAAATGTCAAATCCACTTGAAGATCTGTTTAAATGACTGACCTCCTCTCCGCACTAAAGTGCGAGGCTTTCAGTTGTAAAAGCGGTTTAAAAATTTGAATTTTAAACATTGCATTAAGTGCGCAGCTTAAAGTATTTTATTTAAAATAATGATTATAAAGAGTATTGCCAGATAAATATTGGTGTAAATAAATAGTATAAACGAATCCTTTTCATTTGATGATAAAATAGTTTTTATGCTAAACAGAAGCATTATAAAGTTAAAAGCCTCAATTAGAATTAAAAGATACAGATTTAGTTCAGCAATCCCGATAGCTGTCGTAAACACTGTTAACAGCAATGCAAATGCTCCAATTAAACGCGAAGCGGTCTTTTTACCGTAAACAACTGGTAGCATTGGCACCCCAGCTGATTTATAGTCATCATAGTACTTTATCGAAATGCTCCATATGTGTATAGGCGTCCATATTACAATAACCATAAATAAATAAAAGGGTATTAGCGAAAACAGCTTATCTGTAACTCCGCTCCACATAACAAAGACAGGCGCTCCTCCAGCAAAGGATCCAATTATTATGTTAAATGGCGTTTTTCTTTTGCTCAACCAATTATAAAGAAGCGGATCAAATATAACTCCAAAAATAATCCAGAAACTTGAATACGGCGAAGCCATCCAAGCAATGAGCATTGAAATTGCAAGTAAAATGATGCCAAATGCCAGCGCATTTGCAGGTTTAATTTTGCCTGATGGTATTGCCCTGTTGCACGTTCTGCGCATTTTGCCATCAAGGTCTCGGTCTATATAATTGGTGATGGCATTTATTCCAGAAGCAGCTATGAACAGGGCTATAAGGGACAAAATAAATCCATTAACGTCTTTAGCTGGATTTGCCAGAAAACTTCCAGCAATTCCGGCAAGAACCAAAAGAGCTGTCACAGCTGGCTTGGTTAATTCCAGATATGGTGATAGTCTCATTGTTTTTAGATTAGAATTCAATTTAATTTACTTTACTCAAAAAGTGGGAAGCCCAGTGAGCAGCGCTTGAGTTCATTAAATAAAACCTTTTTAAAAATACGGGTAAACTAGGATCCTGAAGAATTCAAAAGGTGGGCCGGGCCGGATTTGAACCGGCGACCCCCGCCGTGTGAGGGCGATGTGCTGACCAAGCTACACCACCGGCCCGTCACCAAATTACTGTAAACCTAGTTTATAAATTAATATTATTTAACCCAGAATTCTGCCCATATCACATTCAAGCAAGCCGTGAGCTGCTCCGCCTTAAAAAGCGAAATTTTCAATATAAATCATTATAATGAATAGGATACTGCTATTTTAACCGCTTACAGTCAACAGTTTAAAGATTGATAAAGATGTGCTCTATATCATGATGATAAAAGCACAGAAAGGGCACCACAAATGCAAATGCGGGTTGAGGATAAATATGCAGATCAGTTGCGCAATAGGCTTGTGCGTTCAGATGATGGTCCTTCTCTAAGCTGATGGTTCCCAAACGCTATGTATAATAAGGAAACATAGCTCTGGAATAAAATATTATAATTTTTAGTTATAATGATTAATTATATTTAGTTTTTATTCTAGTTTCTGGTAGCATCAAAAAGCAAACCATTGCGCCCAAGGAGCTTATAGAAATAGCTAAAAAAGGCAGTGTTGGGCTTTTTAATCCTTCTAGCATAATTCCTAATAATAATGGAGAGATCATGCCACCTATTCTTCCCCACGCTAATGAATTTCCAAGGCCTTTTCCTCGCATTTTTAAGTCATATAATTCAGATGATATGATTGTAACAATTGCAAGGGCGCCTTCCATAAATAATATTGAAGAAAATATTAGTGCGGCAATGAGTAAAATTTCCTTTCCAGAAATCAATCCTACTAGAACCTCTACGAAGCCTCCAGCAAGATCGGTCAGCACGCCAAGTAATCTCCTGCCAAGCCTTTCTATAAAAGGTGCCATAAGAGCCGCGCCAGCAAAGGCTCCAAAGTTGGCAATTAGTATGTAGTCCTTCTGAAAAATAGCTGGCACTTCAATAAGACCTCTATTTAATAGCGTGGGAAACCAGTCTATTATGCCATATACCGAAAAAAACACAAAAAATGTAGCAAGCGATACTATTATCGTTTTTTTCAAATAATTGCCACTATAAAGCTTTTTAAATCCACCCTCTTCCTTTTTCAGTTCACTTGTTTCTGGAATCCATATTATGGGTAAAATCGATATTAACTGTATCAAGCCATATAGAAATACAAACCTGGCTGCTCCCAATATCAAAAAAATAGGTATAATTATAAAACCTAGGTTAAAGATTGCGTTGCCAATGGACATTACAATCCCACGAACTGATGTTCCAGCCAATTCATTCATCATGGCATTAACGATAGGGACGTTGGCACCTATCCCTATACCCATTATTACCATTGATGTTATTAAAAAATATATTGAATGGTTTAATTCAGGCATAAAAGAACCAATGGAATAGAGGATTATAGAGATCACAAGCGATGGCCTTCTGCCCATTTTATCTGAAGCTCCAGAAAGTAACAATGAGCCAATTAACATGCCAAAAAATTCAAGAAAGAAAAGATAACTCTCTAAAACATAAGCCGTAGTTTTAAAATAAATGGGCAGCATGATTGAAGGCAATACAAGAAGGGAACCAGCAGAAAGCTGAGTATAAAAAAGGTATGCCTGCCTTAACCAGTCCGTTTTTTCCCTGCCATTGTTCATAAAATACTTATCTGTTTTTTGATGGATTTAACGCTTTAGCTTAGCTGCATACGGCTTCCAGCCATATTCATTTATCAGGCTTTCAGGATTAGCCATACATGATATTTTAATGCCAAATTGCAGTTAATTGCCTGAAGAAAATAATCCGACTAATCCCATATACCATCCGCGCTTAAAGGTTCTGCATGTAGCCGTCCCTGTCAACCATTTATAGCATACGCTCATCTTGCCTCAATGGAATGCGCCTGTGCCTATTGGCGCATGCGCCACTCCACCACAAGCTTATTAACATAAACCTACATTCGCACACAAATTCAGCCGCTTTCGCTCTCAAATAATCCCTAATAATGAATGTTAATATGTTGATTAACAAAACAAATTTATAGATAAAATAGCTGTATTTTTTATGGGATAATTTCTGTGGAATCTAGTATGGGATCATAAACTATTTGTTCCCTTTTTAAAATGCCTTCATTTATCAATTCTCTTATTTCCGGGCCGATTCTTATTATTTCACGTACAGTGAACTTGGTTATTTCATCTACCTCATTTACTCCTGATTTTCCCCAGTAATTTGCGCCTTCGTTTATAAAGTAAAGGCACCTTCCCCCGCAATATGGCAGAAGGTCACAGCTTTTGCACATTTCTGAAACAGAAGGCTCATTAATTCTAAATCCGCGTTCAACGGTTCCTAAATTGGCCCATTTTTCAGTTACCGCAATAGGGCAGGAGAGAACTCTGCCATCAGTGGATACCGCAACAGAATTATATCCAGCGCCGCATGGAACGCCCTTGAATGGTTTATATATATAGGCATTAAGCACGCCTAATATTGGCACTAAACCCATTACTCTGCCATCCCTGCTTTCTTTAAGGAATTCATCAACAAGCTTCTTTATGCCAGGCTTGTATGATTCATTTGCCCATTCAATGAAATTCCAGCGCTCACTCCAAATTACATTTAGCTGCCAATGAACTAAATCAAAACCAAGATTTATCAAGTGCATTACATCAGTATAAATATCAGTTTTTTCAGTAACTGTCATTCTAGCTATTATCCTCTTTAATCCCATTTCTTTAAGGCCATAAAATGCCTTTAATACAGAATTATATACACCATTGCCACGCGAGCTGTCAGTATTTATTCTCCTTCCATCAATTGAAAGCAGAACAACATCCATCATTTTCCAGTAGTCTTGAGGTAGCTTGTGTGCAAGCAAGCCATTTGTCTGTATGCCCCATCTTGTAGCTTTAATTGAATCCATTACTTCAATAATATACTGATAGTTTACTAGAGGTTCGCCGCCATAGAAAATAATTGTGGATTCATTGTCGCGTTCAACAATTTCCTTTAATTTATTTATGTTATAATTGACATTCCATGGCACTGCCTTCTGGTCAAAAGATCCGCCACAGTATGTACATTTAAGATTGCATGCCCCCGTGGTAAATACTAGGTACAGCAATTGTTTAAGCTAATAAAAAGCCAAGCTATAAATACATATTGTCATTATCAGGAGTTTGCAGGTTCGGCGAAATATCTATAAAGTTTATAAATGTGCAGCAGGCTAGCGTAAATATGCCAATAGCGGATCCAGATAAGCGGCAAATAGCTGTTCAAAGAAGATTGATGTTTAAAATATGTATGAAATGTGGGGCCAAGAACTCCATAGATGCTGTCAAGTGCAGAAAATGTGGTAGCCACGCCCTTAGATTAAAGAATAGGGAACTTGGAGCAAAGAAGTAAAACGCAGAGGGCCGGTGGTGTAGCTTGGTCAGCACATCGCCTTGACATGGCGGGGGTCGCCGGTTCAAATCCGGCCCGGCCCACTCCTATATTAATTATAGCTGAAAAGAGAGATGCTGCTGAAAGAATCGCCCTAGCATTGGATAATGGGTATAAGTCATATAATGAAAATGGGATAAAATTTTATCGAGTAAAGTTCGATAATAAAGATGCAACAATTCTGCCAGCCAGAGGTCACATTTTTGGACTAAACACAGATGTAAAAAATAGGCGAATTTACCCAGTAACTGATCTTGAATGGGAATCGTTAGCTAGCATAAATAAAAAATATTCAGATACAGGAGGAATTGCTAAGCTTGCAGCACAGCTGCTAAATGGAGCGGAGGAAGTTATAATTGCTTGTGATTATGACATAGAAGGTGAAACAATTGGCTATAATATAGTTAAATACTGTGGCGGAGTAGATAAAAAACTTTTGAGGGCGAAGTTTTCAACGCTTACTCTTGAGGATCTGCGTTTTAGCTTTAAGGATTTATTAAAAAGGGAAAAATGGTTTATGGCAGAAGCTGGCAGAGCAAGGCATTATATTGATTACGTTTGGGGCATCAATCTCTCGAGGCTGGTAAGTGATAAGGTAAGGCGCATAAGGTATGCAAATCTTAGCATAGGCAGGGTTCAGGGACCCACGCTGATTGAACTTTATAAAAGGGAACTTGAGATAAACGCATTTGTCCCAAGGCCATACTGGCAAATTTCAGCAATAGTAAATGTTAATGGTGAAGATATAGCTATGAATGGGCCAACTCTGTGCTCAGAAAACGAGTCAAAAATTGTAAAAAATCTTGTGGGAAAAGAAGGAAATGTAGGATTGGCAAATAGCTATGTTGAAAGGATATCACCATTCCCACCTTTTAATCTGGCTGATATTCAAAAGGAAGCTTACAGGATACTGAAAATGAGCCCATGGAAAACCCTTTCTGTTCTTGAAAGCCTTTACCTAAAGGCCGCAATATCGTATCCTCGAACATCTTCTCAAAAATTGCCTGCAAGCATAAACTATAAGAAAATTTTAAGCAGGCTTTCTGCAGATTATCGAGAGGCGGGATCTGTAAAGAGAGGCTTTCCCGTAGAAGGCAAGTTAAGCGATTCAGCTCATCCAGCAATATATCCCACTGGTGAGGGCAGGATTACAACTCAGGAAGAAAAGAAGGTTTATGACCTTGTAGCAAGGAGGTTCATATCATGCTTTATGGATGATGCTGTTGTTAGGAAAAAGATAATAAGGGTTGACGTTGAAGGCGTTAGCTTTACTGCGGAAGGGTTAGAAATTTTATCTTATGGTTGGATAAACACATATCATTTTAGGGAATTAAACGAAGTGAAGTTGCCAGAAGCAAAGGAAGGAGATAAAGCCATAATCAAGAATATAAATGTAGCAAATAAGTTTACAAAACCCCCTTCCAGATACAATCCATCTTCATTGCTAGATTGGATGGAAAAAAACAATATAGGTACAAAAGCAACCAGAAGTGAAATAATAAGAACGCTTTATAAAAGAAACTATGTTGATGGACAAAGAATGGCACTTACAAACTTGGGTTTTGGAGTTGCTAGGTTCTTTATAAATTCCCCAATAATAACGCTAGATATGACCAGGAACCTTGAAGCCAGCCTTGAGAAAATAGAGGACGGTTCAGAAACTCCAGATAAAGTAATGTTAGAATCAATAAATCTGCTGTTTGAAGAAATACAAAAGAGCGTAGAAAGTGAAGAACTGTCTGAATATTTTAAATTGCATTTAAGGGGCGAAAAAATAGCCAACTTTGGCAGGTGTCCTGTTTGTAATGCTGGAAATCTTATTTTTTGGCGATCAGCCAGCGGCAAAAGGTATTTAAAATGCGATAAATGCGGCGCTTCTGCCCCCATGCCGTCAAAAGGCCTAATAACTCCAACCAAAGCTCCTTGTAAATTCTGCGGCTGGCCGCTTATGCGCAGGGGCAAATGGGTGTTTTGCCCAAATCCAGAATGCACAGGTAAAAAGAAATGAACTGCATCATATGCGGATTTTACTCTAATGGAAATAAACTCTGTTTTAAGCATGAAGCAGCTGCCAGAAGCATCGTAGAAAATTATAATATATGGCAAATGGCCTTTAACATAAGCTTAGAAGAGTACTTGAGAAGCATATTAAAAAATAAGGATACGGGAACATGGGTGGCTGAAATGGCCAAATACATTATTGAATCCGGTGACACCTCGATTCTAAAATTATAATTAAATTGGGGGCTTGGGGAAAGCAGTAAAGCTCCAATGCCGAGATACACAGACTTCCTTCAAGAACATAGCTTGAATGATGGCAGCATTAAAATGCTTTGAAATGCAGCCATCAACTTAATGAGAGCTGCGAGCCCCAGCTGCTGGTGTTAAGCCATGCAGAATGGCCTGCCTTTCAAGGTGAAGCAGCTCACTTAGAGTTGATAACAAAAATTGGATAAAATAAAGCATATATTAAAAGGTAATTGGCGCCATTATACTTATGATATTTTAGTTCCTGGCGGCATATCTTTATCTGTAGTAAGAAGCGATAGGTCAAGCTCATTAAAAGCAGCTAAAAGCATAACCTCAGACACGTAACCCATGATTGGTTTTGGAACTAGATTTGTAACAACAATGACAGTTTTACCAGTAAGTTCATTTTGGCTGTAATATTTGCTTATGCCAGCTATGGCCTGTTTTTGTGAATCGCCTAGATCAATGACAAGCTTTAGCAGTTTTTTTGAGCCTTCTATCGGATGAACTTCCTTAATTTTACCAACTCTGAGATCCAATTTCTTGAATGTGTCAAATTCTACTTGGCTCATGCTGTTAAACTACAAATTCCGTTTTATAAAAGTTTGTTAAAAACTGGGAATGTGTGTTCATTGGTTTTTGCTTATCCATTTGTGAGTTATTTTTCACAGCATCTTATAAAAGCAAAAGGTAAATTGCAGGAACCGTTCATTTATGATGACCCTTAATAATGCGAAGCACCCATTTTAGTCCCCAGGCTAGGGGATCTTGATGTAAATGGTTAATAAATTGTGCAGTCAAGCCCAGCTTTTATCTGTATTTGCTTCTTGCATAATTTGGTATTTCCTAGAGCTTTTGCTGATAGGCTTAAATAGGTTCGCGTCCAACGCTTTCATTGCACCGCCATTCTTCCATTCATTATCATTCCCTAATTTATTTTTATTCATCTTTCACGAAATCTTGTTTTATGAACAGGGTCTGGAACGGCTCTTTAAACTATGTCTTGATGAATTAAGGGAGTGACTAGGCCTGGAAAATGCGCGCTGACAAGTGTGAATGAAGCGGTGAACTCTGTAGAATGCAACGATAAGTTTAAATGGCGACATATGGTGGAATTCAATGTCATGCCAACAGCATATGATGTGCCAGCGGAAAGCCTGATAGAGGGGTTAAAGGATTACCTTAAGAAGTCAGGCATAGTTAACATACCGCCTTTTGTAAATTATTCTAAGACAGGGTCGCACGCAGAAAGGCCTCCATTTGATTTAGACTGGTATCTTTATAGGGCGGCCTCAATTATGAGAAAGCTCTATATTTATGGGCCATTAAGCGTAAGGGATCTTTCTAAAATTTATGGAGGAAGGAAACAGCGAGGATTTTATTTGGCCCATTCCCAATCAGCTGGGATGAAACATATAAGGTTAATATTGCTGGATCTGGAAGCGGCAGGTTTGGTCAAAAAGACCAAAGCTGGGAGAGAGCTTACTGCAAAGGGCATATCCACTGTAGACAAGATATCAAGCGACATATTTGAAGGTTTTAAGGCAAAGATAAAATCTGTGGAAAAACTAAGCATCGGGTGAACAGAACATGTCAGCTCCCTATTTCGCCGCAGATGAAGATAAGAAGAGAAAGGAATTAGAGGAGCTAAGGGAAAGGTACCTCAAGGTTTATCTTACACCAGAGGCCAGATATAGGTTAAATAACTTAAAGATGGTGGGTAATAAAATGGCCAGCGCGCTGGAAGATAAAATCTTTGAGCTTGCTGTTAATGGTAAGCTTGATCACCAAATAAGTGATGATGAATTAAAGGACCTGCTTTCTAAAATGCAAGCTAATAAGAGGGAATTTAAGATAGTGTGGTGAGATAAAATGGGTTCAAATAAAAGTGGAAAGGATAAAAAAGCATATGTTTCTGCAATGCGAAAAAATAAGCCGGTTCCATCATGGGTAGTTTTACGGACAAATAGAAATTTTACATTTAATTTTAAAAGGAGAGATTGGAGGCATAAAAAACTAGGAGATGCCAAATGACAGAAGAAAAAACCGTAACAATTTCATTTTCAAGAATATTTTACACGCAATATTATAAAAGGTCAAACAAAGCGATAAAATATATCAAAACAAAATTAAAGAAAATGGCTAAAGTTGATAAGGTTATTATAACAAATGGATTAAATGCTGAGATATGGAAAAGGGGCAGGAGCCTCAACATTAGGCGCATAAAAATAAAAGTTACAGTTGATAAGGAAAACAACACAGCAACGGCTGATATCCTTGAACAGAAAAAGGAAAACCTTGAACAGAAAAAGGAAAACTCGCGGCAGCCTGTGGATGCCAGCGTTTCAGCCCAGGGTTAAACTAAACCATTATTAATAAGGCAAATAAAGCTATTGGTATGCTGGAAGAGCTGTTTTATCCTAAAAGCATAGCGATAGTTGGTGCTTCAAAGAACAGGGAAAAAATTGGAAACATTATATTGAGAAACATAATATCAACTTACACAGGAAAAATATATCCAGTAAATAACAGGTCAGATGTAATAGAGGGATTAAAATGCTATAAAAGCGTATCAGATATAAATGAACCTGTAGATCTGGTAATATTCAGCATTCCAAGGGAAGAAATAGTTCAGGCTATGGAGGAAGCTGGAAAGGCAGGCGTGAAGGCTGCAGTGGTAATAACGGCTGGATTTAGGGAAAGGGATGAAGAAGGTGCAAGAATAGAAAAGGAAATGGTGAAAACCGCCTCAAATTATTCAATGAGATTTTTGGGCCCAAATACTATGGGCATAATGACGCCCACATTTAATGCGACATTTACTTTTGCAGACGTTAAGCAGGGGAACATAGCGCTTGTGGCTCAATCAGGAGGCATGGGGGCCTACATGCTGAACTGGGCTCAAAGGACAAGGACTGGCTTAAGTTATTTTATTGGGCTAGGCAATCAGGCTGACATAAATGAAATAGATATCTTTAAGTTTTTGGCAAATGACCCTCAAACAAAGGCAATATTTTCTTATATGGAAGGAATATCCAACGGTGATAGGTTTTTAAGCGAAATGCCTGAAATAACAGTTAAGAAACCAGTGGTTTTTCTGAAAGGAGGAGCCAGCGCTGCGGGAGAACAGGCAATCCGCACACACACTGGCAGCCTCGCGGGATCCTATGAATTGTTCAGGTCAGCGGTAAGGACAGTAGGTGGCATCTTTGTAGAGAATCTGACTGACCTTCTAAATCTTGCAAAAGTGCTATCATCTGAAGAGCAGATTAAGAAAGATGTTCTTATAATTACAAATTCAGGCGGTCACGGCGTATTAACGGTAGATGAAATAGATAGAAACAAGCTAAGTTTAATCAAGATGCCGCCAAAGGTTCAATCAACGCTTGCAATGGTGCTTCCACCCCATGCGTCGCCAAGAAATCCATTGGACCTGGGAGGGGATGCAAATGTTGAAAGGTATATAACGGCGCTTAAAATAGTTCAGGGGCTTGACTGCACAAAACTTGTACTGGTTCAATCACTTGCAACAGTAAGCTGTTTAGAGGTTGCCAAGGCGCTGCTTAACTTTAAGGGTAAGGGGTTTGTAGGGGTAGTAATGGGATTAGGTGAAGATGCAGCTGCTAGGACCCTTGATTCAGCTAACGTCCCTTCATTTAGGTTTCCAGAAGATGCCGTCAGGGCGATAAAGTACTATACAGATAAAAGGGAACCGATGCAGAAAATTAGGGTAGCAGAACCGATAATGGAAGCCAAGGAACTTGTTGAAGGAAAATCAGCTCTCAAAGATTATGAAGCATTTAAGTTGATGGAAATCTATGGCGTAAGGGTGCCTCCATGGGCTGTTGTATCCAGTTTGGATGAAGCCAGAACGGCATCAGAAAGAATCGGATTTCCATTAGTTATGAAGGTTTCACTTGATGAACCAGCTCATAAAACTGAGCTTGGTGGGGTAGTAACAAATGTTGAAAAGGAGGACCTTGATAATGTATTTAACCAGCTCTCGTCTAAATCAAAAAGAATACTTTTGCAGAAACAATTGAGCGGCGCAGAGGTATTTGTTGGCGGCATTAATGACGCAACGTTCGGCCCATCAGTGGTGGTTGGAATGGGGGGAGTTTATGTTGAAGTAATTAAAAGCGTAAGCTATGGGCTGTCGCCAGTAGCTGAACAGGAGGCATTGCAGATGCTAAAGGAAAGCAGAGTTTATGATATGCTAACTGCGAGAAAGAGAAACTATAACATCAATGCGGTTCTTAGAACGCTTAGCAGAGTTTCAAGGCTGTTAGTGGATCTTAAGGTTAAGGAAATGGATATAAACCCACTCATGGTAAACGAAGAAGGTGCTTTCGCGGTTGACGTTAGAATAGTATTTTAAATTTATATCTTATTTTAAAAAAGCGCGAGCATCAACCAGTAAAGCCGATTATTAAATAAATATGTGTAAATATATGTATTTAACGAGGATTGTTTGAGCACAAAGGAGGCTGAGCTTGTAGCGTGAATGAACTGCTGAAAATCGATATTTGTTCTTTTAAAGCACGATTTTACGCGCTAACATCGCTCTATATTAGAGCCATGCACAAAACCCTCTGTTGTTGAGAGATCCTCCTTCCGGCAGCCCCAAAAATGGAAGAATTAAAGGCGCAACTCTATGGACTGGAGAGATGCCAGAACCCGATAATGGGTTCCAGCAAAACCGTCTGAACTGGTGAAGTCAAAACGAAACAAAAGAGATTATCTCTAACGGTTAGGTAAAGAAATCATATCATGGTTGCGATTTTTATCTTAATTTTGGAAAAGTTTAATTTTTAGTAGATGGTTAAATACTATATGAGAGTTTTTAGCAAATCATTTGAAAACGATGCAAGAATACCGGATAAGTATACGTGTGAAGGTGAAAACAAATCCCCTTCATTGAGCTGGGATAAAATAAATGGAGCATTAACATATGCGATTATAGTTGAGGATCCTGACGCACCGGGTGGAACTTTTGTTCATTGGGTCATCTATAATCTTTCTGAAACTGAAATACAAGAAGGAATCAATCCAAATTCACCCATTGGCATTCAAGGAAAAAATGATTTTGGAAAAATTGGATATGGAGGGCCATGTCCTCCTCGTGGAAACGGAAATCACAGGTACTTTTTTAGGATCTATGCGATAAATGATAAACTGCCAGTTTTAAATGGAATAACTGCGCGCAGGCTTAGAGAGCTAATGAAAAATAAAGTGCTTGATTCAGGAGAGATAATGGGGACATATTCAAGAAATTGAATATATTATTTATGGTTTTGCTCTACTTAAGCAAGCTTATTCAAAACCCTAACGCTTTATGAAGGACCCCACGAGTTCATAGGCGCTGCAGTCAGCAGTTGCAGAATATAGAGATTTATGGGGGCGACAGCATATTTTTAAAACAAGCCAGAAAGGTAGTATACCATAAAGGAGGCTGTCGAGAACGTTAAGAAGCTATCAAACATGATCAGGGAGATAAGCTACTTCCCCTCATGATAGCATACAGAAATGTATTGAACTCAATGATAACCGATATATGGAATTCAATAGAATGGAAAGAAAAAAGGATAAGGGGAAAGAAGCAAGTCCGTATCATTCCCTTTTATAACAGATCCAACGAATTTAAGAAACAGCTAAGGGACAAGTACCTTGAAAATTGGCCCTTCGCAGCGCACTGGGTTGATTCTGTGCTGAAAACTGCATATTCCATAATGGATTCTTGGAGAAGGAATTATGTTAATGGAAATAGGAAGTGAAACAAGCCAGCTGCAAGGTGGCTGTTCCTGAGAGTCAAGCAGACGCTGTGCAAGCTTGAAAATAATAAGCTGAGGATAACGATAGATGGTAAGGGAAAATATGCTTATATGGATCTGTCAAAAAGGCACTTCAAGCTTCCTGATAATGTTTCATCTGCATGGATTGAAGAGCCAGTCATAACTGTGGATAAAATATATCTGCCTGTTCATGTTAAAGAAGTACCAAAGCCTGAAGGGAAGGTTGCATGGGACTTCCTCAGCCTTGATGGATATTCGCCGGAAACTGGTTGGATAAGGATAGACACAAAGGCACTTGCTTCAGCTCACATTTCTGCCTTTGAAAAGAGCGTCCAGAAGAAGGCGTCAAAATCTAAGAAGGCAAAGAGGGCACTTAAAAAGTACAGCAAAAGGGAGAGGAACAGGGCAAGGAAGCATCAAATAGAGATAGCCAGGGTGATATCTTCTATATCTGACAATAAGGGGTTTGAGGATTTAAACAAGGAAAGCATGTACAGGAATTCAAAAGTATGGAACAGGACGGTTTCAAGGACTGACTGGAAGGGAATAACAAATAGGTTAACGGAGGTTGGATGCAGCGTTGTTGAGATTCAGCCGGCATACAGCTCGAAGGCCTGCTCCAGGTGCGGGTGGGTAAATAGAGACCTAAGAAACTATGGAGGAGCAACCTTTGAGTGCAAGGCGTGCGGGCTGAAGATCAACAGGCAGCTGAACGACGCAATCAACCTTTACCTGAGGATGGAGGGAGTTCCCCACAATGCTGACTGGTGGGACAGAAATATCCTGCCATAGCTTGTGGGTGGGTACTTCCTGACAGGTGGAATGGGATCGATGAACTCGTGAGGTCCCTGAATGAAGCCCAAGCTCTGCTATGCGTATGACAGGCATGCTGATGCATACCTGCGTATGCCTACGTAGAGTGAAACCCTATTTTCAAGCTTAAAATAAAGTTAGTGGCTTAGGAGGAGCAGTAAAGCTCCAGTGCAGGACTTCCCCAAAAAATAAACAAGGGATACAATGAACAGTGTCCACTGGCAGAAGGCGCCCGTGAAAGCCACCGTAACTTCCACATGAGGGTTCAGCTGTGAGTGTTCCAGCTTGGCACTTGTAGCAGTAAGCCTAGAGGTGTAAGGAGGATATAACAATTGAAATGACATGACCCAATTGGTGCGCCAAGCCAAACCATTAATATTAGCAAGACTTATGCGCGCAATTTTTTGAAATGCCTTTTTTAATAGAAATCCACACGTCATAAAAAGCAATAAACTTTTAAAGTTGGTGTTTAGAGGATTTAAGCAGATTGGTAGATTTACAATTAGTGTTGTCTGATCCTAAGAGTAGGAAAGCAAAGAAAATTGACGTAAAAGGAAATGTGAGTTCTGTACTTATTGGAAGAAAAATAGGCGAAGTAATTGACGGCGACGTACTGGGCCTTGGAAAAATAAAGTTTAAAATAACTGGTGCTACTGATAAATCTGGAATTCCTCACAGATATGATATGGAAGGTCCAGTTAAAAAACGAATTCTTTTAAACAAGGGACCAGGCTTTCATCCTACAAGGAACGGTGAGAGGCGAAAAAAACTTGTCAGAGGAAACACAATAGCTGATGACACCTATCAAGTAAATGCAGTTATAGTAGAGGGAAATTTAGAGGTAACTTCTAATGCCTAGATATAAGACCACGACAGATGCTTTAAAAATAATTTCTAATAAAGATCAGATAAGAAACTTTGGAGTGATTGCTCACGTAGATCATGGAAAAACAACAACGTCTGATTCGTTGCTTGCAGCAGCCGGCATGTTAAGTCCAACAGTAGCTGGCCAAGCGTTAGCCTTGGATTACATGGAATTAGAGCAAAAAAGGCAGATGACAATCAAGGCAGCGAACGTCACCCTCTATTATGAATATGAAGGAAAACCCTACGTGTTCAATATGATAGATACGCCAGGCCACATTGATTTTACAGGTAAAGTAACAAGGTCACTTAGAGCGTTGGATGGAGCTGTGGTAGTTGTAGATGCAGTTGAAGGGGTTATGACGCAGACAGAGACAGTATTGAGACAGGCGCTTGATGAAAGAGTTAGGCCAGTGCTTTATATTAATAAAATAGATCGGTTGATAAAAGAACTAAGGCTTTCATCAGAAAAGATGCAGGCTTGGTTAACTAACATTATAAATGATGTAAATCAGCTGGTCAACATATATGCTGAACCGGAATACAAGGATAAATTCAAGGTAAATATAGCAAACGACAGTGTTGCATTTGGAAGTTCTAAGGACAGGTGGGGATTTACATTAAGCATGGCCAAACGCGCAGGAATGGGGTTCAAAGAAGTATATGATTCTTATACTGCTGGCAATATGGATGAATTAATACAGAAGTTTCCATTGCATGAAGCAATCCTGATGATGGTTATAAGGCACATTCCACCTCCTCATGTAGCACAGCGATACAGGATACCAAAAATCTGGAAGGGAGATCCAAACAGCGAAATCTATAAGGCTATGATTGAATGCGATGATAATGGCCCTACTGTAATGATGGTAACCAACGTTGTAGTGGATCCTCAGGCCGGACCGGTAGCGGTAGGTAGGCTTTTTAGTGGAACAGTTAGGGATGGAGATCTGCTTTACCTCGTAAATACAAAGAGGCAGGAAAGAGTTCAAAGCGTAAGCATGTTTATGGGACCGTTCAGGGAAATGGTAGGATATCTGCCAGCTGGAAACGTTCCAGCGCTGTTGGGTTTGCAGCATGCAACATCAGGGGAAACGCTTTCAAGCGTAAAAGACGTAGCTCCTTTTGAAAGCATAAAATACGTAAGTGAGCCAGTGGTAACTATCGCGATAGAGCCCAAAAATCCAAGGGATTTGCCCAAATTAATAGAAATATTGCAAAATATGCACACAGAGGATCCAAACTTGGTTGTAACTATAAATCAGGAAACTGGCGAAACCTTGCTTTCAGGCATGGGCGTTCTCCATTTGGAAATAGCAACAACCCTTATTCAGGATGCTGGAATTGAAATAGTTACAAGTAAGCCGTTAATCAACTACAGAGAAACAATAACTGCAAAGGCAGGACCAGTGATGTCTAAAAGTCCAAACAAGCACAATAAGGTGTTTATACGTGTTGAACCCCTATCAGAAGACGTAATCAATCTGATTATAACAGGGCAAATAAATGAAAACATGGATAAAAAGCAAATAGCAAAAGTGCTTAGGGATAGCGGATGGGATGCAGATGAAGCAAAGGGTGTAGTTGCAATAGATGAAAGAGGAAATATTTTTGTTGACCAAACAAAGGGTGTACAATTTCTTCAGGAAAGCATGGATAGCCTTAGAGCAGGATTTACTGACTCTATGGTAAACGGCCCACTCGCATATGAATATGTGAGAGGAGCCAAGGTTATATTGCACCATTTTGTTCCCCATGAAGACCCAGCGCACAGGACATATGCGCAGCTCATGCCAGCAGCCAGAAGGGCTGTTCTGGGAGCTATGCTATTAGCCAGGCCTACTTTGTTGGAACCTATACTTTCCATAGAGGTCAAAGGAAGCCAGGATATTATAGGGCCTGCAATAGGAGTAATAACAAGCAAGCGTGGTAAAGTAGTTAACATAACGCAAAAGGAGGTATTCACTATATTGCAGGGTGAAATACCTGCAGCAGAAACGTTTGATTTATCAGAATCCATGAGAGGCGCTACGGCAGGAAAGGCAGTGTGGAACACCAGCTTTAAAGGATGGGCGCCAGTTCCTAACAGCATTCTTGGGCAAATTATTTCTTCAATAAGAAAAAGAAAGGGGCTACCACCCGAAGTGCCCAAACCAGAGGAGTTTATAGATGAAGATTGAGCGATAATTTCGATTATTCATATGTAAGAAGCGGAAGAAGAGAACTAATAAACATTTTAATTGGATCAGCATTAGTTTGGGGGGTGGGGGCAAGCTGGTTGATTTTTTTAAGCCCCACAGGATTTTTAATTAACAGCATCCTGTTCCTTGCAGCATTTATTTTACATGAATACGACCATAAAATTGCTGCAATAAGGCGTGGCCTCTACGCCGAGTTTAGATTACAAGGTGTTTGGGCGCTGATTACGTTTATAAGCATTTTTTTGCCATTTAAACTGATCGCGCCTGGCGCTACAGTAATATATGGTTATGCTGATGAGACCACCATGGGCAAAATAGCCCTCTGGGGCCCTCTTACAAATATAATTATGGCTCTAATAATATTTCCATTCACGTTAATAGGCGGCCTGGGTTTTCTTTGGGTTGCACTATACTTTAATGCTTTTATAGCACTGTTTAATCTGATACCATTTTCAATACTTGATGGAAAGAAAATATTTACATGGAACAAATCCATATGGGCTTTAGCTTTTGTAGCATCTGCAGCGTTGTTTGCAGCTTCAATTATCCATGTGCCTTAATTTTAAATTAAATAATCTGTATCGGGATTTTACTTTAAAAAGATTTATAAATTATAGCAAACATTTAATTAATTATGAAAATTAGCGCAATAAAATTAGCCTCTGCGCTAATATTTATTGGAACTTTTGAATTTATAATTTCTATGATACTCTCTGAAGCCATATATCCCTCATACTCCATAAGCAGAAACTACATAAGCGACTTGGGTGTAGGTAGTACAGCATATATTTTTAATACATCAATAATATTATTTGGTTTATTTGTTTTGGCTTCATCTTATCTTATATTTATGAAATTTAAATGGCAACCGTTTTTTATTTCACTTATACTTGCTGGAATAGGAGCAATGGGGGTTGGGATTTTCCCTGAAGGATCACCGTTTAACTTGCATCTAATAATGTCTTTATTAGCGTTTCTTTTCGGAGGGATAAGTTCCATCCTTTCATATAAGATTATTGGTTTGCCTTTAAATTATATTTCGCTTGCATGCGGTTTAATTACATTAATAGCCCTTGTACTTTATATTGAGAATATTTACCTTTCATTGGGACCGGGGGGTATGGAAAGGGTGATAGTTTACCCGATTTTACTTTGGGCTCTTGGCTTTTCAGGTTATTTGGCGAATTACAATAATAAGGAGCATCAACAATAGTTATAAAAAATTAAATTTACAAAAAAACGGAATTTAACTTGATATGTACTTCCAAGATAGGAAAATCCCAATGAATGAAAAGATTGCAGCGAATCCTACAAGGTAAATTACGCTAAATGCAACGCTTGCTGTAGGTGTTACACCTATTAACATTGCTCTTGCTACATTGTTTGCATAGGTTAGAGGATTTACCATAACCACAGGCTTAAGCCAATCTGGCATAAACTTTTCAGGATAAAATGCATTGCTGGCAAAAAGCAAAGGCAAATTGAGCAGGTTCATTATAGCCATCTGCGTTTCCCATCTTGTGGATCTTATAGCTAGCATAATAAATAATGACGAAAGCCCCATGGCTAGAAGAAAAAGCGCAAAGAAAGTTACTAGCAGGCTAAAAACTGTAAATTGCGGAGAAAATGTAAGGCCAAGCAGCACAGCTATGAGCAGGACTATTACCGCCTGAACCAACGATTTGATAACAGAGGATAGCACCTTTCCCATTATGATATTTCCTCTTGGCAGTGACGTTGTGAGCATTTTGTTAAGGAAACCAAGCCTTCTATCCCAAACAATTGTCATGCCACTGCTCATTGCTGAAAAAAGCACTATAAAGGACAGCATTCCCACAGCTAAAAATGAAAAGTAATTGGTTGTTCCGAATGTCGATTTAAGAATTTCCTGAGAAAGGCTATCAATGATCTGCTTGGGCAAATCAAGGCCTGGTATGTTTAAGCTTCCCGCGCTAAATATTGCCCCAAGGTTCATTGCCTTTCCAAATAACCCTATCCATATTATTGGTTGAATTAAGCTGATTATAAAGATAAATGGCTCCTTATACCACTTTTTTAGCTCCCTGTTTGTTACTGCCCAAAGGCCATGCAAAGGACCATTATTAATTCCCTTTTCCATTATGATCTCGCCCTCCTCATTGTTCTTCTTATTGCAAACATTTCTTCTGAGCTGGCCTGCTCTTCCCTGAGATTTCTGCCCGTATATACCATGTAAACCTCATCCATTGTAGGCCTGGAAAGTGTTAATCTATTTACGCTTATGTTCATCCTGGTAAGAGCTGTTATTATTTCAGGTGCAACCGCGCCTCCGTCAGTTACCTTTAAGGTTATAACCCCATCCCCGTTGTCCTTTACCTCAGTTACGCCTTGAATTTCCTTGAGGGCCTGATTAACGTCTTTTCCATCCTTGGTAAGCTGAACTGTTATTATGTCGCCACCAATCCCGCGCTTTAAATTATCTGGCGTATCAGCTTTAATTATCCTGCCCCTATCTATTATGGCAATTCTATCGCAATATTGATCGGCCTCCTCAAGATAATGGGTAGTTACCAGAATGGTCATATTATATTCGCTTTTTAGCTTCTTTATGTGTTCCCAGATTGCTGTTCTGGTTTGAACATCTAAGCCAAGCGTTGGTTCGTCAAGAAACAGCACAGTTGGTTTATTTATCAGGCCCATGGCTAGCTCCAAGCGCCTTCTCATACCACCGGAGTATGTTTCAACCTTTCTTTTTGAAGCTTCAGTTAAACCCACCATTTCAAGCAACTCCTTTGCCCTCTGCGTGCTGACGTCTTTGGGTATGCCATAAAAATCAGCTATTAACATAACATTTTCCCATCCAGTTAAGTCTTCATCTGCAGTATATTCCTGCGGAACAACCCCTATTATCTTCCTTACGTTTGATGGCTCCTTTACAACATCCAATCCATCTATTATGGCTGTGCCTTCTGTTGGTTTTAATAAGGTGGTTAACATTCCTATGGTTGTGCTTTTGCCGGCACCATTTGGGCCCAGTAATCCGAAAATTTCACCGCGATTTACTTCAAATGTAATGTGGTCAACAGCAAGAACACTGTGATTGTAAATTTTTGTAAGGTTAGTGGCCTTTATAATTGGGTCGCTCATTTTAGAAGCGCCTCGATTTTTTCGTTTATTTTCTCTATCCTCTCCCTGTAAGGTGCTAGCTTATCAACTCCTAGATCTTCAAAATATGAGATATAATTATCTATTGAGTCAAGCATGTCATCAACGCTCATTTCAGGCTTGCGCATCAGCTCTGCAAATTCTTTGGCTTTCTTTTCCCCTTCTTTTGTTAATCTGTACTTCCTGTCATTAATTTTTTCCAACAATCCATCGGACACCATGGTTGACAGGAGTGGATAAATGGATCCTGGAGATGGCCTCCACCATCCATGGCTTAGCTTTTCCACTTCATCCATAATTTCTGCACCATTTTTTGGACCATCGCTCAGAACGTACATTATTATGAACCGCAATCCGCCATGCTTTCCTATCTCTTTTCTAAGCATAAAACTTCTGTGCAGATTTGTATTCCACATGACAATATCGATATCGATATCGTTTTTAAATATTTCTAAAATATTTTGCAATCTATGCTATTTATTGTGCATATTTTAGATACTGGTTTGTTGCTGCATGTATGTTCACACTGACATACATCCACGACTTGAGGATTCTGCGCTGCGAATGGAAACCATTTGGTGCGTATGTTCTATGTGTTCCATCTAGATGTGGCTGTTGGCGTGCGCGCTGCATGGCAGCAAATTTATTAATAAGCGCTTCATCCACATCGTGGCGGCTTGCTCAAATAAATCCTTAATTTATCTCCGAGCAAGGCATCTTGCAAAAATTTCTATTGGAAAAAGATCTCAATTATCATATCGTTTAATTATTATATTGCGTAAATTTAAGCAGCCGATATGAGCGTTACACTTAACATATATATTACAATCCAAGCAATAATAAATGTCCCTATGCCATGATATATTAATTTTCTTGTTCCGAGTGTACTTTTATATGATTGAATTTTTAACAATGAAATGGTCGCCAGGTAAAAAATAATGGGCATAATATCAGAAAGAACAATGATGCCTTTAACAAAAAGAATACCGCTAATTATGCCTGCAACTACAGATAGAATAGTACGAATCCAATACACTTTATTAAGTAGACGCTCTTTCCTTTTTTCCATGGATTTTTTGTCAGATTTGGAGCTTGCAGCCATTGCTAATAGACTCAACCACCTAATAGGTGGAATGTTCATTAATAACATTTACTCGACAGACGAATATAAATACTCATTTTTATTAAAGGGAGAACAGCCAATTTCATTAAATGTAGATTTAAAAATTGGATTGTGGTTATCCGACAGGTATTTAAAAGAAAGGTCTGGAACGCCATTTTTAAGGCAATTAAGGAATTATGCCGAAGGCAGAAAAATAATTTTTTTAAGTGCTATAAAAGGGGAAAGGATAATTTTTTTAAACGTAGATGGTGGCACCATAATTTTCGAATTATTTGGAAACGGAAACCTGATTTGCGTAGATGAAGGGATGATAATTTTGTGCGCTCTTAGAGAGCAGGAATTTAAATCGAGAAGCATTAAGGAAGGGCAAAAATACGCTCTGCCAAAATCGCGTGGATCTCCAATCAGCGATTTTACTCCCTTGCCATATAATGAAGAAGTGCCCCTAGCTAAGCACATGGCATATAATTGGTCAATTTCTAGGAAACTAATGGATGAGATTTTTTTCAGAGCTGGTGTGGATTCGCAGAAGACAGCTTCAAGTTTAAATGACGATGAAAAGAGAAGAATTATGGCGGCACTAAAGCAAATTGTAGAAGAAGTAAGTCTATCAAACGCCATTTATCAATATAAAAATTCCGAGCCTATTTATTCACTGATAAAACTAGAACACCTTTCATCGTTTCAAGAAACAAAATATGAAGGACTGATTGAAGGCCTCAAGCAAATGTTTGACAGATATCTGTTTGAAGCAAAGAATTTAAATCAGGATAAGATCTTAAAGCAGCAGGAGCTTGAAAGGCAGTACCTGGAAAGAGCACAACTGCTTCGTCAGCTTGCTGATGCAATAATGAGATATGACTCAGAAGCCGTTCAAAATCTGGCAAGTAAATTAAATGCCGAAATAAAAAACGGCATAATAACAATAAATGGTAAGCTTATTAAAGGATCATTTCCTGCAGCTGTAGCTTCAGAAATTTATAATGAGGCAAAGTTATATGAAGAAGGCGCAAAAAAGTTGAGGGAATCCATTTCAAAGATTAACTCTAAAGAAAAAGTCCAAGTAAGATATAAAGAAGTGGTAAAAAGAGAATGGTATGAAAAATACAGGTGGTTCATTACTTCAGCTGGATTGTTGGCGGTGGGTGGCAGAGATGCAAGCAGCAATGAATCACTTTTAAGAAAAATCATGAAGCCCAATGATCTAGTTTTCCATGCAGATATACAAGGCTCACCATTCTTTTTAATACCAAATAACTCAGATGACAAATCAATAATGGAAGCAGCAATAGCTACCGCATCATTTAGCAGAGCTTGGAGAGCCGGTCTTTCTTCTGCAGATGTTTACTATGTTAAGCCGGAACAGGTTAAGTTTGCAGCCCCCTCTGGTGAATTTTTGCCGCGAGGGGGTGCCATTTTAGTTGGGCCAAAAAATTATATCAAAGGAGTTAGACTTCAAATTGGAATTGGGCTAATTGAAATTGAAAATTCTTTGAAAGTTTTTTCCGCCCCATTGTCATCGTCGTCCAGTCATTGTAAATGGTTTGTTGAAATAATACCTGGCAGATTGCAGCAATCGGAAGCCGCTAAAAAAATCTCAAAAATGCTGATGAAAGTTTATGAAACAGTGCCTCCAGTGGAAGAATTCCAAAGAGCACTTCCTGCTGGCAATTCGGATATAGTTGGAATAAGAAAAATGGGAGATGTGAGCTG
>JABEBW010004059.1_pt1 | contig 24644 bp, 32 predicted proteins | sample 7245961 | NCBI WGS metagenome assembly JABEBW01 (sample SAMN14506364, study PRJNA622280) | hot springs metagenome | biome: hot spring [ENVO:00000051]|acidic hot spring [ENVO:00002120]; feature: spring [ENVO:00000027]|sediment [ENVO:00002007]; material: sediment environment [ENVO:01001048]...
ATAAGGTAGATGTATTGTGTGCACTTCAACACCGGGCAACCGCAAGCGCACATTGGCATGGTCTCATCATAATCAGAAGATTTAATTATGGAGCGCAGAAACCTAAAGGAGTTCAACAAAAACGTGAAAAAAAGTCTTTCACGGGAAAATAAAAGGCAAGAAAAATGTCAACCACGAAATGAAAAAAGATTGAAAAAGTGGAAAAGTTTGAAGTAGGCAATGATGAACTTTTCAGATTTTAATTGTAAAATAGCGGATCAGCTTTTTTTATTTGTTTTGAAAATAATTTTGAGCAGAGGGTAGGTGGGGAATCGAACCCCAATAAACGAGATCTGCAGTCTCGCGCATCGCCACTCTGCCACCTACCCTTAATCTGTAGAGAGAAAACATCATTATAAATGTTTTTTTACCAATTTAAGTTTGGATCCACATACTGGACAGGAATCATAATATTTCTCATAGTAACGCATACAGCCCGTACACCTGTACTTCCATTGAAAAATTTTTGAAATTTCTTTTTCAGAAAGACCAGAATATTGTAAGCCAATGAATTTCAAAACATTCTGTATGGCATAATCATCGGTTATAACAATACCTTTAATTTTAATTGCCAGTGCTATAACATCTATATCAGTTTTTGATAACTTGTGAATATCCCCTGTTTTTTTTGCATATTCAATGGCTTTTTCAATGCTTTCTTCATTAGGATTATAAACTTTTAATCTTTCAAGAAAAACAGATAATTTATCTGTGAATTTTATTTCGTTCAATACCGATTCTGGTATATAATAATCTCCGTCAAAGGGTAAATTTTTTCCAGATATTATTGCGGATGTGTCTAATATGTAAGCCCTTGCCATCTTTTATGCTCCATTTTTATTCCCAGATTATCCAAAATTCTATAAACAACAAAATCGACAAGATCATCAACAGTTTTTGGCTTCAAATAAAATCCCGGTGAAGCTGGCATGATCACTGCACCCGCATTCGAAAGCTTTTTTAAATTTTCAAGATGTATGGAAGAAAGAGGCATCTCCCTTGGAACAAGAATTATTTTCCTTCTTTCCTTAAGAGCAATACTGGAAACCCTTGTGATTAATGTATCCGAAATACCACAGGCGATTTTTGAAACAGTATTCATTGATGCTGGAACAACCACCATTGCATCAAATTGAAAACTCCCTGATGCAATTGGACTGGCTAAATCATTATCCTCATAAATCTTTTTAACATACTTTGATAGTTCCATATAATCCATTGAATTTTCAAACTTTAAGATTTTTTTAGCATTTTCTGAAACAACAAGGTAAATATTTTCCTTCAATTTTTCAAGCAATCTTATTGCGTATATGGTTCCAGATGCACCGGTAATGCCAACAACAATATCCATATTGAATGATAAATGAAACTATATAAAAATATTTTCCATGAGATCTACACCAAAACCCGGTCTGTCTTCTATGTAATTAATTCCGTTCTCTGTTTTTAAACCATATTTTGCAATGTTTTTTGCTTGGAGTAAATGGCAGTCCAGGTCAATATATTTAGCGTTAGCTGCAAGGGAAAAATGCATTGCTGCCGATATTCCCAAAGGTGACTCACTCATACATCCAACCATAAAATTAATTCCATTTGATAGAGCAAGCTCTGCCATAGAAAACGCCTTTTTTATACCACCGGATTTCATAAGTTTTATGTTTATCAGATCACAGGCATTTTCATCAATTGCTCTTTTAAGATCCCTTATGTTTTTCACACTTTCGTCAAGCATGATCGGTACACTGCTTATTTTTCTTAGCTCTGAAATTTTTACCAGATCCCATTCCGGTAAAGGCTGTTCAATAAATTCCACATTCAAATCCTTGATTTTATTTAAAAACCATCTCGCCTGATTGAATGTAAATCCCTGGTTTGCATCAACCCTTATTTGAACCTTTTCTCCCACATTTTCCCTAATTCCACGCAATCTTTCATAATCTTTTTCGGGATCCAATCCAACTTTCACCTTCAATGCTTTAAAACCCATCTTTACATATTCCATTGCATCTGAAATTGTATCATTGACATCCTCAATGCCTATTGTTATGTCTGTCATCATTGAAAATCTATTTGCTCCAAGTAAATTCACCACGGGTCTTTTAAAAATTTTTCCATGAAGGTCATAGAGAGCAAAGTCTACAGCAGCTTTCGAACTTTCATTTCTAACTATAATTTCATCCATCTTTTTCAGAATTTCATTCATTTCAAAGGGATCTTTATTTATAAGATACTTTTTGAACAGTTCAAGGGTGCTTAAAACATGATCCGGTGTTTCTCCAAGCACATGCAATGATGGGGATGCTTCGCCAATACCGATTTCCTCGTCAGTAATGATCTCCAAAATTACATTATTTGAAGATTCTGAAGTACCGGTGGCTATTGTAAACCTTTTTTTCAGTGGTATTGAAACAACTTTTGCCTTAACATCAAGAATTTTCATATTTTACATATATTATTTCACTTTTATTACCCTTTCTATGGTTGTACCATAGCCTTCAATTTTTCATATCTTTTTATGTAATCATCCTTACAGGCACGACAGCAAAAATATTTTGTTTCACCACCAATCTTTTTTGTTATTGGAATTCCAGTGATATCCCCGCCACAGTAATCACAGATAATTTTTGTTTTTACGTGTTCATGAATAACATATTCCTGCAAAGACTTTAATTCATCCAAAACAAAAAATCTTTCATAGTATATTTCACTCAAATCAAGCATATTTAAAAATTCTTCAAGTTTCTCCAATCTCTCATAAACAAAAATGATTATGTATTTGTTTCCTTCTGCTCTTAATATTCTCCTTACATTCTCGTTCTCTTCCAGATTTTTCACAAAATTCCTTTTACATTTTATAATAAAAATTTCTTTATGTTGATCCAGGGTTTTAAGATCAATATTGGTAAAATATCCCTTAATAATGCCATTTTTCTCCATTTTTTTTATTTTTTCAATAACCGTAGGCGCTGTTGTACCGACTTTTTCTGCTATATTTCTAAATGATAACCTTGGATCCTTTGATAACATTTCCAGAATTTTTAAATCAATATGGTCTACTTTCATAATTTTAAAAGATCAATGCTCTTTTATAAATTTTTCTAACTTTACAAATGTAAAGAGAAATATACATCTTATAAAACTGTTTTCTAGGATTTATGAACAATGAAATTTACAAAAACTTGAAGATTCTGATTTTTGCTCTGTTAATAATTGCTGTAGTGGCAGTAGTAGTATCTATAATTTTCAGTATATTTGGATGGAGTGGTTATCCCTATTACCACTATGGAATGATGGGTTGGTATATGCCTGGCATGGCCTTTGGTCTTTTCTTTATGGTTCTATTCTTTATATTCATGTTATGGTTACTTGGTGCGATTCCGAACAGAGAGAATTATAGCCAGGCGAAAGAAATACTTGAAATAAGATACGCAAAAGGGGAAATAACCCGGGAAGAGTATCTAAAGATGAAGGGAGATCTTGATGAAAAATATGGGAGGTGAAAAAATGGAAAAAGACCCTGTTTGCGGTATGATAGTATCGAGGGACACTGTGTATAAAACCGTATACAAAGGAAAAACTTACTATTTCTGCAGTATGGATTGCAAGAGAACCTTTGAGAATGATCCTGAAAAATATACTAGGGATGAAATACCAGAACATTATCACCACGGATGTTAAGTGAATGGCCAGGGATCCTATCTGTGGAATGTACGTTGACGAAAGCAAGGCCACAATTAAAAGTGTAAAGTATGGTAGAACTTACTATTTCTGCAGTGAAACATGCAAAGAACAGTTTGAAAAACCTGAAAGGGAATTCAGAAAATTAAAAATTTCACTTTTTATTTCTTGGGCATTAACGGTTCCTACCATTATACTCACGTATTTTTTGAAATTCACAGATTCTCTATACCTGATATTTTTGTTTGGAACAGTAGTTCAATTCTACCCAGGATTTAGATTCTACAAGGGTAGCCTTGATGCAATAAAAAATAGGATTGGTAATATGGATCTTCTCATAGCAATAGGCACATCAACCGCATGGGCCTACAGCGTATACATACTTTTCTTCCCTCATCCTATTTCCTTTAACCAGACTTATTTTGATACATCAACTGTTATAATTTCTCTCGTGCTTACTGGAAATTATTTGGAAAATCTGGCAAAATCAAAAGCATCAAAAAATGTTAGCAAAATACTTTCAATACAACCTAAAACAGCACATGTCATTGAAAATGGTAAAATCGTTGAAAAAAGCATTGATAATATAAAGGTAAGCGATATTATTATTGTTAAAAAAGGTGAAACAATACCCACAGACGCGGTCATAATTGAAGGAACAACAGAAATCGATGAATCAATGATGACAGGAGAATTCATGCCTGTAAAAAAAAGTGTTGGAGACTTTGTGATAGGTGGAACAATAAACATAGGTGAAAACATAACCATTAAGGCAAAAAATGTTGGAGAGGATACAATACTATCGAAGATCGTTGAAATAGTAGAAAGTGCAAGTGCAGCAAAGGTCCCTATACAAAGGCTAGCGGATAAGATTTCCTCAATATTTGTTCCAGTGGTACTCTTAATCGCTATTTCAGCATTCATCTACTGGTTTTTATTCGGTAATGTTGGACTTACCTATGCAATTCTAATTATGATAACAGTGATCATAATTTCCTGCCCATGCGCTCTTGGTGTTGCCACACCAGCAGCCCTGGTTGTTTCTGTTTCCAAGGCTGCAGAAATGGGAATGATTGTGAAAAGCGGTGAAGCCATAGAAACTGCAAGCAAAGTGAATGCGGTTCTATTTGATAAAACTGGAACGCTAACTGAAGGATCTTTAAGTGTGTTTAAGGTTCAAACTTTCAACAATTTCAGTGAAACTGATTTACTCTTCTATGCATCAACAGCTGAAATTTCAACAGATCACCCAGTAGCCAGGGCTATAATAAACTATAGTAAAGAAAAAGGTGTTATTCCGGATATTCCGAAAAATGTGAAATATTTTACAGGCGAAGGTGTTCTCTGGGAGGATAAACATTCTGTTCTCGTTGGATCAAGGAATTTTATGGTCAGGAACAGTATACAGATAACCACTGGCGAAAGCGATTTTTATGAAATATACATAGGTATTGATGGTGTTCTGGCAGGAATTATACTGCTTTCTGACAGAATCAGAGATAATGCTCCTAAAACTATAGAAAAAATAAAAGAAATGGGTATGGATGTTTTTATGATCACAGGAGATAACCAAAAAAGCGCTAAAAAAGTAGCTGATATCTTAGGAATTCATAATTTTTTTGCAGGGTTGAGTCCAGAAGAGAAATTAAAAAAGATAGAAGATCTGAAAGAATCAGGTTTAATCATTGCAATGGTCGGGGATGGAATTAATGATGCCCCTGCCCTTATGAAATCGGACCTTGGTATAGCTATGGGCTCTGCATCCGATATTTCTAAGGAAACAGGTGATGTTATACTTATAAAAAATGATTTGGTAAATATCTATTCTCTTTTTAAGCTTTCCAGGAGAACGATGAACAAAATTAGACAGAATCTTTTATGGGCCTTCTTTTACAACAGTATTCTTATACCTGTTGCGGCGGGTGTTCTTGTACCCGTTTTATCTATTACTATTTACAATTTTTTACCTTTCCTTGCTGCAATCGCCATGTCATTCAGCTCAACAACTGTTGTAACCAATTCCCTCACACTTAAATTTTTCAGACCATGAAAATAACAGAGAAATGTAAAAATTACATCGAAAAAAAGAAAATTGTAAAAATTTATGCACGTTTGATATTCAGAAAAGGACCATGCAACGATAATTATTGCAAAATCATTCCAGATATTGTTTTTGAGGAAAATCCTTTCCCTGAGGAAATTTATACGCTATACTATTCAGGCCATAATTTACAACTCTTTGTTACAAAAACATTGGAGAAAGCTCTTTTGAAAAATAGAAAAGAAATTGAACTTGACATAAACATTTTTGGAAAATTCTTTTTCAGGAATTTTGAATTTGATAAAATTTATTAATTTATTTTATCATTAAAGAATCAATGTCAGATGCAAGATCATACTTTGATGATCATTGGAATATTTACGATGGATGGTACAATTTTCATACATTAGAATATTCAGAAGAGATTGAATTTTTAAAGTCAATTTTACCCCCAGGTAAAGGTGTTGAAATAGGAGTTGGCACTGGAAGATTTTCAGTTCCATTGAAAATAGAGTATGGACTTGATTATGCAATAAACATGTTGAAGGTTGCAAAATCAAGGGGAATTGAGGTCATACTTGGTGATGCATATAAAACGCCATTCAAAGATAAATCGTTCGATTTTTCTCTTTTCATGGTAACATTATGCTTTCTTGAAAAACCTTTTGATGCACTTGTTGAAGCAAAAAGGATTTCAAAAAAAGTTATATCTGTTATTCTTGATAAAAACAGTGAATATGTTTCAGATTTAATAAAGAATAGAAAGGGTTTCTACAGATATGCAAAATTTTTTTCCCTTGATGATCTTTTGGATCTTTATTCCAAGGCAGGTCTGGAAATAGATACAATAAAGGTTGAGGATCACAAAACAAAGGATTCAAAAGTATACACATTGATTGGTATTTCATCCATTTAACATAAACGGCGGGAAATACCCTAGCAATGGAGGGAATGTGAGCCTATAATTTCATTTATTGTTTTTTTATTTTTACTAATTCTGGGACAGATAGAAGTAAAGCCTGTGGAGATCTGGGCTGGTTGCAAAAGATCCATCAATCAGGGTGGGGGTAGTTCATATATCAAAGATAACCCTTATTTTTCCTGAAGGATCTACGCTGAGCATATGGTATGTAACTGCCTTGATAACAGCCTTTGATCCATGCCTTTCCCTTGAATATTTTTCACCTTTAATTTCAGCCATAATCTTCAATCCAATTATTTTCACATAAGCATCGCATAGAACAAAATTTTCAGCATCTAGAAAATAAAGTAACTCGGAAAGAAATTTTACAAGAAGAGAATCAAGATCCTGTGCCTCAATTTCAAAGATCTTTTTTTCCAAACATTTCACATTTTTTACATCAACCATTATGTTGAACATGGCCAATGCGGCTTCCTCAAATGCGTGTTCAAGCGAATCGGACTCAACTTCAATTCCAACATCAGCCGTATGTTCAAAAATTTTATACATAACAGCGGGCGCAGGGGGATTTGAACCCCCGATCTACAGCTTAGGAGGCTGCCGCCATATCCTAGCTAGGCCATGCGCCCTTTGAAACCCCATTGTTTTTCCTTTTATAAGATTTTCTCATTATGTTTGCAAAATATCTATATTTATAAAAACATTTTTTGGTCTATGGAAGTTGAGATAAAAGCAAAAATAAATAACCTGAATGAAATTATGCAAAAAATTGCAGATTTGAAAGCAAATTTTGTTAGGGAGGAAGAACAGGAGGATTATTATTTTATTCATCCCTGCAGGGATTTTAAAGAAACAGATGAAGCAATCAGAGTGCGTTTTTCTCAAAGTGGAATATTTTTAACCTATAAAGGTAAAAGACTTTCAGAAAAGGTTAAATCAAGAGAGGAATTAGAAGTAAAAACTGAGGAGAATATTATAGATATACTGGAAAAATTGTCATTCAAAGTATATATGGAAATCAGAAAAGTTAGAAAAATTTACAGATATGATGATCTGGAAATATGCATTGATAATGTAGAACATCTTGGAAATTTCATTGAGATTGAAGGTATTGGTGAAAAAGAAATATATGAAAAAAAGGTTATAGATCTGGCAAAAAAAATTGGCATTAAAGAATTTGAAAATAAAACCTACCTTGAATTGATGGAGGAGATTAAGCATGGATGAAATAGAGAAACTCATGCTCAATTTCTATAGGGGAGAGATAAGGGACACTGTTTTTTACCAAAAGCTTTCTGAAAGAGAGAGAAATGAAAATCTAAAGGAAAATCTTATTAAATTATCCCAGATTGAAAAATACCATTCTGAATTCTGGGCATCTCTTCTTAAAAAGCATGGAATTGATTATGCAAAATATAAAGTTAACATGTTTTACATTAACATCCTTCTCCTTTTGAGATTTATTCTTGGTTTATCGCTCACGCTTAAAATCCTTGAAAGGGGTGAAGTAAAGGCAATAAATGCATACTTCGATTTTTTGGAAAAATCTGTTATGGATGAAGATGAGAAAAATCTATTGAGAAAAATAATACTGGATGAAATAGACCATGAGGACTTTTTTGAAAAGGAAAATTCAAAATTCAAAGAGAGAATGGAAAGAATTAGAGATTCAATATACGGTATGTCCGATGGTCTTGTGGAGGTTCTTGGTGCAATTGCTGGTCTGGAACCTGTCTTACTCACACCTATTTTTGTTGCTGTTGGAGGGCTTGTTGTTGGTGTTTCAGGATCTTTATCCATGGCGATAGGTGCGTATCTTGCTGTTAAAGCCCAGAAAGATTACAGTGATGCAAAGGTAAAACTTGAAAAGAAAAAGATATTTCTTCAGAAAAAGGATGAATACATTGAAGAAGAAGAGTTCAGGAATCCTTTAAGGTCCGCATTAGAAACGGGTCTTTTCTACATAATTGGTGCAATGTTTCCAATCTTACCATTCTTTTTCCTTGGTGGAACTTTCGCTCTCATACTTTCCGTTATTTTGGTGGTTATAGCACAAAGCTTAACAAACACCATTGTTTCAATAATTTCCGGAACAAGCATAGCAAGGAGTGTAACCAGAACTGTTTTGCTAACATTAGCTGCATCGGCAATTACCTATATGATTGGAAACTTCGTTCATTCCGTACTTGGGATAGTGCTTTGAATTCATTTAACTGTGTATTTCCTGTGCGAGGTGAAGGGTGAAAAGGGTCTACCATTACCATTGAAAAATTTAGAGAAGAATTCAACGTAATGCAACCTTGCACCCTGAATGCCAGGCTCAAATATGCCAATAACTATGTTTGTCATATGCCCGAACAGAAGAACAATAAAAGCTATTACAATATGTAAGAAAACTCCATAATGTAAGCTTTTGAGAAAAATCTCATCAAGTACATATGCAAGTATTACCGATGCTAACAACACACCAAGAATCCTCGTGAAAGATAGTATATGACTGACTATGGATGCAATCTCCATAAGGGAATAATACCCCTCCCCGTAAAGGAGAAGGGCTATACCAGCAAACAGGAAAACCCAGCCAAGTATTGGATAAAGGGATAATCCTATAATGCTCATATGCTTAAGGAATAACAATCCTATTATTGTGAAACCCCAAGCAACAAAGAGCCATCCTATTCTGCCAAACATCTCCCTGTAATGTTTTTCCTTTTCCTCACCTTTAAAATATTTATAGAAATTGTAATGGTTAATTGCACCGAGAATCAAACCATAGGAAATATAAATTACACCTATAAGCGCTGTGATAAAGAGTAAAGTTGAAACTTTTGTTATGGGATCAAAAACTGTGAAGGGTAAAAATGGTATGCCAAAGAACACATTAAAAACTATACCAAAAATTATGCCGAATATGGATCCCAGGATCAGGGCTCTTGACAGCTGAAGCCAGCTGTATTTTGACATCAAACTTCTTGCAAAATTAAGTAATGGTTTAGGCATAATTGACCTTTTTGGTGGTTTTTCAATTCTTCTTTTTATATATAAACCAAAAAGGAGTATTACAATTGCGTAGCCAACATCCCCGAGCATGAGACCAAAAAATATAGGAAACACTATACCGAAAATTACCGTCGGATCGAATTCAAGGGATTTTGGAAGTGAATAGAATTTAACAAAAAATTCAAAAAATTTCAATCTTTTTGGATTTTCCAGTAATGTTGGCGGTTCCTCATCAGTTTCTATTTTTCTGAATATTACTTTGTTATCTGTTAGATTCACAAGATCCTTTTCAACCCTTTCCAGATCCCTTTCCGGAACCCAAGCTGTAAGACCAAAAACCTCTTTTGTTTTACCTAGGAATGAATAGGCTTCATATTTTTTTGATTCTATTTCAAGTTCTTCTGTTATTGCTGAAATTATTCCATAATAATTTTTGGATAATTCTTTCAATCTATCCATCAACTCTTTTTCCCTAAGGTTAAGGACACTTTCCTCATTCTTTAGTATTTTCAATGCTTCATCTGTACGCATATTCAAAGCAGGAACCTGGTAAATCTTCACTTTGTATTTATTCAAAGTCTCAAGAACATTGTTCTCAATTTCCTTCGGACCGGAAACCAGGAATTCAAAGTATGATTCCGTTCTTGAAGCAATTACAATGTTTTTAAACTTGGACAAATCTTCCAAGATATTTTTTCCAAATTCTTTATCAATTCTTCCAAGAAAATTAAAGAGATGGGAAGAATTTAAATTTTTAAGATCCACACTAAGATTTTTTAACATTTCAAGGGTTTCAATATTGTCTTCAATCTGTTTCTTCCTGATTCTTATATTGTCTAAACCTGTTCTTATATTTGATATTTCATCATCTATACTTATTTCTTTAATTTTATTTAAAAGATCATTCTGATCTTTGAACTTGAATTTTTCATTAACTTCCTGCGGTATCAAGAATTTCTGCATTCCCCTGAATCTAACAAGGAGATCTGTAATTTTTTTAAATTCTTCAGGAGGGGAATCCTGGACGAGTTCTTCCAATTTTTCTCCTTCTATACTTTCAATATGAAATATACCCATTTCATGAATATGATCTATAACATCCTTCTTTTTATCGGTTATAGAAATTATAAGAATTTTGGCCATTTTCACAGGCTTTAGAACCACTTATTTCCCTCCCATTATGTTCCTTACAATTTCTTTTATTATATTATCATCGATCTCTATATTTTTCAATCTTTCAATCTTTCTGGTCCATTCTTCCTTAATTCTATTTTCTTCAATTTCAATTTCAGCATCGAACTTTTTCACCATTTCTTCCCTTATTTTCTGGATTTCTTCTTCAGCTTTTTTTATTATTTCAGATGCTTTCTTTTTCGCATCCTCAATCCTCATGGCATATTCAATGTTAGCATTTTCCACCATTCTGGATGCTTCGATCTCAGCATCCTTAACCCTTTTCAGTTCTTCATTTATATCCGCCATTAAGATAACACCCCGTAAATTATTGCAAATATTATTCCAAATGTACCTATCAGAAGATTTATTTTCCATAGATTTTTAATCAACCATAGCTTCCACATTCTCCTTCATCTCCAGATTCCTTTTTATCTTCTTCAATGTAACGAATGTATCCCTCTCCATTTCATCAAATTTCATTTTTATGTAATTTGCCTGTTTTTCAAGGTTTGGTATAAGAACATTCTCAATTGCATTGGATCTCCTGTTTGTTTTTTCTATTTCGAGCAACAGCTTTCTTATGGAATTTTCAGTTTCTGCAATCTCAAGAACAATCTCATGGTATTTTTCAAAGTCCCTCACTATCTGATCTATTTTTGCAGAAAAGCCAATCAGCCTGTAATGAATATTCACAATGTTTTCATCAATTCCCTTACCTCCAAGCTCCGGAATTCTTATTCCCATGACATTTTTTGTTTTTAGAGATACACCTCTCATTTTTCTGACCATAAGGGATGCGGCCTCAATACCTATGGATCCATGATAGATCTCTCCGATCTTAACATCCTCATATCCCTTTTTTGCAATTTCATCAAGATCCGCGCGGAGATGTTTTGATTTCTGTAAAAGTTTGAAGAATTCCATAACGAGTGCTGCCCTTTTTAACTTTAAAAGTTCCAGTCCCCTTTTAGCAAGAACAATCCTTTTTTTTAGTTTAAGTAATTCCATTCTGGTTGGTTTAACGTTCTGAAGTGGCATTTTCCTTCCTGAACCTCCTTCCATACTTCTCTATAAATTCCTTCTTTACCCTCTTAAGTTCAGTTTCAGGTATTGTTGATAAAAGTTCCCAACCAAGATCAAGTGTTTCTTCAATACCTCTATCTTCATTCTTACCCTGACCAATAAATCTTCTCTCAAATTCATCTGCAAAATGCAAAAACTGTCTATCCTCGGGAGTAAGTGCTCCTTCACCAACTATTGCACTTAAACTCCTCAAATCTCTACCTCTTGCATAGGAAGAGTACAGTTGATCCGCAACACCTCTGTGATCCTCCCTTGTCTTTCCTTTACCAATACCTTGATTCATTAACCTTGAAAGACTTAAAAGTACATCAATTGGAGGATAGATACCTTTATGGAAGAGATCCCTTGATAGAACAATCTGCCCTTCAGTTATATAGCCTGTAAGGTCTGGAATAGGATGAGTCATATCGTCACCCGGCATACTGAGGATTGGAAACTGTGTTACAGATCCTTTCTTTCCTTTAATCCTACCAGCCCTCTCATATATGGTTGCAAGGTCAGTGTACATGTATCCAGGATAACCCCTTCTCCCTGGAACTTCCTCCCTAGCTGCGGAAATTTCTCTAAGAGCCTCGCAATAGTTTGTCATATCGGTCAGAATAACAAGAACATGCATATTCCTCTCAAATGCAAAATACTCAGCAGCAGTAAGGGCCATTCTTGGTGTTATAATCCTTTCCATGCTGGGATCAGATGCCAGGTTTAAAAACATTACCGCCCTTTCAAATGCTCCTGTATTCCTGAAACTTTCGATGAAGAAATGTGCCTCTTCGCTGGTAATACCCATTGCTGCAAAAACAACAGCGAAACTCTCCTCCTTACCTAGAACTTTGGATTGTCTTGCAATCTGGGCTGCAATTTCATTGTGTGGCATACCTGAACCTGAGAATATGGGCAGCTTTTGTCCCCTTACAAGTGTGTTCATACCATCTATTGCAGATATGCCAGTCTGGATGAACTCAGATGGCTCATCCCTTGCATAAGGATTTATTGCATACCCTACGGTCTCTATCTTTTCCCTTGAGAGCAATGGAGAACCGCCATCCCTTGGGTTACCAAGACCATCAAATACTCTACCCAACATGTCATCACTTACGGGTAATCTAACAATATCACCAAGGAATTTTACCGATGTACCTTTTGTGTCAAGACCGCTGGTAGGACCAAAAACCTGAACTATTGCCATGCCTTTCCTTGTATCAAGAACCTGCCCGCTCTTCTTTTCACCATTGGGTAATGTTATTTCAACTATTTCGCCATATCCCGCATTTTCAACATTCTCGACAAACAGTAAAGGTCCTGCAATCTGTGATACAGTTTTATACTCTAACATTTTAAATCATCCCTGCAATTTACCAAATTCATTTCTTATGTTTTCCATAAGATCCTGGAAGGATGAAAGATTCTCCTCCCTTATTTCCTTCATTCTGGAAATCTGGTCTCTTACTTTCATGGTCAATATTGATCTTAATTGTACCCCTGATGAAATCGCTTTCATGGCAAGATCATGGTAAAGCATAATTGTTTTAAGCATAAGATACTGTTTATTCAGGGAGCAGTATGTATCCACATCGTCAAAAGCGCTCTGCTGTAAATAATCTTCCCTTAGCATTTTTGCAGTATCAAGTATGATCCTTTCCTTATCGGGCAGAGCGTCAGGACCAACAAGCTGAACTATCTCCTGAAGTTCCTCCTCCTGCTGCAAAAGGGCCATTGCCCTGTCCCTGAGCTCATTCCATTCCGGGTTAACATTTTTTGAGAACCATTCATAAACCATGGAATGGTACTGGGAATAGCTTGTTAACCAGTTAACGGATGGGAAATGTCTTCTGTTTGCAAGTGATGCATCAAGTGCCCAGAATACTTTTGTTAACCTTAAAGTACCCTGGGAAACGGGTTCAGATATATCACCACCAGGTGGAGATACTGCACCGACAATTGTAACAGATCCCTGCGTACCGTTAAGGTTTATGACCCTTCCTGCCCTTTCATAGAATTCTGCAAGTCTTCTGCTTAAATAAGCAGGATAGCCTTCTTCACCCGGCATTTCTTCAAGCCTACCGGATATTTCTCTCATTGCCTCAGCCCACCTTGATGTACTGTCAGCCATAAGGGATACGTCATAGCCCATATCCCTGTAAAATTCAGCAATTGTCACGCCTGTATAAACACTTGCCTCCCTAGCAGCAACAGGCATGTTGCTTGTGTTTGCAATCAATACTGTTCTATCCATCAAAGGTCCCTTCGTTCTAGGATCTATTAGTTCAGGGAATGTGACAAGGACTTCGGTCATCTCATTCCCTCTTTCTCCACACCCTACATAAATAACAATATCTGTATCTGACCACTTTGAAAGCTGATGCTGTATAACAGTTTTTCCACTTCCAAATGGTCCTATAACGCAGGCTGTACCACCTTTTGAAAGTGTGAAGAATGTATCAATAACCCTCTGACCGGTGATCAAAGGAAGCTTTGGTGGAAGCTTTTCTTTAATAGGTCTTGGAAATCTCACATTTGATCTTTGCGTTAGATCAAAATCCATCACCCTTGAATTTGTTTCAAGTGAATATACATTATCTCTAATTGTAAATTTCCCATCCTCTATACTCTTTATTTTACCCCTGATACCATAGGGAACCATTATTTTCGTTTTAACAGTTGGTGATTCCTGAACGTATCCAACTATTGAACCTGAGGATACTTCCTCACCAACTTTTGCAGTTGATACAAATTCCCATAACTTTTTCTCATCAAGTGCATTTGCAGAGATCCCTCTTTTAATGAAATCACCAGATTTTTCTTTTAACACAGGTAAAGGTCTTTCAATACCATCATAAATATTTCTCAGCAACCCAGGACCCAGTTCAACAGATAAAGGATTGCCAGTGTTAACAACTTTCTCTCCAGGCCTAACACCGCTTGTATCTTCATATACCTGTATGACAGAAGTGTTTCCTGTAATTTTTATTATTTCACCTATCAAACCCTCTTCACTCACAAGAACAACATCGTACATTTTTGCATTTTCAAGATCCTTGGCAAGAACCACAGGACCGGATACTCTATAAACAACACCCATTTTTTTCACACTCCAACATCTATTCCAAGGATTCTTTTTGCGAGATCCCTAATTGCTTCCTCCCTCCTTTCCCCTTTGAATTTAGGTGAAGGGACAAAAACAACAAGTGGTCTTGTTGTAAGATCAACCCTATCCCTTTCATTCTGGGAAAGATATTGCCTTATACTTTCGGATGCAATTATTATGCCAACATCTCTTCTATCCAAAAATGAAATAATCTTTCTTGCAGCTTCTTCATCGTTCATTTCGAACCATTCATTTACACCTATCAACCTGTATCCTGTAACAAGTTCCCTTTCACCAATAACAATAATTTTCAGAATTTCATCCATTTTACACCACCTTGATAAGCATTGATTTTATTATTTCTTCACTTAAACCGTAATATATGCCATATGCAATTTTTCTCAAATTTTCCCTTTCTGTCTCAACCATTAATAGTAAACCTATTATTGATGACAGTCCGGGGGATGATAACCTGAACGATGAAATATTTCTCTCAACTATATACCTTTCAAGATCAATTTCAAATTCCTTTATGTCCTTTTCAGACCTGTATTTATTCAATGCAGATGTAAGATCATAAAGATTTTTTAGCCTTTCCACCACATCCTCAACACTGTTTGAATGAAGAATATCCTCTATTCTATTGCCCTTCAAAGATCCTCCTTCGATCAATAGATTTCTTATATCATTTGGGTTCAAACCCATCTCAATGCCTCTTATTATTGTCATTATATTTTTTGTATCTATCTGTGAAGATATGAGATGCAGTATTGGCATTTCATTTCCATTCACAATCCTTATTTTTTCCAGAAGCGTTTTATAGTAGAAAAGATCAAGACTTATGAGCATTTCACTTGGATCACCTGTCTTTCTGTATGAATCAAGTCTTTCATAAAGAATTTTTCCGTATGGAAACTTCAAGAGAAAGTTAATAACAGATTCAACATCCGGTAAATCAAGCATAAGTCTGAAATCCTCATGTTTTAATGGTCCTGCAATGAGACCTGCTGGAAGATCATGTTCACTTATAATAAAACTCTCAGTTTCTTTAATTGACCTGCCAAGTACCTTGGATGATATTATTGTTTTTATGTTATGTACATCCCATTTACTTATATATGCCCTGAGAGCATCAAGACCGACCCTTGGACAAATGTTGAGGGATATTCTTGAAATTTTCACAAGGTATGAATTGATTGCAACCTCCGCAAGATTTATACCAGAATATTTTGTGGAAAAGAAGGAAAAATATTCCCTGTAATGCGTGTCGTTTAAGGAATTTATGAATTGAGTGAGATCCCTTGAACTAATGAGGGAACTGAGCTTTTCAAACTTTATTAAATCGCTTTCGATTGCCTTTGCCCTCGCATAAGCGTAAGCATAGGACATTATACCTTGCAATTCAGATTTCCCCCTTTATAATATCGTAAATTCTGGACTTGATTTCACCGGATTTTTCATTCAATACTTCCTCCAGGGATTTGTTGGATCTTACTGCTCCATCCTTGGTTTCAACAATTATGCCACCAAGTTCTTCAAGCTGTGAATCCTCAATTACTTCAAATTCACCCTTTATCAAGGTTTTTTCACCTGGTGAAACTTTAACAACTAAATCCTTTTCTGGCCTATTAATTTCCTTCTTCGCTTCCTCAAGGGATCTTTGAATAAAAATTCTGTAATCATCAGAACTTCTGAATTTTTTAATTTCAGCTCTGATTCTTTCAAAGGAATGGTCGAGAATATTTGCAATTTCTTCCATGTATCGTTTTCTCATTTCCACTGTGATGATTGATATCCTTCGCATCTTCTCTTCCATAAGCTCTTTTTCGATGTTTTTTCTTGCCTCTTCTATGATTTTCTTTGATTCTAATGTAGCATTTTCGATCAACTTTTTGGATTCTTCTTCTGCCCTTTTTCTTATGTTGTCAATCTCTATGTTGGCCTTGTCGAAAATTCCCTTTACTATCTCTTCAAGAGCCATTCTTTCATCCTAGAATATGCATGAGAATTATGAGACCAAAGACGAAACCGAATATGAACAGGGTTTCTGGAATGACCAGGAAGAAAAGCACCTGTCCCATCTTTTCTGGCTTCTCTGCAACAACACCCATCCCTGCAGCACCAATTCCTTGCTGAGCAAGGCCTGTACCAATAAGACCTCCTGCCATTGAGACGGCAGCCGCAAGAGCATATATAGCTGAAGCTGTATCTATAGCCATCTATAAACCACCTACAACCAAAAAGTAAATGATCAATATAAAATTTTGTGAACTATCCCACCATTTCAGAATGGATCCGGGCAATAAGCTTAAAAAATCAAACTTGATTATGAAAAATACTATATTTATAATTGCAATATACTACCATGTATGAAGGACTATTTCACAATGGATGATTTTGATTTTAGGGGAAAACGTGTACTTGTAAGGCTTGATCTGAACTCTCCTGTGAACACTGAAACCGGAGAAATTCTCGATACATCGAGGTTCGTTGCTCACCTTGATACCTTAAAGAGACTTGCACAGTCAAAGGTAGTAATATTGGCCCATCAATCAAGACCGGGAAAAAAAGATTTTACAACAACAAAAAACCATGCCATTGTTCTTTCAAAACTTTTAAACAGGAACGTTGATTACATTGATGGTCTTTTTGAATCCTTTGTGATAGAGAAAATAAAAAATATGAAGGATGGGGATATAATTTTTCTTGAAAACACAAGATTCTATTCTGAGGATGTTGTGCTTGCAGATGAACCCATCTCTGTTCAGAAAAAATCTCACATTGTAAAAAAACTTGCACCACACTTTGACTATTTCATCAACGATGCTTTTGCAGCTGTTCACAGACCGCAAACAACACTTGTTGGTTTTGCAGAGGATCTTCCAAATATAGCAGGTCTTCTAATGGATAGGGAGATAACAATGCTGTCGAAGTTTCTCACAGACGATACAAGACCAAAAATGGCAGTTCTTGCCGGCGCGAAAGTAGATGATTCAATTAAGGTGGCAAAGAACTTTCTTGAAAAAAACATTGTGGACAAGATAATAACGGGTGGACTGGTTTCAAACCTTTTCCTTGTTGCAAAGGGTGTGGACATTGGTGAAATAAACAGAAGCTTTCTTGAGAAAGAGCTTGATGATTACGAAGGGTCATTGAAATTATCCAGAGAGTTGATTGAAAAATATGAAGATAAAATTGAGGTACCAATAGACTTTGCTATAAACAGGGATAATAAAAGGTTTGAAATATCTTTACAGGAAATGCCAACGGAAAACCAGATTATGGATATAGGTATTGAAACAATAAGGAAATATGAGGATATTCTAAAAAATGCAAAAGCAATAATTCTCAATGGTCCCATGGGTGTTTATGAAAAGGACGATTTTGCAATTGGTACTGTGGAAATATTCAACTATATCGGTAACTTAAACTGCTTTAAGGTTGCTGGTGGAGGTCATACTATATCTGTGATTGCAAAACTAAATTTAAATAAAAAATATACACATATCAGTGTTGGAGGTGGTGCATTGATAAACTTTTTATCCGGAGAGCCTATGCCAGTGATAGATGCCCTGAAACTTTCAAAGAACAAATTCAAGGGAGGTAATGAAAAATGAAAATTTACAGGATTGTGGGTTCCTATAAATCCGGAAACAAATGGCTATCATTCAACAAGGAGATAGCAGCAAGAAATAAAGAAGAGGCAATTGATCAGTATTATTCTTTACTTGGAAGCTACTACGGAAAGAAAAGGAGAGAGATAAAGGTGGAGGACGCAAGCTCGATACCTTTCGATGAAGCCAGGGATTTCAGGGCAAGGTATAATTACAGGAAATTTGGTGAAAAACATGGAGAATGAAGTAAGTCTGGAAGATCTACTTGCCACAGCGGATCTTTTGAAAAAACATATTGAAAATTTAACAGCACAGATCCAGTACATCAGGGAAAAGAGAGAGGAATATGAAAATGCCAAAAAAACACTTGAATCATACATGACCATTGATCAGAAGGAAATACTTGTAAACATAGGTGCAGAAACTTTCATCTACTGTAACGTAAGTGAGAAAAAAAGGGCATTAATACCTCTTGGATCAAACATAATCCTGGAGAGTGATATTTCAAAGGCCATAAATATAATTGATGAAAGAATAAAGGATTTTAATAATGCAGAGAAGAGACTTATTGATGAAACGAACAATGCCTCAAACCAGTATGCTTTAATAGAAAAGAAGGTTGAGGATATTTATAATTCTTTAAAGGGAAAGGGTAATGTTCAAGGGCCTTAAGGAAAAATTCCAGATATTCAAGAAGAAGGTAAAGGAAGACGTTGGAGAATCTGTATTCACAGAGGGTTTAGGTAAAAAGATAAATGAAAAAAGGCTTGAAGAATTACTTGATGAATTTGAATTATCACTTCTTGAGGCCGATGTTGCCTACGATGTTGCAGAATCAATCAGATCTAGCCTTAAGAAAAACCTTGAAAACAAAAAGCTGAAGGTTGGTGTGGATATAGATGATGCCATAGACAGTGTACTAAAGGAAACATTGAAAAACATATTGAATGTTCCAACAATTGATCTTGTTGAGCTTATAAAAAAGTTCGAGAAACCATATGTTATTATGTTCCTTGGAATAAATGGATCGGGTAAGACAACTACAATAGCAAAAATTGCAAAACTTCTTCAGGATAATGGTTTTTCAGTGGTTATTGCAGCATCGGACACGTTCAGGGCAGGGGCGATTGAACAACTTGAATACCATGCTAGGGCTGTGGGAAGTACATTTATAAAACATCAGCCTGGAAGCGATCCTGCCAGTGTGGCATATGATGCGATAGCCCACGCAAAATCAAAAGGAAAGCATGTTGTTCTCATAGATACAGCAGGGAGAATGCAAACAAACAAAAACCTTATGGAGGAAATGAAAAAAATAAAAAGAGTTGCAAAACCCCACCTTACTATATTTGTTGGTGATTCACTCTATGGAAATGATATAATTAACCAGGCAAAAACCTTTGACAGCGAGGTGGGTTTTGATGCCATTATCCTCTGTAAGATTGATGCTGATGCAAAGGGCGGTTCTGCCATAAGCCTTGCGTATGAGTTGAAAAAACCCATCATATACCTTACAACAGGACAGGGTTATGATGATATTGTGAAGTTTTCACCCGATTACATTATTGAAAAAATATTTTCAAATAATTAGGAATATTTGATTGTGAATTTCTTTCTGAAATTTATAACATCCTTTTTTACTTTCCCCTTCATTGCTTTTACAATAAGCTCTGACAGTGTATCCATATCCTTTTCAACCATACCTATCCTTGTTATTTCATTGGTTCCCATTCTTCCAACGCAGTCAATTATAATATTCGATTCTTCTAATTTTGTACAGGCATTTTTATTTTCAATGAAAATCTGATGGGATAATGTGTACTTTCCATCGAATTTCTTTATACCAAATTTCTTTTCATCAAGAAGTTTTGCAAGTGTCTGTGCATTCATTATAACATTTTTCGCATATTCTTTTCCAAATCTTTTTATTTCACCCATTGCCTGGACAAGTGCAGCAACCCTGTTCAAGTGATAATTATCCATTGTCCTCCATACAACATTTTTCCTTGCTTTATCAAATAAAGATTCATCATTTGTTAGAATTATACCACCCTGCGGACCAAAAAAGCTCTTATGTGTTGATCCATAAACAATATCGGAATATTTGAAAATATCTTTCTGAAACTCATTACCTGCAATAAGACCCATAACATGGGATGCATCATAAATAAGCTTTGAACCTGTTTCATCAAGAAGTTCTCTGATTTCTTTCAAATCATAAGGGAAGAGAATATAGCTGGCCCCGAGAATTACAGTATTGGGTTTTACTTTTTTTACTTCCTTTTCAAATTTATCCATGTCTAAGTTCCATTTCTTTTCATTGAACGGTATTGGATGGTATTCAAGTGAAAACATATCCGGTAAATAATTCTGTGAATAACCATCGTAACCACCATATTCTGGATCTATGGCCATAATCCTGTCACCTTTTTGAGATACTGAAAGAATTGCAATCATTGCCGCAATATGTCCCGAAAGAGGTCTTATTTCAGCAAATTTAACATTAAAAAGATCCCTCGCTATCTTTTCCCCTTCATGGAGAATTTCATCAAAGTACTTTGTTCCACCGTAGGCATTTTTCGCTGTACTTCCGTGAACAGATCCCTCTATCTCAAATGAATACCTGGATGCGAGATCTGAAGAAAGTATATACCTTACCTTCTTGCTTAGAATATTCTCACTTGGAAGAAGATTTATGGATTCTCTTCTGTATTTATTATGCTTTTTTACCAAATCTACAATCTCTATCATTTTAGGCAAACCTGTCCGTTATCTCTGTTGTAAGATGGTCCAAAAGCTCTTCAAGATTATCGCTCTCTACGGTTGACATTTCGCCATCGGGCATAATTATTCTGCCAATAAATGTATCCCCTTCTTTGACAATTTCAACATCAAACAGTTTCTTTCTCATAAAAAAGCGAAAAAAATTTCACAATAAAAACTTTACCATTTTTAGATCAAAAAATTTGGAGGGAAAGTACCCTCACTTTTTAAGAGTGATTTCTATAGAAGAAACGTTGCTTTCTCTGTTCTCGGATGTTATTTTTTCTGTTCCCAGTGTTACCTCATACTTCAGCTCGGATATGAACCTGTTCCTTACAATCTCTGAAATGTCAACAGCCTTGTTTATCGATTTCCCTCTTGCCTTCAAAACAACGGATTTTGCTCCATTGTTGAACTGTGTCACCACTGCAAGAACATAGTTCATGGTCGGTTTCTTTCCAACATACACCACGTTTTCATCTGTCCTTTTTGCAACTTCAGGCATATTCAAGACCTCCTTTAGGTAATTGGTTCAAATGTAATCATTATACTTATATTTTTTGGTGATCTTCACTTTCTTTACAAAAAATTTAAAATGATCCTTGGATTTTGTGATCATGTAAATGGTTACTATTGTTCTTTGTGTTGACAGGGATAACGATGTGGGAAGGAAGACGGGAGTAAATGGACCTGTTATTGGAAGGGAGGAAAATCTTAAGGTTGCAAATTTACTTGCACTGGCTGATCCTGAAGATTCAGATTCAAATGCAATCTTTGGTGCTATTTCCCTTTATGATTCACTAAAAAATGAGGGACAGGATGTGGAAATTGCTACACTGACAGGCGATGTTTCAGTTGGTATTAAGAGTGATAGAATAATAGAACAGCAATTAAGGGAGGTAATAAAAAAAATCAGACCTGAAAATGCCATCCTTGTTAGCGATGGAGAGGAGGATGAATTTGTTCTTCCCATTATTACATCACTTGTACCTGTTATACATGTTAAAAGGATCATTGTTAGACAGAGCAAAGGTCTGGAATCTTCATATTACATACTTGTCAAAGCCCTGAGGGATGAAAAAATTGCAAAAAAAATCATGATTCCATTTGCATTAATATTTCTTGCTTTCAGTATATCTGTATTTGTCATTCTCATTTGGAGATACTTTTATCCCAACGCCTACCTTCCGGATCCCGGTACTTTTGGTCTTTCGTTCGTACTTTTGACTTTAGGTTTTTATTTCCTGTTGAGAGCATACAGGATTGGTACAAGGCTTTCAAACACATATACCAGATTCAGAAAAGCCTTTGCAGAGGCAAAGATTTCAGTTACATCCGATGCTTTAGCAATTCTTGTAAGCATATTCGGCATAATAAACGCGTACAATTCAACTCAAATTATAGCGGATTTGGGATCAAAAATAGCTCTATTTTTCCAGAACATTGATTTCTGGATAATTTCAGCCATTGTCATAAGGGAATCGGGTCTCATTTTTGACAGATGGTTCCACAAATTGGGTCTTTCAAAGGGATTCTGGACAGCCTTAGTTTTAATAATTGGCCTTGGAATTTTGATTTATGGATCAATCCTTTACATAAGAGTTTTGTTGCGTTATGAAGTTACAGCTTATACTTTACCAGCCTACATAATCATATCCCTTGGTATAATATTATCAATTTTCTCCGCAGTGATCAGAAGATATGTATTTGCGGAGGAAGCAGAAAAATGAACTATGATGAATGGATTCTTTATTATACAAAGATTCTCAGGGACTTTCATTTTGATCCGGATAAAGATTACCTTGCATCAACCATGCTTTCAACATTGATTGGAAACAATTTTGTAAAAAAAGATGTAATTGGGAGAATTATTGAAAATAAAGAAATTGTTGTTGTTGGTGATGCTCCGTTTTCGTCCCTTCAAAGATCAATTTTCAGTGAAAGAGTTATAATTGCAGCGGATGATGCAGCAGGATTTCTTATTGACAATGGTATCATACCACAAATTGTTCTCACTGACCTCGATACAAAAAAAGAAGTTCTTTACAAAGTTTCAGATGCAGGATCCATAATGGGTGTTCATGCGCACGGTGATAACATGGACAAACTTCCTATTGTGAAGGATCTCAAAAATATTTTTGGAACAACACAGAACAGACCACTTTGGAACGTTTACAATTTTGGTGGATTCACTGATGGCGATAGATGTGTGTTCCTTGCCCATCACTTTAATGCCAAAAAGATAATCCTTACAAGGTTTGATTTTTACCATCCCAATGAAAAGAAGGGAAAAAATATAGCAATTAAAATTAAAAAGCTATCCTGGGCACACTACTTGATTAACGTATTAAGAATAAAATATGGTGCAAATATTCTTATAATCTAAAACATTGTAAGGTACTATGGTTTCAGCAACATTTATCGTGCTTTCATTTCTGGCATCGTTCAAGGCCATACTTATTGAAGGGAGTGAGGTAACGATAATTGCGTTGACAACCTTCCAAAAACTTGGTAAGAAAAATGTTCTATTGGGTGTTTTGTTTGGAGCTATTGTTATTATTATACTTTACCTGGTACTTCAAAGTCTTTTCCTGATGTTCCCGCAGGATTATGTCTCCATAGCTGCAGGCATAATTTTACTCTATTTCTCTTACAGGTTTGGAAGAGGGTTTTACAGATACAAGTTTAAGGGCAGAAACTTTGAGTTAAAGATGAAAAAGGAAAGTGAGGAGATTGTTGAAAAAAGTGTGAAGAATGAATACAATAAAGTGAATATAACACCTATGTTTCTTGCTACACTTGTTGAAGGTACTGAAGCCACACTGATAATTGCAGCATCCGGTGCTTTCTCACCAACTTATGCTATTTTTGGCGCAATTACGGGAATAATCGTTCTCATTGCATTTGCTCTCGCTTCCTACAGATATTTAATGAAACTCCCAAGATGGGTTCTGGATTTGATTGCATTTATTGTTCTTCTTACATTCGGAATAATATTCATTACTTCCGGAATACTGAACCTGTGATTAAAAAAAATTAAATTCTTTATTTTTTTACTTATCTTATGTTTGATCTTATTGATGCAAAAATACTTGATAGAAACGCTGAATTTTTCGGATATGATATGGAGTACTTTATGAACAACGCTGGAAAAGCTGTTGCAGAAGTTACAATAAATGAAAAGCCAAAAAATATAATTGTAGTGTGCGGATCCGGAAACAATGGCGGGGATGGGTACACAGC